>OBAH01001298.1_pt1 | contig 14774 bp, 12 predicted proteins | sample 1517491 | NCBI WGS metagenome assembly OBAH01 (sample SAMN04571697, study PRJEB22368) | human gut metagenome | biome: human gut; material: stool | host: Homo sapiens | place: Luxembourg | collected 2012-08-03
ACCCTACAATTTTTGAAGCCAACTTTTAGTCGACCCTATCTAATTGCGGATTACCGTTATTAGCCAAGAGGAAGCAGATTCAATCACAACAAAATTACAAGCAAGTCTAAATGATGATGTGCTTAAAGATATGTTTCAAAGCAAAAGCCGAAAAAAATTTGCCAATAAATTATTAACACCTCTTTTTGAGGAGACACTTAAAGAAAGGAAGAAAGTACATTTACCTTCATTTGAAGAAACTAGAACAAGTCTAGAAGATCAATTTGTTGATGTAGTGTACATTCATTAATACAGAATGAACAAAGAATTATTATTCAACACATTATCAAAATATAAAATTGTTAAATATGATGATATTTTATTTTGCGAAGTAGACTATTCAAATATTTCATTTTATAGACTAAGAGAAGCCTTCTATTACTTGGGCATTGTACTAGAAGAAGACGAAGATGAATCTATATGTGTTGCTAAAATCAAATCTGGTTTTTTAAATCAAAATGAAACTGTTATTGCAGCACAAACACATAAATCCTCTATTTCTTTTGCTCTATATTCTGAAGAAGGTATTATTAAACAGAAATCAAGTGAAAAGACACTTAATCTAATTCTTGAAAGATTAAAAAATCCTAAAGCGCCAAAAAAGAATGGAAAGAAAATCTTTGGCTCAATATTCATTGTTATTTTACTAGGTTTAGCAATCTTTATTGCTCCTAAATTATTCTCACTTAACACGGCTACAGAATTAACTAAAGCTTATAATACTTCAATTCGTGAATATAACAATTCTATTGATGACTATAATGCATTAGCTAAACAGGCTGATTTAAGTAATGTTGAAAATTTTGTAGTAGAAGCAAAAAAACTTCCAACAGTAAATGGAGATAAATTATCTGTATTTTATTCGTTGTTAAAGGGAAATAAAGTTTCATCCATCGAGGCTGATACTAAAACCCTTAAGCAAATGAAATCTACTTTAGAAAACAATTCAACCATTATTAATTCTATAATTAATCCTTCAGAAGATTGGGTGATTTCGAAAATTAAAGATTGTAATTTTATAGATTCAGTAAAAGCCGTTACACAAGATAACGATCCTAATAATCTTCTTGAAAAAGATGGTGGCTATACTGGAGCCGTATATTTTACAATCAATAAGTTAACTGAAGATAAAAATGCAGATCCAGTCAAATTAGGTACTAATGGTGGTGGGTGTATCGAAATATATAAGAACACTAATGATGCTAAACAAAGATGTGAATACTTAAAACAATTTGATAACTCATTTTTACAAACTGGTTCTTATACCACAATCGGTACTTTAGTAGTTAGAACTTCATATCAATTAGAAATTGAATCACAATATTTTGTTACTAATGAAATCTTTAAAGCTTTAACCTCGATTTAACTAATATGAGTATTCCATGGTTACGGAGCCACTAAATCCATAAAGAGAGCCACTTCAAGCCTTTTGAAATGACTCTCATTTTTATTATTTGATTTTTAATACCTTTAAGCATCTGTATCATAATTAAAAACGAACGAAAAGAACCATACATTGCGTCAATCTCTGTATTCCAACACATATAATATTAATAACCATTTAATTTGTAGAATTCTTTTAAATAGGAAAGATAACGTTTAAAGATTATTTTATTTTTTTGTGGTATTCTTAAATTCTCATCAATTTTACTTTCAAACCTAATAGAATAATTATAAAGCATCACATAATCATCAAACATAAAAAAATTAGTATAAGTTGATGACAACTCTTTTAGTTTAGGATTCATTGCTGTATCAATATTAGATATGATTTTTTGAGCATTAATCTCTGATTTGTTATGTGTATCTATTAAAAATTTTCTAAAATTTTGTTTTACTTCATTTTGTATTTTTTCTATAAGTTCCTTTGGTTCACAATCATTGCCTCTGTGGATATATAAATTTACATCATTCATATCGACATCATATAATCGTATTATATCTTGAAGCAACCAACAAGCATGAAGTGCAGTATGATTACAGTTCAGATATAATCCATTTAATAATTTTTTATGATTTGTTTTCTTTCTATCAGAAAAAATTTCTTGCTTGGACCAATCAGTATTAAAACTTAGTAAATATTCCAATTTTTGAGGATTGTTGTATTCTAAATAATTCACAAAATCTAACAATAAATTTCCCCATGAATGATGGTGTGAAACAAAATCATGATATGTTAACAAATACGGTGTCGAATTAAAAAGTGCAAAATCTCGTATATTTAAATTTACTTTATAAATTCTCTTTTTTCTATGGAGTGTAACATTATATTTTTCATATAACTGTTGTAATTCACTCTTTTCCGGAGTAACCGATTCTAGATCACTATCTGGATTTCTTATGATATCAAATATTGCATCTAATTCTTCTGTTGATAAATCAAAATTATCTACTAAATCAAGAACATCATCAATATCAAAATCTTTAGTACTATTTATAGTTTCAATTATCTCTTTTTTACACTTTTCAAACGCTTTATTTGACATCTAAACAAACTCCTCTTTTTAATCTTTGTTATTTATATCTATTTCATCCATGATTGTTAAAAATGCATATGCAATATCAGAATAGGTTTGGCATTTCTTAAAATATTCATCAATCACTTCCAATCCACCTCTAGCATACGAATTTAATCTTTCTTGTAAAACTTCTTCGTTTTTATTCATTGTAAAAGCAGCTTTTATTTTCTGATCCGTTTCTGAATCTTCTGTTACTAAAATCATAAATTGAACTATTCTTTCAAGAAAAGTTCTATTTTTCATTACAACTTCTGCAAACATATTAGCTGTTGTAGTAGAACTTTTATCTGCCATTGATTGCTTCTTATTTATAATTCCTAACATTGCAGCGCACATGTAAGTTTGAATCATAGTATCAAATATATGAATTTTCTTTTTTTTTCCACAATTATCTAGAACATATAGTTCATATTGATCCTCTGCTTGCTTATCAACAGAGTATTTTTTCAGGATTTCTGCATGTTTTCCTGTCATTAATATACTTGCTGTAAACATTAATTTTCTCCTTTATCTATTGTTGCATATTTTTCAGAATGTTTTTTAATATGATAAATTTCACCAATTCGATCTATCATATCGTCTTTTGCAACTTCAAAATCTTTTTCAATTACGAAAATAAAAATTTGATCACAATATTTAGGAAGTGTCATACAAATATTTTGTATATGTTCCCTATCTGTATCTGAAAAAGGGGCATCCATAACCAATGGATAACACTCGTCATGGTCTTCAATAGATTCAAATTCATTTAAAAGAATATTATTTTTAATTAATTTTAGTAATCCAGCAACAAAAGCAAAATTTTTAACTGTATCTGTTCCCGTAGAATTATCTAATTCTCTATCTCCAACTTTTGTTATAATATTAAAATCTTTATCTATAATAATACTTCGTTCCCCATGATACATTGTTGTAAAAATCTCATTAACTTCTTTTTCTAAATCATTTCTAGTATCATCCTGTGCCTTTTTAATCTTTTTATCTAGTTTATCATAAATTTGCCGAGAATAATCCATACACATTTCTATTAATCTATTATCTTTTGTTTTGTCTACTGCATTATCTAACTTAGATTGTATTTGTTTAATTCTCTTCTCGTAATTAGGTACAGCTGTATTATAAATATAATTATTTTGTCCAACTAATTGACTAATCTGCATGTTTAATCTATCTACTTCTATTTGATATTCTCCAATATCTTGCCTTCCTGCAATATTTGTTTTTATTGAATCAATCTTCTCTTGGTCTATTTCAATAGCATCAACAAGATCTAAAAAATCTGTAACACTTGATTTAGTCGATTCTAACCTACGCATTGAATCAATATTATTATTTTTTTCAGTATCAATAAAATTCGAAAGATATTTACCAAAATCATGTGGCTCCATATGTAATTTTGCTTCAATCAAATGCTTGTAAGCTTCATTTTCATTTGTTATTTCTGCACCACAAAGACAATATCCTCTTCGAATCAATTGATCTATTGCTTCCTCACTGATATTTGATAAAGACTTTTCAGTTCCAAATGAAGATTCACTTTTTAAGCTTTCTAAATTAAATTTTTCAAAGCATTTTGCAAAAAGAGAATTTAAAAATGTATTATTTCTTCCATTTAATTTATTAATCATCTCATTGAATAAAGAATCCACATTCAATTGATTTTTTTCTACTTTATTTACTAATAGCTTTAGTTTTTTCTGATCTTCTTCAACATCCTTGTTTGCATCAATAATTGCCTGTTTCTCATTGCGGCTTTCAGTTAATAAATTAATTTGATTTTCATTATCATCTGCTTGTTTTAGAGTACTATCTCTTTCAGCTTTTATAGAGTCTAATTCATCTCGAATTGGTTGTAAATCAATTGATGACCCTTTATATTCTTCATTTAATACCCCAAATACTCCTGATGTCCCTGTTTCTTGAAAATAAGATTTTAATGTTTCTAATCTTTTAATACCCATCATTTGTGAAACTGCATTTTTTAATGATTTCCGCTTGCTCATATATTCGATTTTATTATTTTCTCCATCATAGAAAAAATAATCTTTTAGATCTTGCTTCAAAATTTTATTGATTTCAACATCTGTCTGATTATATAAAATAGGATTTGATTCTCTTATCATGCTTGTTGCGGCTTTCGAAGAAACTGTGATTGCCCCAGAAACATCTTTTCTATACTTTTCTGTAGTTGTGATTCTATAATTTGTATTCGCATGCACCAAATCAATAGTAACTACAACTTTTTCTTCTGAACCAGGAGACATTTCAGTAGCGACATCATCATTTAATAAAATCGGATTTTTAAACAATTTCCCATCCCTATACAAACACCAAATAAATGCACGTATTAGAGTAGTTTTTCCATATCCATTTTCCCCCAAAATGACCGTTAAATTCTTGTGTGGATCAGTAGAAAACTCAAGAAAAACATTTTTATATTGGCGGAAGTTTTTAATTCTTATATTTTTAATCAACATTTTCTTCAAGCTCCTTTTCAAGCTCTTTCTTCATAATCTTAATAATCTCTGAGACAACCTGTCCTTTGCTCCTACCATCCGTCTCTTTTTTCTTTATCTCATTATAAGATAATGCAATTATTTTTTCTAACAGCATTTTATCAATCACAATTTTATTATCCATATAAGTTATCCTCCTTAAACCTTATTGTATTTAAATTATAAGTTGTTTTTATTTCGTCAATTAAATTATCACATTCAGTTGGATTATTTGAAAGATTAGCAAAATCTATCATTCTTGTTAGTTCTTTCCGAATTAAACTTATATCAATGCTCTTTTCTGATTCTGAAACTGCATAAACATCATCTAATGGGCGGGGAAGAGTAATAAAATCATATATTTCTGCATAATCTTTTCCCGGGTATTTTCTCAACACTCTTCCTCTTCGTTGAATATATTCTTTAGGATTTGCACTACTTGCCAAAATAAATGCAGTTTTTATAGCAGGAACATTTACTCCTTCATCTAAACATTTAATTGCTACAAGAGCTTGTATTTCTTCATTAACATATGCATCTATTATTCTCTTTCTTGTTTTAGCATCTTCTTCTGAAGTAAATTTAGTAGCTACTATCCCTAATTCTTTATTAAGCATATTTTTAACAAGTTCAATTTGCTTAGCACCAACAACATCTTCACCACCAGTTTCACCATACTTTACAGCTCCACAATAAACTAACAAATTGTTTTCCCTTTGATAATTAACAATCACATTCTTTAACGCCACAATTTTATTTTCAGCTCCGGCAACAATCCGTGCCCTAGCAACCAATAATGTTTTTAATGCATCTGGAATATCATCCTCGTCACGAGAAGTATGAAACTTTTTTATCTTATCAGTAAGTCTTTGATAAGCATAATATTCTTCGTCTGTTAAAGTAACAACAATAGGATGATAATAATACTTTGTTAACTTTCTCTCTCTAATAGCACGTTCTAGGGAATATTCAATACTTTTTTCTCCAAAAAACTCATACAAACGTTGCGTTCCAGCTACATCTCCATATCTATCAAGAGTAGCCGACAATGCTAATCGATAAGGATAGCTCTCATTCAAAAAATTAGATATTTTCATTGCTCCAAAGTTGTGAGCCTCATCAACTACCAAAACTGTATCCTTAATATTTTTTTGAATCATTTCTTGCATATAAGGAGTTTGAAAAGTTCCATTAGTGGTAATAATGCATATGAAATTTGTCCTTTTGCTATTAAATTTTTGAATTTGATTTTTTAATTTAGTTTTATAATCTATAGCTCCATAACATTTTATAGGACTTATATTAAATTTTCTTGCTTCTTCATCCCATTGATCAACAAGATGTATATAGGGAGCACAAATGACTGCTACAATTCTCTTTTTATCATTATATAATTTACATAAAGCGCCTAACCCTGTAAAAGTTTTACCGGTTCCTGTTGCCATATCAAATATTCCTCGGTAATTATTCTTCACCCAGTTATCAATAGCCAATTCCTGATAGTCATGAAATGTTATTGTTCCTGCACTAGGACCATCTGATCTCAATTTCTTTTTTAAATTAACTTTAGACAGATCAATATCTAGTTGTCTAAAGTCATATTTATCGTATTCATTGTATTTTAAAATTTTGTCTTTTATGACTTGGGGAAACGGAATAACTATTAAAGATTTATCTGAATCATCCCACATTTGATCAAATCTAAAATCCTTTATTTGACACCTTTGATATGCTTCATCTGATTTCCATGAACAATAAACATCAATGCACTCATAATTCACATCATACGCTTGGCCTGTTTCATTAGCTGAACCTGAAAACGAAAGAATATCACCATCCGAATCAATCATGACACCTAATTTTTCATGATATATTGCTTTATCATTTTTTTGTTCTTCTACAATCGCTATTTTTATATCTAAAATATCTTTAGCAATTAGGTAAGATAACATCGTAAATCTTTCAATTTTTTGATCAAAATCAATCTCTTCATCAAACAACTTATCCAACTTATCGTCGACAAGTTCTTTTAACTCATATCCATCTTTAATTGCCTTATAATCTTTTTCATCTAATTGTGGAGAAATTAATAATTTTATTTTTCCTCCTCTAGATGCAATAGAGCCTAACCCTTTACTAATTTGTAGTAATACAGATGAAGAGAAAAAACCTACAGCCCTCTTATATACAATAGCTTCAGATAAAGCAGGAATATAAAATGAATCCACCACTTCATCTTCCAAGGTCCTATATTCTAAAAGGATATTATCTAAACTATTTTTAAAGCTCATTAGTCACCTCAGAAAGAGCATAAATCAGTCTTTCAATTTGATTTATAGTTGTAAATACACTAATACTTACCCTTACTGTACCATTATATTTCTTAGAATCAAGAAAATCATGTACTAAAGGTGCACAATGATAACCAGAACGTACACAAATATCATAATCTTCGTTTAAAATCTCTGCTAACTCATCAGATTTATAACCATCTAAGTTTATAGATAATATACCAAAAGGCAACTTTTCTTTTGGTTTATAAATCTCAATTCCTTCAATATCTTTTATTTTTTCATATAGATATTGCAACAACTCTTCTTCTTTACCCTCAATATCATTATTTTTCAACCAATCAATACTCTTATTTAATCCATATATAGCTACTATATTAGGACTCCCTGATTCGTATCTGTATGGTTTTTCTAATGGCATATCTAGATTTAAACTATCCGATCCTGTTCCGCCTGCTTTAACAACTTTTAAATAGTCATTCTTTAATTTAAAAAATCCAGCGATTCCAAATGAAGCGTACAATGACTTGTGTCCTGCAAACACCAAGTAATTCACCAAATCCAAATTATCTGGATTTTTTACACCAAAGCTTTGTGAACAATCAAGAACATTAATAGAATTCCATTGCATACCATATTCAAAAATTTCCTTATATGGAATCACATATCCAGTTACGTTACTAATATGTGATATAAATATTGCCTTTGGATGATACAAAGCAAATTCATTCTTTATACTATCTAAATCTGGCTCCCATGTTGCCTTATCAAATGGAAGAACTTTTAGTTCAAAATTCACTTTTTCTTGTAGCAACTTCAATGGTCGCATTACAGCATTATGCTCAAAAGGGGATACATATACATGATCCCCTGATTCGATAGTTATCCCATTGATAATTAAATTTAAACTTTCTGTTGCAGACGAAGTAAAAACTACCTCATTTGCATCTCTATTAACAAAAGAAGCTAATTTTTCCCGAGTATCTTGAATTAAATTAAACGCATCCGTACTCTGTTGATATTCTCCTCTACCCGCATTAAAAGCTAAATTTCTATTTGCATAATCCAATGCTTCATAAACTTCTTCTGGCTTTGGAAATGTTGTTGCTGCATTATCTAAATATATCAAAATACTCACTCCTTATCGTTACAATAACTCTTTAATAAGACTATTTAAAATACTAATTTTTTCTTCATTTGAAACAGAATCACCGAATTCATCAAAAATATCTTCGACATTGTTTTTCAACAATTTTCCAATCTTCGAAATCTCAACATTTTGATATTCAACTGTATTCAAATTATCACTAACATTAACGCTAACTTTAGCTCTCTTTACAGAACCTTCTTTGATTAATTTTATCTGTGCTAACAATTCTTCCTTCTTATCCTTATTCCAATCTGTGATTCTAGTTCCTAAAACCACTTTAGAAATTGAATTAACCAAGTTAACATCATTATAGTTTTTAACATCAAAAATCTTTATAAATTCTTTCTCTTTGTTTTCTAATATTTTTGATTTGATTTCGTTTTTCTCTATCCAAGCATCTACTGAATTAAACAAGCTTTCTTCTCTGCTAGAATCAAATACTTCCTTAATACTATCTGCAATAGACTTCGAATATACTTCTACACATTGACTGACTTCATCTGAATAACTCTTTAGTTTATCAACTGTATTTTCAAAACTGTCATTAAATAAACCTGGAATAATTTCAAATAAAGTATCGTACTTATTCAAGTTAAAATTATTAAAAACTACGTTCAACTGTACATAACTGTTATTTAAATCAATAAAGTTATTTTTTGAATTCAAACACCTAATAATTTGTGGCTGATTCATTACCATTTTTTGTAAATATTTAATGGCAATATCCATATCTTGTTTAAAATTATTTGCACTTACTAAATCAAACACAGCTAATAAGTCATTTAAAAACTTTGTCTTTTTATTAGAACCTTTTTTTAGATTTAAATAATAGTTGTTAGGCTGTGCAATTAATTTATTAATATTATCAGCATTTAAATCTACTTCTCTAGATCCATTATACAAGATTAAATCACCATTTAATTCACTAATCGCAACACCAATGTATAAAGGCAGTACACCATTTCGAATTCCATATGGAGATTTCTTCAACTTACTAACTAAATTTTCTGCTGACAATTTATTTCTTTCTGTATCTCTGAAAAACGCTTTTATTACATCCAATACTTCTCTTAACTCTGAAGAATCCGAATGTTTTAAAGCTCTATAAATTGTGTTTTCTGGACTAGATAAAGAATACTCTTCCAAATGATCTAAATCCAAATCAACTTCACTATTAATGTAAAGATCAACTACTTTATTTCTAGGCTTAATATACTGTTGTGAAACACCATTTTCTTTATTAACCATTTCAACATTGAAAATTGGTGTAAGAGCATATTCTTTTTCCATTATAAAAGACAATAATTCATTGTAATCAGAAACAACATACTGACTAATAATATCTACATTTTTAGTATTAAATACTAATCCCAATGCACTTTTTAATTCATTAACCTCATCATCATAAATAATCTTAGTTTGCTCTTTATCTAAATCATCTAATCTCTTATCTGACAATACTTCTTTTAGTGCATTCAAATGATAAATAGCTGATTTCACACTTTCTGAAATCGGAGAAGTCTGCATCTTTAATATCACAGTATTTGAATACTGCATATTCTTAAAATGACTTATTACTTTATTAACATCATTCATTGTATTAATCACATTAAAAATCAATCCATCACAGAATTCATCTTTGTAAAAGACTTCAAAAGAATTTAATGCAAGAAGTTCAAAATCAGAAATATACTTTTCTTTATAGAATCTAGTCATCTTCTTTACTGCATTATACTTTCTTGGCAACACAAATTGATTTTTAAAACAGTCATTTAAAATTGAAGACAATTTATCTATTTTAGACTTAGAAGCTAAAATTAAATCTACCTTATTTGTAATGTTTTTACTGCTTGCCAATGCAAAATCATATTGTTCTGTAGCTAAATGTTTTTTCAACATTTTCTTTTCTACAAGACTATTCAAAGCACTTAGTGCCTCTTCTCTAGAAACCTCTAAACTATGTGCTAACATATCCACAACAGGAGTAAATAATGCATTATCTACAATCTTCATGATAGCTAGTACTTTAATAATTTTCTTCTCTAAAAGATCACCTGTCTTAGATAAATTAATTTCTGCTTTTCGCTCAATTTCTCTAATTGCTTTATCATCTGACTTTTTAAATAATTCTTTAAAATAGTCATAAATCTTATCCACATTAAATAATCCTGTTCCATTATTTCTAATAAACGTAGACAAGCTATTTGAATCATTATCCGAAATAAATGTAAATAACGTTCTTTCATTTTGAGCTACTTTCTCTGATACTTCAATAACTGCATAAGTTGTTAATGGATTCATTGGAAAACAGTTTACTCCTATAGAATTTGTTGTATCACCTTCAAATAAGCCCAAATTATTTATCTCATGATAAAACTTATCATGTAAAATACGATAACCGCCCACAAATTGATCAAATCCTTCTTTTTTATTAATTGCCAAAGAAATAATTTGATAACTTTGATCCATACTACGATTAAAACGCACTTCTTTAAATCGACCTTCTACCGTTCTAAATGCATTTACAGTAGCTTCTTTTTTATTTCCATAGTAAGCATTCAAACTCTTATGAGTTATACAACATAAATGCAATTGAGAATCCTTACCTGAACGCTGAGCTGCTTCTGCTAAATCTTGTAGTATTTTCAAATCTAGAAGAAGAGAATCATTATCTGCATCTATAAATTTACTAAATTCATCAAACACGACAAACAGTCCACTATATCCATAATCTTTTAACTTCACAGATATATCTTGATAGTTCTTCACAACATCATCATTTGTTAACGGATTAAATTCCAATCCATTGATTACGCAGTTATATAAAGTTTCAAAGCTCTTCAATGCTTGAATATCATATTCTTTCAAACCATTTTTAATGGCTTTTAAATTCATACCTAAGGTATTTAAGCATTGATCCACGTTTTCTTTATACACTGGATCATCATTCCATTGTGTCAATACTTTTAAAGAAACATCAAATGCTGTATCCGGAAAAATACCATTCAATCCAGCAGTATCTAAAGCTTCTTTAAGAGCCACATTTAATGCTTGTGCTAAATGTGTATAATTGCTATTAATAATGACCGGCAATAATTTCAATCCACTATTCTTGATTCTTATATACTGATCATACAACTCACTATTTACTTGTTTTAATTTATTTAAAAATACCGTTACATTTTCATCATTTTTATCCAACATAAAAAGTTGTAATAAAGATAGAACTAAATATGATTTACCTTTACCATAGGGACCCACTAATATATTTGCTCTATTGTTCTTATTAACTTCAGCAGCATTGAAAAAATACTGCATTACTTCACATATATCGTCAGTAGGAATATATTCAGATAATTTGTGATACGAGTTCAAGTCATACTCGATATTCACTGAATTTTTAAATTGTTCATTAATACTTACTATATCTGAATATCTTCTTGTTCTCTCGGTATATTCTCTTTCTATATCTGAACGCACCATTACTCACACTCCATAAAATATTTTTCGAATATTTGTCTTTCACTCAATTTCTCATGAATATATACCATATTCAATCCAGCTGTTCTATTGACAGTAATTAAATCTTCTCTTTTAAATTCATTTAGGTATAAATAGAATAAATTCTTATCCATTTTCAACAATTTAGTTGGAGAATTATTCTTATTCATTAATTCACTAATATGTGCTGAATCACTATTTTCTAAACAATTCAGAACATTGTAGTAAACAACCAAATAATTTAAACGATCATGACGTGGCTGTATAAAACTATATGAACCATCTTTATCCTTTTGGATCAAATCCAATTTTCCAAGAGGTGAATTTAAATTATCTTCTGGATCCGTTACAACTTCATTCGTATAAGTCTTTAAAAATACCATAATATCTGAATCCACACCACTCTCACTACTAAATTCAATGGCATTATCTTTCAAATATTCTAATACAAATTCATTTAAATCTTGTTTTTTAAAATTCTTAGGTTTAAATTCATTAAAAATAATATTTAGAATTGGAGCATCCTTATAATTGGATGCTAATTTCTCATGAATCATCCACCATGAAAATTCATCATCTAAATATGGATCAAATTCCAATAATAGTTGTCCAAATTCACTTAATTGATTTGTTCTCTCATCAATAATATCCGTTGCAATCAACCAATATCTAAGTGAAGTAACCATCATAGAACCAATACCAAATTCTATTACTCCATTATCCTTAGAAAATAAAGATTTGTTGTCGTCACTATTCGCAATAATATGAATTGCCTTTTCTAGCCAACCCTCACGGATTGAGAAGGTTCCATGTCTTTTTAGACGTAACTTTGCCATGTTAATTCCCTTTCTTCACTCGTAATACTTTTTTCATGTAACATCCATTATTAAAATGTTTTACACACTCTAAACAGCCTACACATTTATTTTCATCTATCGTATATGAAATAGTATTATTAGATACATTTCCTTTTTCTAAATTCATTACTTTCAAAGCATCAAATCTACAAACACTCTGGCAGGCGCTGCACCCTATACATGTTTGATATTTTGTGATCTGATCCTTGATTAAATTTTCAGCTGTCTGTTTATTTTTAAATATTGTACTCATATTCAAGACAGACACCTTTAATTCATTTTTACCTATGCGGCCTCTAAGCTTTAATAATGGTTGTTTCGTTTTTCTATCTAAAACGTAAACCTCACCTAAACGTTTGTTTCCAATATTAAAATCTAATGTTCCAAAAGGCTTGAACAATGTATATAAAGATTCATCAATAGGTTTAGACAACATAAAATTATATGTATTTTCTTCCAATGCACATGGTGCAAAAGAAACAACCGCATTCTTACTCATCTCTAAACCATTACCGCCTTGACGAGCCTTCCATTTCCCATCATCAATATAATCTTTCCAATCTTCTTTACCAACATTTTGAGCAAATTTATAAAGAATATCATAAAATTTATCATATTCTTTAGGCATGTAAATGCTAGATAAAAAGCCAGACCAACTACTGTTGTTTGGGCAGCACCAACATCCCACTCTCGCAAAACCTTGTTTGTATGCATCATTAAAATCAATGTTATTAGAAAGAATATATAACCATACATCAAAATCCAACCAGTCTATAATCGGTGAAATAACTTCTTGCTTTTTAATTTTTGAATCATTAGAATCTCTATCATATTTACTTCTCGATTTTGATTCATTTCTTCGAATTCCTTGGAAGGTTAAAATTCGTTTTTCATCTCTAAAAGTGGATTCAATTTTTTTAGTAATTGCACCTGTTTTAAAAATCGTACAACACCAACGCATTACTCTACTAGGAGGACCTATAACTTCACAAAGATTATTAAAATCTTGATCTTTGTTCTTCGCAATCAACATAATGTTTGGTCCATCTTCAGAAAGTTTTAAACGTTTTAAATATTCTTTAGATGCAGGATATTCTAGTGTTGTATCTCCATAAATATGAACTAAGTTCTTATTATTCAAAGCGCACATTGCCAAATGACTAGTTACAGTAGAGTCCTTTCCTCCACTGAAACTCACAAACATTTCATTGTCTTCCCATCCTTTGGCTTTTTCTCGAATATAACCACATGCCTCATCCGTAATTAAACTTAGTCTTGTTCCATTAGCTCTTATGAAATTTTTTATATAGTCTTGTTCCATAAAACCATCAACATATTTTTGATTTTCTTCAGAATATTCATTTAATTGTTTGATAATGTCATCTCTGTTCGAACTTTTTATATATTGATTAAAAGGTAAAATCATCTTTTTACCGTCTATAATAAAACGATTTCCACCTGAATTCCATACTGATTTTCCTGCATATGCCATTGGCTTTCCTGCAAGTATTTCAAGCAACAAACGCTCCTCTGCAAATACTGGTCTTATATCACTTGCGATTGGTTCGCAATATTCAGCTGTTTCAAAACAATAATTATCAAACACTGGCGTATTCAATTGATTAGACCAAAAAATCGTGGAATTCACTAATTCTGTTCTATTTCCACATTTAGGGCAGATACTTGTTTCACATTCTAAATCACAATTTTTGCATATATACTTAAGCATCTTAACCCTCCCAATAGTCAACTAAAACCAGATACTTTCAGAGAAAAATACCTGGTTCAATCGTAGTTTTTTCTAACTTGTATTATACTCTATATATCCGAAAATTACTATCTGAACACATTTGATGCATATGACGGGAAAATGGTGCGCGTGTAGCGCACCATCGGTGTATCTGTAGCGGTCAACCGGTGCA
>OBAH01001330.1_pt1 | contig 14482 bp, 10 predicted proteins | sample 1517491 | NCBI WGS metagenome assembly OBAH01 (sample SAMN04571697, study PRJEB22368) | human gut metagenome | biome: human gut; material: stool | host: Homo sapiens | place: Luxembourg | collected 2012-08-03
CCGGTTTTATCCGCACGTGGGCAATGGCGGCCGCTATCGGCATGTCGCTACTCTCGTCCTCCTATCAGGTCGCCAACAACCTGCCCAATATGCTCTACGAACTCGTGATGGGCGGCATGCTCGTGACGGCGTTTTTGCCCGTGTACATGGGCGTGAGGCGTGAGCAGGGTCGCGAGGCCTCGAACGAGTACGTGGGCAACCTGCTCGGCATTCTGCTTTTGGTGCTGGGTGGCATTTCGTTGCTGGGGACCGTGTTCGCCCCGGGCTTTATCTGGACGCAATCGTTCCTTTCGGGTGACGGCGGCAGCATGGATACCGCTGCGTTCATGTTCCGTTTCTTTGCCATCCAGATTCTGTTTTATGGTTTGGGCTCGGTGTTCTCGGGCGTTCTCAACGCACACCGCGACTACTTCTGGTCGACGTTTGCCCCGGTCCTCAACAATGTGATCGTCATTGCGAGCTTTATGGGTTTTGCGCCCGTGTCCGCACAGTTTGGCGAACGTGCCGGCATCATCTTGATTGCGGCCGGTACGACCCTCGGTGTCTTTGTTCAGATGGCATGTCAGATTCCCGCGCTTGGCAAGCACGGCGTGCATCCCCATATCCATATCGACTTTAAGGACCCCGCGCTGCGCCAGACGATTGCGCTCGGTATCCCGACGCTGCTCGCCACGGTGTGCATGTTTGTCTCGACTTCTACCACCAACGCTGCCGCGCTGGTGGTCCAGCCCGAGACGGGTCCTTCCGTCATCGCCTATGCGCGCCTGTGGTACACGCTGCCCTACGCGCTGATTGCCGCCTCGCTTTCGACGGCGCTCTATACCGAGCTCTCTCATGACGCACAGGAGAAGGATTACGACAGCGTTCGCACGGGCATTTCGCGTGGCGTCGCCCAGATGCTGTTCTTCCTGATTCCGTTCGCACTGTACCTGATTGTCTTCGCGCGTCCGCTCAACATGATCTACTGTGCTGGCAAGTTCGATGAATCCGGCGTGGCGCTGGTGTCCGAGTACCTTGTCTACCTGGCGCTCTCGCTGCCGCTCTACGGCGTGGTCGTGTTGATGCAGAAGAGCTTCTCTGCCTTGCTCGACATGAAGCCCTATAGCCGCTATTGCCTGTATTCCGCCATCGGCCAGGCCGGCTCGGTTCTGCTGTTTGGCGTTGTGCTGGGCTTCGGTATGCCGGCAATCGCGCTTTCGTATGTCGTCGACTACGTGATCTTGGTCGGCTGTTCGCTGTGGTGGCTGCGTCGTCGCCTGCGTGGCCTTCAGGTCAAATCTATCCTACATGGCGGTTTCTTTGGCCTTTTGCTCGGTGGCCTAGGTGCTGCCGCAGGCGCCGGCGTCATGTGGGCGCTTGAACACTTTGTCGGGGCACTTGGCGGCTCGATTCTGATTACTCTTGGCTACGTTTGCGTTGCGGGTGTCGCCTCGCTTGTTGTTACCTTTGGCCTTGCCGTCGTCCTTAAGATGCCCGAGGTCTCGGCGCTGCTTCGTCGCAAGTAGGTGCGCGTGGCCGGTCACGACAACATACCAACGCTTGCCGAGCAGGTTTCGCGCGTTCCCACACAGCCCGGATGCTACCTTTGGAAGGATGCCAAGGGCGATGTCATCTACGTGGGCAAGGCGAAAAACCTGCGCGCCCGCATGCGTCAATACGTGACACTGCAGGATGAGCGTCAAAAGATCCCGCTGATGATGCAGCTGGTGGCGAGCTTTGACTACATCGTTGTCGAAACCGAGCATGAGGCGCTTGTACTCGAGCGCAACCTGATCGGCCAGTACCATCCGTACTTTAACGTCGACCTCAAGGATGACAAGAGCTACCCCTTTATCGCCATTACAAAGGGCGACCTGTATCCCGCGATCAAATACACGCGTGAGCGTCATAAGCCGGGAACGCGCTATTTTGGACCCTATACCGATAGCCGTGCGGCACGTGAGACGATAGATACGCTGCGCAAGGTTATCCCCATCTGCTCTGCATCCTGTGCGGAGTGGCGTCGTTGTCGCCGTACCATCGAGTCCCACAAGGGCGAGGAAGACATCGTCAATATGATTTGCGCACAAAACGGGCGTCCCTGCTTTGACTACCATGTCGGGCGCGGCCCGGGTGCGTGTGTCGGCGCGATTTCCCCGGCAGACTATGCCAAGAACGTCAAGCGTGTCGAGCGCTTTTTGTCGGGCCATCGCAAGGATGTCGTCGATGAGCTGACCTCCGAGATGACGGATGCCGCCGAGGCGCTCGACTTTGAGCGCGCGGCACGCGTCAAACGTCGTTTGGAGGTCATCAGGGGTCTGGACGATCGTCAGCAAGTCGTTTTTCCCTCCAGTGTCGATATCGATGTCATCGGGTTCTATCGCGAGGAGACCATCTCCGCCGCTTGCGTCTTCGTCGTTCGCGAGGGCCGAACAGTTCGCACCTGCGAGTTCATTCTCGACAAGGGTCTTGATGTTGACGAGGAAGAGCTCCAGTCGGGCTTTCTTAAGCGCTATTACGACGAGACGGCTGATATTCCAGCTGAGATAAACCTCTCTGTCGAGCTTGAGGATGCGGAGGCGCTGGGGGAGTGGCTTGCAGGCAAGCGCGAGCGTTCCTGCCATCTCCATAGGCCGCAGCGTGGCGAAAAGCACCGTTTGCTCGATATGGCATCCAAAAATGCGCGCCATGCCCTCATGCGCTACATGATGCGAACGGGGTACGCTGACGACCGCACCAATCAAGCGCTCCTGGAGCTCGAAAGCGCGCTGGCGCTGCCGGCGCCGCCGATGCGTATCGAGTGCTTCGATATCTCGACGTTGCATGGCACCTTTACGGTCGCCTCGATGGTGGTGTTTACCAACGGGCGCGCCGACAAGAGCCAGTACCGTCGTTTTAAAATTCAGGCCGAATTGGACGAGGCAAACGACTTCGTGTCGATGTCCGAGGTTTTGGGACGACGCTATGCTCCCGAGCGCATGGCCGACGAGCGCTTTGGCTCGCGCCCCGATTTGCTCGTTGTCGATGGCGGTAAGCCGCAATTGACCGCTGCGATCAAGCAACTTGAGGCTCTTGGGCTCGATATACCAGTTTGTGGCTTGGCAAAGGCCGATGAGGAAGTTTTTGTGCCTTGGGACGAGACTCCCGTCGTGCTGCCGACCGGGTCTGCTTCGCTCTATCTAATTAAACAGGTGCGCGATGAATCGCACCGTTTTGCAATCACATTCCATCGTGAGTTGCGCGATAAAGCCATGACAGTTTCGGTACTCGATGACGTTCCAGGCGTGGGACCCACCAGAAAACGTGCCCTTATGCGCCATTTTGGTTCGATGAAGCGTTTGCGCGCGGCGAGCGAGCAAGAGATCGCGGAAGTTCGCGGCATACCTGCCGATGTTGCCAAGGCGGTCCACGAGGCGCTCGTTGCGTGGAATGCCGAGCGCGCCGAGGCGGCGGCTGGCCATTCCGATAGCTAAACACGAGCCTAAACTACTGATATACATGATTGCGTGATTTTCAACCATTTATTTCGCCATGATTGCATGCTGGTTTCGGGTTTTATTAACGCTAAAACGTTTGACTAGTCATGGTGAACAACCCTGCTATCCTGCGGGTTGACGAAGACTGATATCTCACCTCGTCGATACATACTGTCTGGCGAATCATTTGTCAATGAATTCGGTGAACGGTAGTAAATACCGTTCAAGCGTATGTATGTATCGGTCGCCGAGCGCGGCACCTCAGTTGGGTTCGTCGGTAGGTAAGGTATATATCGTCCGCAAGTTGCGCGGGAGCACGTCTAGGTGCTCCCGAGTAAGATTCTCTATTGATAGGAGAAGACATGGCCATCATCAACAAGGGTATGTCCAGGCGTTCGTTCCTCGGCCTCACCGGCAGCGTCGCTGCTGTCGCAGGGCTTGGTCTCACCGGCTGCGGTGGCAGCTCTAGCGACGAGGGTTCCGCTTCCGGTTCCACCGATTCCGCCAACCGTGGCGGCGGCGTGATCACCGCTGGTTCCGCTTACGCTCCGTCCAGCTTCGATCCCGCCAGCACCGGTTCCGCTGTGGGCCTGGGTGCTAACTGGCACGTCGTCGAGGGCCTCTACGGCATCGATTACCACGACTACAGCACCTTCAACGAGCTCGCCACCGACGATCCCAAGTCTGTGGACGACACCACTTTCGAGGTCACCATCCGCAAGGGCGCCAAGTTCTCCGATGGCACCGAGGTCACCGCTGACGATGTCGTTGCCTCCTACACCGCTTGCGCCGCTTCCGCTACCTACGCTCCGTTCTTCCAGCCCTTCGAGTCCATCGAGGCCAAGGACGCCAGCACCGTGACGGTCAAGACCAAGGTCCCCAACTTCTCCCTGCTCAAGGATCGTCTGGCCATCGTCCGCGTTACCCCGGCCACCCAGACCGAGGAGGATCGCGCCAAGCAGCCGATCGGCTCCGGCCCCTGGATGTACGACTCTATTTCCGATACCGAGATCACCCTGGTTCCCAACCCCGAGTACAACGGTGAGTATGCTGCCGAGGATAAGAAGATCCAGTACAGCATCCTGACCGACCCCACCGCTCGCGTTACCGCTCAGCAGGAGGGCTCCACGCTCGTTATGGAGCTCGTTACCGCTGACGCCGTCGACCAGCTCGAGAGCGCCGGCTGCAAGATCGATAACGTTCAGGGTTTCGGCACCCGCTTCATCATGTTCAACGTCGCCAAGGAGCCTTGGAACAACGTCAAGGTCCGTCAGGCTGTCATGTATGCGCTCGACACCGAGAAGATGGTCAGCAACACCTTCGCCGGCCTTGCCACCGCTGCCAGCTGCTACCTGCCCAAGAGCTTCACCAACTATCATGAGGCTTCCACGGTGTACAAGACCGACGCCAAGAAGGCTAAGAAGCTCATCGAGGAGTCTGGCATCACCCCGGGTGCCATCACCCTGCGCACCACCGACAACGAGCAGATTAAGGGCATGGCCGCCCAGGTCAAGAACGACCTCGATGCTCTCGGCTTCGATGTGACCATCCAGACCGATACCTCGCCGGCCACCTACGCTGCCATCGACGGCGGCGAGGCCTACGATATCCTTCTTGCCCCTGGCGATCCTTCCTGCTTCGGCGCCGACCCCGACCTGCTGCTCAACTGGTGGTACGGCGACAACGTCTGGATGCAGACCCGTTGCCCGTGGAAGGAGTCCGCTGAGTGGCAGAAGCTCCACGGTCTCATGGACGAGGCTCTTGCCGCTGAGGGCGATGAGCAGCAGAAGAAGTGGAACGAGTGCTTCGACATCATTGCCGACAACGCCGTTCTGTACCCTGTTGTTCACGTCAAGACCGTCTCCGCTTTCTGGGACGATCCGTCCACTGCGCCCAACGGGGAGGCCCTCGATGGCTTCAAGGGCATCGGCACGACGAGCATGTCCTTCAGGGGCGTTGCGACCGTCAAGGCGTAAGACTCGCTTGAGTCTGTATGCAGGATGTCGGCCGTTGGGACCGTATCCTCATAGTTGAAACAAAGACCCGGGCGGCAACGATGTCGCTCGGGTCTTGTAATGAGTATCCGTACTCATATACCAGTTGGTCCTACCGACAAAAGAAAGGGGAGAGAACGTGAACAACTTGCTACGTTTGATTGGAAGGCGTCTTGTGGCGCTGCCGATCATGGCATTGGGCGTCACCGTCCTGGTGTTCTTCCTTATGTCGTTCTCCAAGACCGACCCCGCCTACACGGCGTTGGGTGACGGTGCCTCGCCCGAGGCGGTTGCCGAGTACCATGAGAAGTATGGTCTGGACGACCCCTGGCCCGTGCGCTACGTGCGCTATATGGGTGATCTGATCCATGGCGACATGGGCACCTATGGTGCTGCTCGCAACTCCGTTGCCAAGCGCATCTCCACGGCCCTGCCCGTCACGATGCAGCTGACCTTTATCGGTCTTGCTATCGGTGCGGTCGTTTCGTTTTTGCTCGGCGTCATTGCGGCACTGTATCGCGACAAATGGCCGGACCAAGTGATCCGCGTCTTTTCCATCGCCGGCTTGGCAACCCCGTCGTTCTGGCTTGCCGTTCTGTTGATCCTGCTGTTCTCTTCCTACCTTAAGGTGCTCCCGGCATCGGGTGCTCTGCCTCACTTCACCACGAATCCGGTTGGCTATCTGGGACGTATGATCATGCCCGCTATCGCCTTGGCATTTCCGCTGACGGGCCAGATGACTCGTATCGTGCGTACCGCCATGGTCGAGGAGCTCGACAAGGATTATGTCCGTATGGCTCGCGGCGCCGGCGTTCCCGAGAAGGTCGTCGTCGGCATCAACGTTCTTCGCAATGCGCTGATCACCCCGGTCACCACCCTCGGTCTTAAGATCGGTTACCTCATGGGCGGCGCCGTCGTCATCGAGGTTATCTTCAACCTCCCCGGCATGGGCACCGCGATTCTGCAGGGCGTTCAGGGCAACGAGGCGAACCTGGTTCAGGGCGTCGTCATCGTCGTTGCTCTTGCCTTCATCATCATCAACATCGTGGTTGACATGCTCTACCTGCTCATCAACCCGCGCATCAGGACGGTGTAGATTATGGTAAAGATTCGAGAGAAGCAAACCGAGCAGCTCGAGAAGGCTGCCTCCAAGGGGCTCAAGCTCGGTGGCTGGAAGAAGATGACGCTGTCTTCTAAGATTGCCGCCGTCGTGCTGGTGCTGGTCGCCCTGACTGCGATTCTGGCGCCCCTTCTTGCCCCCTATAGCCCGGTCGAGATCTTTACGGCTCGCCAGGCTCCCGGCAACGGATTTATCTTCGGTACCGACGATAAGGGTCGCGACATTCTGTCGCGTATGCTCTACGGTGGTCGTTACTCGCTGATTATCGGCTTTGGCGCCACTGCCATGGCTCTGGTCTGCGGCTCGGTCGTGGGCGCCCTTGCAGCGGTTTCGCGCAAGGCCGTCTCCGAGACGATCATGCGTATCTTGGACATCATCATGTCCATCCCGGGCATCGCCCTCGCGGCCGTCTTCGTCTCCATCCTGGGCAACTCCGTGCCGTCGATCATCTTCGCCATCGGCTTTATGTACACTCCGCAGATTGCCCGTATCGTGCGTGCCAACATCGTGTCCGAGTATGGCGAGGACTATGTCCGCGCGGTCATCGTTTCCGGCGCCAAGGCTCCGTGGATTTTGATCAAGCATGTTCTGCGTAACTGCATCGCCCCGATTATGGTCTTCACCGTTACCCTGGTCGCCGACGCCATCATCTTCGAGGCCTCGCTGACCTTCATCGGCGCTGGTATCCAGGAGCCCACCGCTACCTGGGGCAACATCCTCGCCGACGCCCGCGGCGGCGTGCTCGCCGGCCGTTGGTGGCAGGCGCTGTTCCCGGGCCTGGCCATCATGATCACCTGCCTGGCGCTCAACATCCTCTCCGAGGGCATTACCGACGCCATGGCCGCTGCTCCCTCCGCCGCCCTGGATCCTACCGATTCCTCCAAGCGTCGCGAGGCCGATCTGCTGGTCTCCGACCCCGTTCGCGCCTACAAGGAGCAGGCCCAGTCCCTCGCCGCTCGCCTTGGCGCCCTGCGCGATGTCGAGCTCAAGCGTGACGATCGCCACGTGCCCGACGAGTCCGTTGAGCCGATTCTCTCGGTCCGTGACTTCTGCATCCAGTTTGAGCATCACGGCGATATCAACGTCGTCGACCATGTCAACTTTGACGTTCGTCCTGGTCAGACCATGGGCCTGGTGGGCGAGTCCGGTTGCGGTAAGTCCATCACCACGCTGGCCATCATGGGCCTGACCGACGATGACGAGCATCTTTCCGGCGAGGTCCTCTGGGAGGGCCGTGACCTGCTCAAGATGAGCAAGAAGGAGTGGTTCGGCCTGCGCGGTACCGATATCGCTATGGTCTATCAGGACGCCCTGTCCTCACTCAACCCCTCCATGCTCATCTCTGCCCAGATGAAGCAGCTCACCAAGCGCGGCGGAACCCGCAGCGCCGAGGAGCTCCTGGAGCTCGTCGGCCTCGATCCCAAGCGCACGCTCGAGAGCTATCCGCACGAGCTTTCCGGCGGCCAGCGTCAGCGCGTCCTGATCGCTATGGCCCTTACCCGCGACCCCAAGCTGGTCATCTGCGACGAGCCCACGACCGCTCTGGACGTTACCGTCCAGAAGCAGGTCATCAAGCTGCTCAACGATCTTCAGGCCAAGCTCGGCTTTGCCATGATCTTCGTTTCGCACGACCTGGCGCTGGTCGCCGAGGTCGCCCACAACATCACGGTTATGTACGCTGGCCAGGTTATCGAGCAGGCGCCCACCAAGGAGCTGCTCACTAACCCGATCCACGAGTACACCCGCGGTCTTCTGGGTTCCGTTCTGTCCATCGAGAGCGGTTCGGGCCGCCTGCACCAGGTGCCCGGCGCCGTTCCGAGTCCGCGCGATTTCCCCAAGGGCGATCGCTTCGCGCCCCGCTCGAGCCATCCGCGTATTGGCCTGGACACCCGTCCGGTCTTCAAGCGCGTGCCCGGCACCGAGCACTTCTATTCCGAGCTCCCCGACGAGGTGCTCAAGGCAAATGGTTTGACCCCTCACGCGGAGGTGATGTAGATGAGCGAGACCGCAGTCAACGGCGTCGAGCCGATCATCTTCCTTGATGACGTCCACGTCACCTTTAGGACCCGTACCGGCTCGATTCTGCACCCCAACCTGGTTCACGCCGTCCAGGGTGTAACGATTAAGCTCATGCCCGGTCAGACGATCGGCATCGTCGGCGAGTCCGGTTGCGGTAAGTCCACCACTGCCAACGTCATGTGCGGCCTGCAGGCCCCCACGAGTGGCAAGGTCTACTTTAAGGGCAAGGACGTTACCAAACGTACCGCCGAGGACCGTCGCCACATGGGTCGCGTCATCTCGGTCGTGTTCCAGAACCCGGCCACGGCGCTCAACCCCCGCATGGTCGTTCGCGAGCAGCTGCTCGACCCCATGCGCGTCCACAACCTGGGTACCGAGGCCGAGCAGGAGAAGCGCGTCAAGGAGCTTTTGGAGCTCACCGGTCTGCCCAGCTCCGCCGCCGAGGTTCTTCCCGGCCAGCTTTCGGGCGGCCAGCGTCAGCGCGTCGCAATTGCCCGTGCCCTGTCGCTGAACCCCGATGCCATCATCGCCGACGAGCCCACCTCGGCTCTGGACGTTTCGGTCCGCGCGCAGATTCTGAACCTGTTGACCGACCTTAAGAAGGAGCTCGGCCTGGCCATGGTGTTCATCAGCCATGACATCCAGACGGTCCGCTATATCTCTGACGACATCATCGTTATGAATGGCGGCAAGATCGTCGAGCAGGGCGAGGCCAAGCAGGTCTTCCAGCACCCCCAGGACCCCTACACCAAGATGCTGCTCGGCGCTGCGCCGTCGCTGCTGCATCCCAAGCTCGGCGAGTAGCCTCGCTTTCCCTCCTGTGCGCCCGGTTCCCTTGCCGGGCGCACCTCCGTTGCGATTTCGAAAGGTTGGGTTCACGAGCCATGCCAAGTGCTCAGGAGCTACAACATCAATTTGGTGAATATCGAGGCGCCATGCCCCGTCCATCAGATTTCGATCTCTTCTGGAAGGATCGCATGGCCGAGGCCGACGCCGTCGGGCTTGACTACGCGATCGAGACGGCATCGGTCATCGATGCCGCGACCTGCCAGCTTTTCGACCTCTGGTATACCGGTATGTGTGGCGCTCGCCTGCATGCTAAGTACCTTAAACCCGTCTCGGACGAGCCCGTGCCATTGGTACTTCAGTTCCATGGGTATCCGGGTGCAAGCCGCAGCTGGTTTGAGCAGGCGTCGTTTGCGGGCATGGGCATGGCACTCATCGCCCTCGACTGCCCCGGCCAAGGAGGTCCCTCCGAGGACATTGGTGGATTTGAGGGCACAACGGTTGCCGGTCATATCGTCGCCGGTATCGACGGCGACCCGGCCAACCTCTACTATGTCCGCTTGCACCAAGATATTCGCATCCTGTGCCGCATCGTTCGCGAGCTCGAGGGCATCGATCTTGCGCGTGTGTTTGTGAACGGCGCGTCGCAGGGCGGCGGTTTGGGCATTGCGACCTGTGCGCTTAACAGCGAGCTTATCAATCGCGCCGCCATCCTCTATCCCTTCCTGTCAGATTTCCGCCTGGTCTGGGATTTGGATGCCGACGACATTGCCTACGAGGGCCTGCGCTATTGGTCTCGCTGGTTTGACGAGGACTCGACTCGTATTGACGAAGCCTATGCCAAGCTGGCGTACTTCGATTCCAAGAACTTTGCGCCTATGGTCAAATGCCCCGTGCTGTTTGGCACTGGCACAGCCGATATCGTCTGTCCGCCAGCGACGCAGTTTGCGGTCTATAACAACCTGACCTGCGAAAAGCGTCATGAGTTCTTTGAAGGCTTTGGCCACGAGGAGATTCAGGATTTTGACGATTTGATCATTCCGTTTTTCTGCAAGGGAGGGGAGGCTCATGTCTAAGTGCGAGAGCAATGTTGACGAGCTGATTGTCCCCGGACTCGTGGGAATTCCTGGAACGGTTTCGTCAAGGCTCGCAGAATATCGGGACTGGCGCGGTGATGTCCAAGCAGATGTTTCTGATTTAGAGACATGCGCTTCGAATCTTGAGATTCAAGGCCTGGCCATTACGGCGATTGACTTTGTTAACCCCTGCGCCCGTTACTCGGAGGTCTCCTTTGAGCTCGGTGACGATGCGATTCACGCTCGTTTGATCGAGCCTGTCGGTCGTGCCCGAGTATCTGAGCGCGTGCCGTTGTGCCTGATGTTCCACGACATCGATCGGCCTGTGCGCGGCTGGCATCACATGACGAGATTTGCCGCCATGGGGTATGCCGTCCTCGCGCTGGATGACGATGTTGCTGGTGCGGACGACCTGCGGCGGGGGATTGCTTCGCCCGCTTTTGTCGAGCGCGTCCGTTGGGGTTGCGCGCTGGCGAAGGTGGCGCGCAATCTTGATGGCATGGACCCCGACCGCATCTTTGCATGGGGCGAGGGCCTTGGCGGCGGAGTCGCGCTGGCGGTTTCTGCTCTGGACGAGCGGGGCCTCGCCTGCACGGCGGTTGCCAATCCGCTTCCTGGTGGCCTCGAGGCGCTGTCGTCTCGGGTGCGCGGATCAGTGCTCATGGGCACATCGCTTATGGATACCGTGAGCGATCCTAAGGATCAGTTTGCCGTATTCAACGGTCTTGAGTGTGACCGGAGGCATATCATCTATGCAAAATACGCTCACGAGCGCATCAATGCGTTCGAAAACGAAGTCGTCGACTTTTTTAACCAAACGTTCTACTCGTGTTCTTTGGCCTAGACGGCCTGGACACTGCCAACAAGAGTGGGTGGCATAGGGCCGCCCGCCAGACAGCTAAGGAGATTCTTGTGGCAACTCAGAAATTCACCGGCGTTATCCCTCCCGTCGTTGTTCCCGATACCGAAGATCACCAGCTCGACGTTGCCTCCTTTGAGCGCAGCATCAACCGCATGATCGATGCCGGCGTCGATGGCCTGTTCTTCTTGGGATCCTCGGGCGAGGTCGTCTTCTCCACCGACGAGCGCCGTCGCCAGATTATCGCCGAGGCCGTTCGTATCGTCGACCACCGTGTGCCTGTTCTGGTCGGCATCATCGATACCGAGACCGAGCGCATGATCGAGCACGGCAAGGTCGCCCAGGAGCTGGGCGCCGATGCCCTCGTCGCCACCTGCCCGTTCTATGCCCTGCAGGGCATGACCGAGGTCGAGGAGCACTTCCGCATCCTGCACGAGGAGCTCGACCTGCCCATCTTTGCCTATGACATTCCCGTCTGCGTTCACACCAAGCTCCCCTGGAAGCTCCTTGCCAAGCTCGGCGCCGAGGGCGTTCTGGCCGGCGTCAAGGATTCCTCGGGTGATGACATCTCGTTCCGCTACCTCGTTCAGGAGAACGAGAAGAACGGCCATCCGATGAGCATTCTCACCGGCCACGAGGTTGTTGTCGACGGCGCCTACCTCGGTGGCGCCGACGGTTCCGTCCCGGGTCTCGCCAACGTTGAGCCCGAGGGCTACGTGCGTCAGTGGAAGGCCGCTCAGGCTGGTGACTGGGCTACCGTCAAGGCCGAGCAGGATCGCCTCAATGAGATTTCGCACATCTGGGATGTCACCTCGGGCGTCCAGGGCTATGCCGGTGGCGTCGGCGCCTTCAAGACCGCTATGAACCTCATGGGTATCTTCGACAGCCCGACCATGCCGCGCCCGGTGAAGGCCATGACCGGCGAGAACGTCGAGGCGATTAAGAAGGTCCTCCAGGACAACGGTCTCCTGTAAAGCTTCCCCGGGCACTCGACCTCGCCGTTCAACCGTGCGGCCATGACCCATTAGGTCAATGGCCACACGGTTTCTCGGCGATCTCGGGCATCTGGAAAACCTTTACCGCGCTGTGACGGCTAGCCTGACGGCGCATTTCCTGTAGTTGTTTTTTATCTCCTAAGGAGAGCGACATGGAGAACAAGTACGTCTGCTCTGTCGATATCGGCGGAACTAAGATCGCGACTGCCATCATGGAGTACCCGGCTGACGGTAGTGTGCCCCATCCCGTTTTTGAGGCCGAGGTTCCTACCGAGGCGAATCCCGATGTCGAGGTCCTTGGCGTCGGTATCGGTGCCGCCGGCGTCGTCGATCCCAAGACGGGCGCCATCGCGTATGCCAACGAGATCATGCCCGGCTGGTCCGGCGTTCAGTTGGGGCCGCGCCTGCGCGAGGACCTCGGTCTTCCCGTTGCCGTTGTAGGCGACGTGCAGGCTCATGCTCTGGGCGAGGCCCACTGGGGCGTCGGCAAGGGCAAGTTCTCCGTCTTGTGTCTTGGCATCGGTACGGGCATCGGCGGCGCATATGTCGAGAACGGCCGCGTGATGCAGGGTTTCCATGGTGCTGCCGGCCATATGGGCCACATCGAGTGCTCGGCTGCCGCCGGCATTCCCTGCGCCTGCGGGCGTTCCGGCCATCTGGAGTCGGTTGCTTCGGGCACTTCCATTGGTCGAATGTACGATGAGCGTTTTGGCCGCGTCGACCCCAGCCGTCCTTCGGTCGGTCGCGATGTGAACGATCTGTGCCGTGCGGGCGACGCAAAGGCGACCGAGGTCATCCATGACGCCGGCTTTGCGCTGGGGGCCAGCTTGGGCTCGCTCGCTAACATCCTGGACCCTGAGGTCATCGTGCTTTCGGGCGGCGTGATTCACCAAGGTCCCGATTGGCGTTCGCAGACGTGGAAGGATTCGGTGCACGAGGGCTATGCCAGCCAGGCGCTCGATCCGCTTCAGGACACGCCGATCCTCATCGGTTCTCTGGAGGGCGATGCTCCGCTCATCGGTGCCGCCGAGCATCTTCTTGCCTCGTTGAAGTAAAAGTATCTGCTGTAGGAGCCTCCCGAGACAACAGGCCTCGGGAGGCTGTTCTAAGAAAGGTTGCAGCCTTATGACCGTCGATCCTTTGATTCAATCCCTGAAGGGCAAGCTCGTCGTGAGCGTTCAGGCGTATATGGGCGAGCCGCTTCGTACGCCCGAGACCATGGCGCAAATGTCTCGCGCTTGCGAGCTCGGCGGCGCCGCCGCCATTCGCTGCCAGGGCCTTGCCGACATTGCCGCCATTAAGGGTCGCTGTGAGGTTCCCGTCATCGGCCTGTGGAAGGATGGGCACGAGGGCGTTTACATCACGCCGACGCTGCGTCACGCTCGCGCCTGCGTTGCTGCCGGTGCCGACATCGTGGCGATCGACGCCACCGATCGTCCGCGCCCCGATGGCAAGACGGTCGAGGATACCTTCCGCCCGCTGCACGAGGAGGGTGTGCTCCTGATGGCGGATTGTGCCACCATCGAGGATATTCGCCGTGCTGTTGATATGGGCTTTGACCTGGTATCCACCACGCTTTCTCACGGCGTCGCCGCCATCGACTGCACCATGGCCGATGGCCCCGACCTGCCGCTCCTGCGTCAGGCGACTGAGGAATTCCCCGGCCTTCCTATCATTTGCGAGGGTCGCGTGCATACGCCCGAGGAGGCTCGCGCCGCGATCGATGCTGGCGCCTGGGCCGTTGTCGTCGGCACCGCCATCACGCACCCCACGAGTATTACGAGTTGGTTCAAGGCTGCGCTTGAGGCGTAAGACAGGCCTCGTATCCGCTCGGGGCGGTATACTCAATATAGGCAATTGACCGCGCGGGATCCGGGTTGCTGGGTCCCGCGCTTGTTTTCGGGAGGCAGCACATGCAAAAGGGAGATGCCATGGATGCGGCGGAGCGCTCGGAGCGCATCCCCGATATCGTCATCATCACCGGAATGTCCGGATCGGGCCGCACACAGGCCATGCACGTGTTCGAGGACATGGGCTATTTTTGCATCGATAACCTGCCTCCGCGTCTCATCGCCCAGCTTGCCGAGCTCGTCGGCATCAATACGGGCGTGGGCAGGCATCTCGCCGTCACCTGTGACCTGCGCAGCCAGGGCTTGTTCGATGAGCTGCTCGATGCCG
>OBAH01001332.1_pt1 | contig 14464 bp, 7 predicted proteins | sample 1517491 | NCBI WGS metagenome assembly OBAH01 (sample SAMN04571697, study PRJEB22368) | human gut metagenome | biome: human gut; material: stool | host: Homo sapiens | place: Luxembourg | collected 2012-08-03
GAATACCACTATAAAAAGAATCTGTCAACACTTTTTTGAACTTTTTTTATTTTTTGTGTTATACTTAATAAACAGCCCTGAATCAGGCTTTATAAAAAACATCTTATACTATAGAAGAAAGAGGTCATTTATCTTGAAATCTCAATCTAATCTTTCAACCGCCAATGCAAATACAGACAACCCATTAGGCATAGCTCCAATCGGTAGTCTGCTTGCCAAATTTGCCATTCCGGCAATCATCAGCATGCTGGTCAATGCTCTCTATAATATAGTAGACCAGATTTTTATCGGCCAGGGCGTCGGTATGCTCGGAAACGCAGCCACCAATATTGCATTTCCTGTCACAACAATTTCCACTGCTGCCGCACTGCTCCTGGGAATTGGCGGTGCTTCTAATTATAATCTCGAAATGGGCGCCGGCAGAGACCGAAAGGCCAGCGAGATTGCAGGAAGTGCCTTATCATCACTTGTTATAACAGGTACAGCCATTGCCGCAGTGATTTTGATCTTTCTGAAACCGCTGCTCAACTTCTTTGGAGCGCCGGATACCGTAATGCCTTATGCAATTGATTATGTAAGCATTATCGCCATTGGACTTCCATTTTTCACCTTATCCGTCGGCGGCAACCACCTGATCAGAGCCGACCGCAGTCCTACTTATTCTATGGTCTGCACGCTGATCGGAGCAATCATCAACACAATTCTTGACCCACTGTTTATCTTTGGTTTCAAATGGGGAATCAAGGGCGGTGCATGGGCTACTGTCATCGGCCAGTTTATTTCTGCCATGCTGGTTGTACTTTATTTTGCAAAATTTCGCCATATGCATCTGGAAAGAGATATGTTTAAGCCTCAGCTGATCCACCTCAAAGCAATCTCTTCGCTTGGACTTTCTTCGTGCATCAACCAGATTGCAATTGGTGCTGTCCAGATTGTAATGAATAACACTCTTCGTTATTACGGAGCGTCTTCTGTTTATGGAAGTGATATCCCGATTGCATGCGTTGGGATTGTGTCAAAAGTAAATATGGTTTTTCTTGCGATCTGCATTGGAATTGCCCAGGGTGCACAGCCTATCTGGGGCTTTAACTATGGAGCTAAAAAATACGACCGTGTTCGTCAGGCATATCGTTATTCTGCAACAGCATGTACGATCATTGCCACATTCTTTTTCCTGTGCTTCCAGATCTTTCCACATCAGATTGTAGGTATGTTTGGAGAAGGAAGTGATCTTTACTTTAAATTTGCTGAAAACTACCTGCGGATTTTTATGCTTCTGACCTTCGCCAACGGCATCCAGCCGATGTCCGCCGGATTTTTTACTTCTATAGGAAAAGCAGGTCTTGGTATCATCATGTCATTGACACGACAGGTAATCTTTCTGTTACCACTGGTTGTCATCTTCCCAATATTCATGGGAATTGACGGCGTAATGTATGCCGGCCCGATTGCAGATACTGCAGCTTTTATCCTGGCAGTTGTTTTTGCCCGCAGAGAACTCGGCGAAATGAAAAAAGCATAACTTTCCATATTTCAAAAGAACAACAAAAGCTGTATTTCAGGTTTTTTCCTGCTAATACAGCTTTTGGCTTTAAGAATCTATTATTCACAGATATATTCTTCTATTTCTGTTACTCGGTTCCCCTTCTGTTCCTTCCATATCATAAGATACAGTTTATAACTCAAAGAATCACGTGCAATCGTAAAAGGTTCTTCTCTCAGAAGATCTGCACGAATTCCCTGGCTCTTCAACTCCCTCTGGCGCTGCTTTGCTCTTTCTAATGCTTGCTGATACTTCCGTTCCACATCATCTCCAAAAAATCTTCTTGGATAATCTGCCGTTGCCTGCTGCAGTCTCTCTGACAACAGATCTACAATTCTGCTGTGCTTCGTCTGATGCAGCATAACCGCAAGTCTCTTCGCCCAGAATTTCGCAGGATGCTTTCTATAGAATTCTAACATTTTCAGCAAAGAAGCATCCTCACATTCCGCTGCCAGTTCTTTCATATAAACAATTGCTTTTTCAGAAGGTATCCAGGGATTTTCTCTGGGCACGATATATTTCTCCGGTACTGCCGGATAGCAGCAATAATTTAATGGTGGAAATTCTACAAGTGCCGCCAGTTTTATTTCTTCTTCCGTGCAATATGCCTCACCAAGATAATCATATTTATCCCTGAGAATCGCAAGGCGATACTCCAATTGTCGCAAATATTCATAGTCTTTTACCCAGAAATGACCAGTATATGCATATTCATACAGATGGACTTCCAATTCCAGATCCTCAAAAAACAATGTCAGCACTGTATCATCCTGTTTTATGACAAGCACAAATCTGCCATCCTGCCTGGTCATGGATGCCTGCAGTTCTCCCTGATAATCGCTGTGATATTCCCCCGTCATACGAACATTTCGAAAAACCAGAAAGCTCTCGACCGCATCATTCATCAGATATACCAATGGAATATCCATGCTGGCTGATGCCTTATCCGATATTCTTCCCGATTCTGTCCGCATCTTCTCCGGAATGAGCAGTTCAAATTGATCCTGTTCCAGCAACTGCGCCAGTTTTTCCAAAGTTTCTTCTGTCATTTTTCTCCTAACATTCTCTAATACTTCTATTCCCTGCTTTTATATTTTTACCGAAAATCAGCTGATCTGCCATTTCACATGGCTTCCATTCTCATCTTTGTTTACGAGCAACTGATCTTCAATCTCCTGCTTCAGTTCTGACACATGAGAAATAATTCCAATCAGTCTGGAACCTTCTGCCATTTCCTGCAACACACGAACCGCCTGATTGCGTGAATGTTCGTCCAGTGAACCAAAGCCCTCATCAATAAACATCATGTCCAGATTAATTGCTGCAGAGCTCTGCTGAATCTGATCCGCCATTCCAAGCGCAAGCGACAATGCCGCCATAAAGGACTCTCCACCGGAAAGAGTACGAACCTCCCGTTCTTTTCCTGTCACAGTAGAATACACCATCAGATCAAGTCCCCGGTTTTTACCCTCACCGGCTTTTTCCAGATCATACATCCTGAGCTCAAACTGTCCTGCAGACATTTCCTGAAATCGTCGATTCGCCGCGTATAAAATATGTTCCAGATAATACCGCTGTACATAAGTTTCCAGATCCATACGTGAGCCACTGACGTTTCCGGAAGTCATGCGGTACAGTGTATCGATCCGCGCATGTTCTTCCACGATTGTTTTTCTCTCTTCCAGCCTTCCGGAAAGTGCGTCAAAGACCTCTCTGTCATCCCTGTTATCCATTCGCAATTGGTTATAAATCTTTTCTTTTTCCTGATATTCTGTCTCTGCAGCTTCTCTCTCTTTCTGAATTTCTTCTAGAACAGGTTTCTGCTCTTCTCCAATCGCGCTCTCTGCAGAATCTTTCTGTGCCTGCGCTGCTGACTTCTTTTCATAATAAGCATTAACCGTTTTCTGAAACTCCTCTGCCGCTTCACGGCTGTACATCTCCACAAGCTCTTTCCATTCAGATTCTGTCATCTGCTTTATTTCCATTACTTCTGTATAAGAAGTTTTTCGATCTTCCACACACTTCTTCTGTTCCGGAATCTCCTGCTGGTAACGGCCGATCAGTGTTTCTGCCTGTTTCTGCGCATTTGCGGCTTTCTTCGCTTCTGACAGAACTTTCTGATACACTTCTTCTGCCTGGTTTTTACTGCTTTCAGCCTGAAGCAGTGCCGCCCTTGCCTCTTCTTCGGTCTTAAATTCAACGGACCCTTTTACATTTTCCAGCGCGGCCTCACTTCCTGCCAGTTTTTCAACAGCAGCTTTTTCTTTCTCTGTACACTCATCATAAGTGTCCTGCAACTGTTTTTTCTGCTTTTCCATATTTTGAAGTGCTTCACGGATTTTTGCCAGAAGGCGTACACCCCTCTGTAAGTTATTCAGTTCTTCTGCCAGCTGCTGCTTCCAGTTTTCCAGAGAATCGTTCATTTCTGTCACGCTTGACTGCTCTGTTATAGAAGAAATACTTCTATGCAAACGTTCCTGAAGCTTTTGTACACTGGCAATATAGGTATCTTTTCGTGTATCGTATTCTGATCTGGCCGCCGCTGCATCCCCTGTAGCTTTTTCCTGATCTTTACGCAGTTTATCCACATTCGCCTGCATATTTTGCAGTTTTTCTTCAGAGATATCCACAGATTCCACACCTTTTTTCGCAGGATGTGGATGTTCTGTAGAACCGCACACCGGGCAGGGTTTTCCCGATTCTAATTCTGCAGCAAGAAAACCAGCCTGCGCATTCAAAAAATGCAGTCTTACTTCTTCGTATTCTGTGTTTGCATCATTATATTTTTTCGTTATATTTGCATAAGTTTCTCGTGTTTTAATTGCTTTTTTGCGGCACTGTTCTGCCTGATTTCTCAAGTTCTGAACATCCACGATCTCCTTTGAAACCGCATCTGCTTCCTGCTTTTTATTCTCTGCGAGTACCAGCTTCTTATCCACTTCAGCCAACTCTTCACTCTGTTTTTTCCACTGTGTTTCCTGCTCTTCCAGAGCCTCCTGCTGCTTTCGCACTTTCTTTGTGTTTTCTGTTGCCAGAGCACAGTTTTTCCTGTCTACTTCTGCCTGTGTATGAAGTCTCTTTATCTGTTCAAAAAGCTCCAGTGCCTTCTGGACTTTTTCTGAAATTTTACTGCAATTCTGCAATTCCTGATCGCAAATCAGCTTTTTCTGTTCCTCTGCATTTTCCGCTGTTTTCCGCGTTTCTTCCAATATTGGCAACTGTTTTTCCTGAGTCTTTAATGATTGTTCCAATTCTGTCAGTCGTCTCTCCGCATCATTTAAGAGAACACCGGTCTCTCTGATCTCATACGCATTTCTGATACGGCTGATCAGGGCTGTTGTTTTCACTATTTTTGCTTCATCATCTGCACATTCCTGCAGTTTCTGTTCCGCAGTTTCTAACTGATCAAACCATTTTAAAAGTGCTTCCGCCCTGGTATATAGTTCTCTTTTTTTGTCTCTGTTTTCAACCGATTTCCGATAATCTTTTTCTGCCAGATCAGTATATTTTTCCAGCCAGTCACACAGTTTTTCCACTTCTTCCAGAAAGTCAGTAAGGCGTGTCATCTCACCATCTTCCAGTTGTTTTTTCAACTGTTTCAGAGTCTCTGATTCATATGTTTCAGGTATACGGATCCTGCTCACTTCTCCCTGACATTGTGTTTTCAGAACTGCGATTTCTTTCTCTTTTGCGCGCTTTCGATTACCCAATTCTGCCACAATATCCTGATACATTTCTGTGTTAAAAAGCTTTCTAAAAATTACTTTTTTATCATCTGATTTTGCACGAAGAAGATCCATAAATTCGCCCTGTGCAATCATCGCAACCTGCATAAACTGACTCTTGGTAAGTCCTACAATCTCCTGCAGTTTTCGGTCAGCTTCTTTGGATGGATATTCCATTCCATCCGGCATGATCAGGCTTACAGAGCCTGTAATTTCACGCTGTTTTCCTTTTCCCGCTCCTCGTGTGATCGTTTTCAGATGACGTGGTACGCGACGTACTGTATAAATTTCACAGTTCTCTCCACTTCCTTCCGCAAAGACCAGTTCTACCGCCGGCTCACAGCCAAAATCCACATACTGGCTCTGCAGAACTACGCCTTCTTTTTTGTTTAAAGAAGAGCTGGCTTCTCCATATAAAGCAAAAACGATCGCATCAAAGATCGTCGTTTTTCCCGCTCCGGTATCCCCGGTTATAAGAAAAAGATTCTGATTTACTTTCTCAAAATCAATTGTAGTTTCTTTACCATATGAGCCAAATGCCTGCATTTTTAAACGTAAAGGTTTCATTTATTTCACCCCCTGAACCGTATGTAGTACATCCTGCAAAATCATCTTTTCTTCTTCGTCCAGATCTTTCAGGAAAGAGCAGCACAGCTCATACGGATCCAGCAATTCTTCTGTCTGTAACGTTCTGGTATAATCCGTTTTCCGCTGATTTTCCCTCCGGATCTCCAGCAGATTCGGAAATGCCAGACGGATACGTTCCTGCATATCGATCACATCCAGATCCGCCTTATCTGTCAGGACCACAGTCACATAATCCTTACAGGATTCTTTCAAAACCTCCTCCAGAGTTCCTTTTACAACCTTCACCTGTCGTAACGGTTCAAGCGGTAAAATTGTTGTTTTTATCTCTCCTTTTACACCCATTTCTACCATAATAATGCCTTTTTGCTGCTGTGCTTCACTCACAGAGCAGGCAAGCGGAGTTCCGCAATAACGGTATAATTCACTGCCAACTTTCATTGGTTTATGGATATGTCCAAGAGCCGCATAATCAAATTTTTCCAACACGTCTGCTGATACTTCATCGATATTTCCGACCGTACGCATCTCGGAATCCATACGTTCAATTTCTTCTGCCTTTTTACCCGTCGGGAGATAAAACTGATGACTGACCAGCACATTTCTCTTGTTCTGATTGATGGTTTCACGATCAATAAGCCGATGCAATGTCTCATTATAAGAAAGATTATTTCCGTTTTTATCCGTACCTGTGATCTGTTTTACCATGGATGGTTTCACAAACGGAAGGAGGTAAAAATTCACCTCTCCGTACGCATCATTCAGTGTTACTTTTTCGATATATTCTGACTCTGTACGCGGCGGCTGTCCCACCATATAGATGTTCTGCCCGGAAAGGACTTTTCGGAAACAGTTGACTCTCGGAGCACTGTCGTGGTTTCCGCTGATCATCATAATAACCGCATCCGGCACTGCTTCGGTGAGTCCGACCAGAAAACGGTCAAAAACCTCCACCGCCTCCGCTGACGGAACTGCCTTATCGTAAATATCCCCTGCGATCACAATGGCATCCGGCTTTTCCCGACCTGCCACCTCGATAACTTCCGACAAAATATATTCCTGATCTTCTCTCATGTCATGGTTCATGAGTTTTAATCCTATATGCAAGTCCGATAAATGAAAAAATTTCATAAACATATTCCTCCATCAGCCATGTTACTGTTTTCCGTAACACGGCATCTCTTCTGTATACATCATAACATCTCGATGATCTGCCTGCACCCGACGAACAGGCAATTATGAACACCTATAAAAATGGCTCTCCTGATTATTTATCAGCCATCTGTTTCTCAGGAAAATTTGCTTAAAGAATTAAACTTAAAGCACAACCTTTGAATAAAATTTCATTGGTTGTGCTTTAATGCAAACTATTTTCTATTTCTGATTTGTTTTTTTGCCTCTTTTTCAAGATCATGAATGGTATCTAAATACGCTTGCTCGACAGGCGCAATTGTTTTCTCTTGATATTTTCGATATTCTTGTTTTGCTTTTTCAAGTGCCTGCGTATGACTAATCGTCCCACTATTTTGCAGAAGTTTTCTGTTACTCGAAGACAAAATTGTATCAAGTTGATTTATGTAGTCCTTCATATACATAGGTCTACGCTCAAGAGCGCTGATTTCAGCAAAATCGAAATATCCGGAAACAAGATTATTAAGAACTTTAAGTTCTGTTTCAGTCAAATAATTCTTAGCAATACCAATATCTTTAAGTGCCGGTATTTCACCTGCAAATGATTTCAATCCCATAAACAGTTTTTCTGCATCAGCACGCTCATATATAACTTCTGCAGCTGTATGTCCGTGAGCTGCAAAATGCAATTTATTTTGAACAATCTTAAAAAACCTGACTGATTCCGGTGCCTTCGGATTATAATCGATACTTGTTGCATATAAATCAAGAACCTGTCTATAAAGAACTTTTTCAGAAGAACGAATATCCCTGATACGGTCAAGCAATTCTTTCCAGTAAGAACCACCACCATTTCCTTTTAAACGCTCATCATCGAGGGCAAATCCTTTTTGCATATATTCTTTTAAAATTCCTGTAGCCCAAATTCTAAACTGCGTACCACGAAGAGATTTTACACGATACCCAACAGAAATAATAACATCAAGATTATAAACTCTTGTAATATTATTCTGAGTTTTCCCCTTCATTGCACCATGAGGACTGGTTGTTGCAATTTCTGCAACAACCACTTTCTCATCTAATTCTCCTTCTATAAAAATGTTTCTGATATGTCGGGAAATCGTAGATTTATCCCTCTGGAACAATTCTCCCATCTGTTCCTGTGACAGCCAGACAGTATCGCCATCAAAAGTTGCCTCAACTTTTGTAACTCCGTCGTCAGTTGTGTAAATAATCAATTCTGTATTAGAGTTCATGATATCTCTCCTTCAGGAACAATTCCTTGTCCAGTCACTCTTTTTGTTATTTCAATTTTTCTGTCAGCATACTCCTTGCATTATCTAGTTACTATTTTATCATTAATTAGGCATTTTCGTCAATTTAATAGAATTTTTCTATATGTGAAAATATCAAAAAAGGTGCGTCCCATCTCTGAGACTGCACCATTTCCTTTAAAACACTTTGTTATTAGCTTCAAAACAGTATTGAAGACATTATCTCTGTTCTATTTGTGTTTCTTCAGAATCCTTGTCTGCAGCGGAGCCATGACTTCACTCTCTGTTCCATAAAGCAATTCATACTCTGCCGGAACCGGAACAGCCTGTGGCTTACGCGCATAATTCTGGATGAAGAGATATTCGGTATCCTCGTTTTCTCTTACTGTTACAGAAACTCCTTCCGGAATAATCTCTATTGGAGATTTCAGACCTGCTTCTGCAGCTACTCTGCCGTAGAAATCCTGATAGAATCCAATTTCCATATCTGCACACACATAATATACATGGCCTTTGCCAAATGCCTTGTGTGTCAGCACCGGATATCCCTGATAGAAGTCTTCGCCATAACGCATCAGTACTTCTGCATCCGAAACCTTGACCAGTTCGCAAAGGTTTTTACAGGTATATACGTTACTGATTCCAAGATGACTTCCCGCCTCCGGGATCGCATGATTTTCTTCCCAGTCATAGAGCGCATCTGTCTCTGTGCTGCGGAGTCCCGCCACATCCATAAGCCCATATGGAGTTCCGCCAAGGAAGCATCTGTCAGTACCATCAACCAGTCCTGACCAGTAAGAAAGCACCAGAGTTCCGCCGTTTTCCACATAAGTGCGAAGCTTTTCTTCGTATCCATCTTTGAACATATATGCCATCGGAGCCGCCAGAACTTTATAATCGGAAAGGGAATGTTCCATTGCGATCACATCCACATTCAGCCCCTGTTCTCTCAGAGCACGGTAGTTTTTCTGGACTGCTTCGCGGTAGTGCATATCTACATTTCGCGCTCCCTGCACATCAGCGATCGCCCAGTCGTTCTCACGGTCATAGAGAACAGCCGCCTGCGATCTCATGCTGGTTCCAACCGTCTCCTGGATCTGCTCAAGAGCCTCGCCAACCTCTGTTACTTCGCGGAAAACGCGGGTATCATCTCCGCCATAATGATCGATCACTGCACCATGGAACTTCTCCGAAGCTCCCTGGCTCTGGCGAAGCTGGAAGTACAGAACGCTGTCAGAACCATGTGCTACAGCCTGAAGAGATGCAGCCAGATGCATTCCCGGTTTTTTAAGTTTGTTGATCGGTTTCCAGTTCGTTGCAGACGGACAGGATTCCATAAGAAGGAATGGTTCCTTCCTGATACTGCGCATCAGATCATGCTGCATTTCCGCATCAACTGCAGTAAGATATTCTTCTTTTTTGTGCCAGCTTGGATAATTATCCCAAGATACCACATCCAGAACATCCTTGAATTTTTTGTAATCCAGACCGTCATAATCATACATCAGATTTGCTGTTACAGGCAGTTCAGAACCACCCTCGCGGATCGCATCTACTTCATTTTTGATAAAGTCGATCGTCTGGTATGTCACAAATCTCTTCCAGTCAAGCTTCAGTGCATGAAGTTCATTTTCGCCTTTAGTTGACGGACTTTCAATCTGATCAAAGCTATTATATCTATGGCTCCAGAAAGTAGTACACCAGCGTTTATTAAGGTTCTCGATCGTGCCGTATTTTTCTTTCAGCCATTCACGGAACTTCGCCTGGCACAGCGGGCAGTGGCATTCTCCTCCAAACTCGTTAGAGATATGCCACAGCATAACTGCCGGATGTCTGCCAAATCTTTCAGCTAATTTCTTATCAATCGCATGTACTTTTTCTCTGTATACCGGAGAGGTAAAGCAGTGATTATGTCTGCCTCCGAAGAATCTTCTTGTTCTGTCCGGATCCATACGAAGAACTTCTTCGTACTTGTCTGCCATCCATTTTGGTCTTGCTCCTGACGGTGTTGCAAGAATAGTATGGATGCCCTCTTTGTAGAGATTATTGATAATTTCCTCTAACCAGTCAAAGTTATATTTTCCCTCTTCTGGTTCAAGAACTGCCCAGGAAAAAATCCCTACAGATACAGTATTGATGTGTGCTTTTTTGAAATATTCGATGTCCTTTTGGAGAATATCCGGGCGGTCAAGCCACTGCTCCGGATTGTAATCTCCACCATGAAGATAATGTCCGTATTTGATCTGTTTTGCCATTTTTTCTCCTCTTAAAGTCCTTTAAAAACAAAGGAAAATTCCATCTTTTTGTCAGTTTTCAGCAAATATTCTTCGTGTGTGCGAGCACCCCAGCTGTCATCACCACCGATTCCCATCTGGTCTTTTGCCACACGTACAACAGTGTAATGAACCTCTGGAAGTTCATATGGATGCATTGCATTTTCCATCTCATGAGGTGTGTATGGAAGTGCAGAGAACATCATCGGCCCATTGTTTTCATCCATCTCAAAGAGCATTCCTCTACCCTTGCGGTCAGTTACTTTTGCCCAGCGTACTTCTTCTTTTGCACCACATTCCTGCGGTACCATATATCTTGCGATATTGTCTGCAACTTTGTTTGCATAAATGCCAAGTTTTGCACCTTTCTTACGGTCTGCATAAGTTTCTGCCTCGCCAAGTCCATACCATTCTACACGGTCATAATCTGCGTTGAATTTGAAGATTACACCGAATTCCGGCATATCACCGAGTTCTTTAACAGGGTCATACGTAAGAGTTGTTTTCACTCTTCCATCACCGAAAACTTCATAAGAAAGCTTGCATTCGCTGGTCGGTGTAGTCGGCATGATGTAGGTATAAGCTACTTTTACAGACTTCTCATTCACTTCTACTTCTGGCATATTTGACGGGCCATACGGTCCCTTGCGGAAGTCTTTGTGACTTAAGTACATGCTGGCAAGTTTCCACTGTCCGTAGCGCATTCCCATAAGATTTCCACAGTCATTGTCGGTTGGTGCACGCCAGAAATTCGGTTTCGGGATTGCCTCGATCATCTCTTTTCCGGCATATTTATAAGATACCAGACCACCGTTTAACACAGAGAAAAGTACTTCAAAGTGTGCGCCTCTGACACCGATATTGTGTGTGCTGCGGATCACTTTTACACCTTCCGGGCAGGTCTTTTTCGGTTCTTCAACCTGGTATACATACTGTCCAAAAGCCACCTCATGTCCTGCTTCTGCCCATGCTTTATCTTCTTTCAGATGGAAGGAAACAGTCACCGTATATTCGCCTGGTTTCTCTTCTTTTGCAAGCGGAAGTACATAAGTTTCTTCGCTTAATGGAGCAACTGCAGTTGCAAGAGAAGCCTTGTGGATCACTTTGCCATTCTTTGCAACAGTTACTTTGCAATCAAAAATATCTGTGCTTACAAACAGGTTTTTGTTGATGACTTTTACGCTGTCTGCACTGACTTCTGCAGTGATATTCTGGTAGTTGAATTTGACTTCCTGCATCTTTGGAGAAGCATCTCTGTTTCCGCCATATGCGATACCATTTCCACTGAAGTTGTAATCTGTCGGACGTTCTCCGAAGTCACCGCCGTATGCCTGGAATTCTTTGCCGTAGCGGTCTTTTTTGTAGATAGACTGGTCAATATAGTCCCAGATAAATCCGCCCTGATACTTCGGTTCTGTGTCTGTCAGATCTGTATATTTGTGCATTGCACCGCAGGAATTTCCCATTGCGTGGGTATATTCACAGCAGATAAACGGCTTGGAACTGTCTTTTGCAAGGAACTCCTTGATTGCTTCTACAGACGGATACATCTGGCTTTCCATGTCGCTGGTATCGTTATATCTGCGGTCGTGGCAGAGACCTTCATAATGAACCAGACGAGTCGGATCTGCCTTATGGAAGAACTGTGACATTTCAAAAATATCCTTGCCTCCGAAGGACTCATTTCCGCAGGACCAGATCAGGATCGCAGCGTGGTTTTTGTCTCTCTGGTACATGGAATTTGCACGATCAAGCATCATATCCAGCCATTCCGGTTTGTCATGCGGCACAACATAGGTGTAATCCTTCGTAAATTCAGCAACATCCCAGGAACCATGAGATTCAAGGTTTGTCTCATCGATCATATAGATTCCGTATTCATCGCAGAGCTGATAGATCAGGGATGCATCCGGATAATGGCAGGTACGGATTGCATTGATGTTGTTCTGTTTCATGATCTTAAGGTCTTTACGAAGCTCTTCTTCGGACACGTGTCTTCCACTCACAGAGCTGAATTCATGACGGTTTACGCCCTTGAATACGATACGTTTTCCGTTCAGTGTCATGATACCGTCTTTCATCTCAAAACGACGGAATCCAACCTTCTGCGGAACTACTTCCTGAAGTTCTCCTGCCTCGTTATAAACCTCTAAAACAAGGTCATAAAGCTGCGGATCTTCTGCACTCCAGAGTACCGGATCTTCTACTTTCCAGGAATAAATTTCCTCTCCGTCGAGTGCTTTTTTATCTTCGATCACGGTCTCTCCATCTTTGGAAAGAGTGATCTTTACTGTACCTTTGCCCCAGGTATCTGTTCCGATCTCAAGTGCCGCTGTACTTAAAGTTTCGTCCGGGATTGCACGGATCTGAAGGTCATAAACATGAACCTCCGGCACGGTATAAAGATAAACATCTCTGTAGATTCCAGAGAAACGATAGAAATCCTGGTCCTCGCACCAGCTGCTTGCTGTCCATTTGAATACCTGTGCTGCGAGTTTGTTTTCACCTTCTTTTACATACTCGGTCAGTTCAAATTCTGACGGTGTAAAGGAGTCTTCACTATATCCTACAAACTGTCCGTTGAGCCATAATGCAATGCCGCTCTCTGCTCCCTGAAAAGAAATAAAGAGACGTTTTCCCTGCATTTCTTCCGGCACTTCGAAGTATTTCACATAGCTTGCAACCGGGTTAAAGTGCTCCGGAATCTCACCCGGATGAATGTCTTCGTGACCTTCCCACGGATACTGTACGTTGGCATACTGAGGTGCATCATATCCTTCCATCTGGATATGTGCCGGCACGCGGATATCATCCCAGTCCTTGCAGCAATAGTCTGCTTTTTCAAATCCCGGGATTGCACTTCCGTAGTTGCGGGCATAGTGGAATTTCCAGATTCCATTGAGATCGTAACGGAAAGACGTTGCTTTTTCCTGCGCTTCCTCTCCATCTCTGTAATATGTATGGTCAGAATGCGCATCCATTCTTCTGTCCTTAAAATACTGTGGATCCTTTACTAAAGAATAATCAAAAGTTTTCATTCTTATCCTCCTGCGTTATTATTTTTAAGCAAAAAAGGATGCCGCATAATCTGTCTGGGACATATTACGCAATATACCCACAGGCCCAAGCAGCATCCTTTTATTAAATTCATTGTTTACTTGACAGCACCGGTAATACCTTCTGCGAACTGTTTCTGCAGTACGAAGAAGACGATCATGGTCGGGATGGAACAGAACAATACGCCGCACATCAGCATACCATAGTCTGTTACATAACCTGTGATCAGGTTGGCGATCAACATTGGCATTGTCATTGCCTTATTATCTGTCATGATTACCTTCGGCCACAGGTAAGAGTTCCATGCGTTCATGAAGGTAATAACAGCTGCAGCTGCATATGTAGATTTCATTGTAGGAATGAACATCTGGAAGAAGATCCTTACTTCGCTCAGTCCATCAATACGAGCTGCTTCGATAATATCTACCGGGAATGATCTTGCGTTCTGACGGAACATCATGATCATAAATGGTGTAGAAATGATTGGAAGGATAAAACCAACTGCTGTATTCAGAAGTCCTGCTTTGGAGAACATTTTGAACAACGGAACCATGGTTGCAACCTGCGGAACCATCATTGCAAGAAGCAGCACGGAGAACAGTCTGTCTTTTCCTTTGTCATGATAAACTTCAAATCCATATCCTGCGATAGAGCAGATCAGAAGACAGATCACTGTGGTAAGGATTGCATAGAAAAACGAGTTTCCAAGTGCTCTCCACAGTGGCTGCTGAGCTGTCAGATTGTGGAAGTTTTCCATAAAATGACTTCCCGGAAGGATACGTCCACGGGATACATCTGTTGATGTATTTGTCGCAGCTGAGATCATCCAGTATAACGGGAATACAGAAATAAATGACACGATGATCAGAAAAATAT
>OBAH01001354.1_pt1 | contig 14254 bp, 14 predicted proteins | sample 1517491 | NCBI WGS metagenome assembly OBAH01 (sample SAMN04571697, study PRJEB22368) | human gut metagenome | biome: human gut; material: stool | host: Homo sapiens | place: Luxembourg | collected 2012-08-03
CAATTATATGAAATAGATAATTTGCCAGATTCTTTCCAAATTACTGATGGAATAAATATATATATTAAATATGACAATTATAAAAAAACGTGTGCCTATACAAATGACATATTAGAAACTTTAAATTTAACATATATCGAAACAAGTGAAAACTGCGAATTAAACACAAAATTGCTCAACTCTTATGGACTAATAGATGTATCTATCATTCCAAATGGTTATGCTGATAGTATTCCAACATGTCAAGCTAGACTAAATTTCACATATGTTGCGGATATACTGCTTGTAATTATATTATTAATATTCTCAATTTTATCAATCATAATATTATATAATGCATTTTTAATAACCATTAATGAAAGAAAAAAAGATTATGCAGTATTAAACAGCATAGGAGCAACAGAAGGTCAAATATTAAAGATGACATTTTTAGAAAATATTATTATAGGAGTAATTGGAATAATTATAGGTTTTATACTTTCTTACTTTTGTTCTGATTTGTTATTAAAACTTTTGAATAATATAGTAGCTTCTACTATATACAATTTTAAATTAGTGTTAGATATTAAATATATAATAATATCATTTGTTATAATAATTATTAATATTTATATATCATCATTAATTCCAAGCATAAGGGCAAGTAGCACATCTGTTATACAAGGAATTAAAAACAACAAACAAATAAAATCTCAAACAAATAATTCTATTTTGGAAAAACATCTTAATATAGAAGGAAGATTGGCTTTAAAGAATTTAAAGAGAAATAAGAATAAATATAAAATTATAACAATTTTACTTGTAATATGCATGACTTCATATATTACAATTTCTACATATATAAATTATGAAAAAGTAGCAGCAAATTTAATAGATGAATATGATGTTGATGCTGAATTAGAACTTAGTGAAAACTCAAATAAATATTACAAAACCATACTTGATAACTATGGTACGACTTCTGGTGATAAAATTGAATATTTAGAATATAAGATAATGGGCTTATATGCTTTAGTAGAACCAGAAGATGCTCTTATAGCAAATTGCAGATATGCAGATTCACTGCATTTTCCAATCCAAGTAATTGGCTTAGATGATAAATCTTATAATAATTATATAACTGATCTAAATGCTAATAATGGAGATTATATCATTTATAATAACATTACCCAAAAAGAAGGAAAAACAGAATATGTATATAAATATTATACTGCATTTGAAACAAATTATGAGTTTGATTTTAAAATAGTTTATTGCAATTATGTTGATGAAGAAGCTTCATATGAAATAATCGATGATGAAACTTTAAAAGAAAATTTTGTTTTGACGGAAAAGCTTCCTAATGGATTTAAAGAAATAAATAATACAGAAAAGATAACAATTTTTACAAACATTGATACATTTAATAAGATAGAAGAGAAAATAAATATTCATCCAAAAGGTACTAATCAACAAAATATATGGATGCATTTTGGAAATACAAGTAATAGTGGGGATTTTGTTAAAATCAAATGTGGAAATATAATTAATTTTTCAAATTATATGGATAATATTATTCAAAACCAAAATATTGATATTTCGGCAAAATATTATTCCTTAGAAAATCAAGAAAAAATAATTTATGCCAATGTTTTAGAGCTAATATTACGAACTATTATTTTAACGATTATAATTATTGGAATAATAAGTTCTATAAATATAATAAATGCAAGTCTATGTGAAAGAGAAGAAGAATTTAAAGCTTTATCAAGATTAGGAGCTACTAAAGAAAATATAATTAAAATACTAATATATGAAAATATCTATATGTTTATAAAATCAACAATAATATCAATTATTTTGTCAATTCCTATTTTATATGCGATTATAAAATCTATGACAAAAACAATTATATTAGATAAAATGTTAATTCCATTTACTAGTATAGGTATATTTATTTTATTACTATTTATAATATCTTTAATTATAGCAATATATTCAGTAAAATTTATAAAAGAAGAATAAAATTATAGGATTATAGGAGAAAAATTATGAGAATTTTAAAAGTAGAAAATTTGAGTAAAATTTATGGAAAAGGTGATGCAAAAGTTATTGCTTTAAATGACATTTCTTTTGAAGTTGAAGAAGGAGAGTTTCTTGCAATAATAGGCCCTTCTGGAAGTGGAAAGTCCACTCTTTTACATACAATTGCAGGCTTAGAAAAGCCAACTAGTGGAAAAGTATATTTTTATGATAAAAATATGTATGAAATGAATAAAAAGGATTTGACAATATTAAGAAGACAAAAAATAGGAATTATATATCAGTTTTATAATTTGATTCCTACTTTAAATGTAGAAGAGAATATAACATTACCTATTGAACTTGATAAGAAAAAAATAGATAAAGTAAAGCTAGAAGAAATATTAAAATTTTTGGGAATAGATAATAGAAGAAAACACTTACCAAATGAATTATCTGGAGGGCAACAACAAAAAGTAGCTATTGGTAGAGCTTTAATGATAGAGCCAACCATTATTTTAGCTGATGAACCAACAGGTAACTTGGATTCTAAATCAAGCAATGAAATTATACAGTTATTAAAAAAAGCCAATAAAGAATATAATCAAACTATTATAATGATTACTCATAATTTAGAAATTGCAAAATTGGCAGATAGAATTATACAAATAGAAGATGGAAGAATTAAAGATCTTCTGTCTTAGAGGGTTTAGTACAATCTTTTGCTCTATAAAAAATGTTGAAGTAGTTTTAACCACCTCAACATTTTTATAGAATTATTTTGAAAATATTCCAGTAATTTCAGCAAAATATAAATCATGATAATCTTTGTTAGGATAATTTTTAGAATCTAAAGACTTATCAATAAAACAATCAGGTTGTAAACTTTGCCTATATAAATTTTTGCAATTAATTACAAGTGAAGCTTCTTCAAATGTAGGAATATTATTTATAAATTTAACATGTAAGCCTGAATTAGAAATTTTATCTTCATTTTTTCCAGAAACTTTGCCCATATAAGCTAGAGTCTTTTTATAATTTTCATCAAAGAAGCTTAAAGAGAATTCGTTTGAGGCATCTACAAATTCTTTTGTATATCTTTGTGGTCTAAGTACAATAAAGGCTATGTTTTTATTCCATAATACACCAACTCCACCCCAAGAAGCGGTCATACTATTTACTTTGCCATTGTTACTGGCTGTTACTAACATCCATTCTTTTCCTATTTTTGTAAATGGATTAAATTTAAATTCTTCAATATTAATTTCTTTCATGTTTTACCTCCCATAATGATATTATATACTAAAAATATAAAAATTGAATAAAAAATTATAATAAAACTATTGAAAAAATAATAAAAAGTGTGTATAATGAATACAATAGTAGTAGATATTTAATATCTACTATAATTAAAATGTGAACCGCAACCCTATTTGCGAAATATAAATTTATAGGTGAGAGAATGTGAACCGCAACCCTGCTTGCGAGATATAAATGTGCAGGTGGAAAAATGTTATTATAGTGAAATATGGGGTCTATAAAAATAGGTCCCATATTTTCGTAAAGGAGAGATGAAATAAAAATGGTAATAGAAGATGGAAAATTTTATTTTATAAAAGATGAGTTTTTTGATGTGTTTAAGGATTATGGATTAATGGTAAATAAAGAAAATGGAAATAAAAGACCTGTTTACAACTTTGTATTTGGAAATGTATTAGGAAAAAAGGCTGTATTTTTAATTCAAAATATATTTCCAACAACAGTTAGAGATAACGTTATCATTACATCTCTTAGGGTTGTAGAGTTAGCTGAAAGAGGAATCAATATTCCGTTTTATGATATTGTGAAGATGAAAAATTTGCTATTAAATAAACAGTAAATTATATTGAGGATTAAAAAATAACCTTACAAAATTGATGAAATTTTATTGTAAGGTTATTTTTTGTAAAATTTTATGAGTATCTTGAATAAAAAACGAAAATGGTGTATAGTAAAACCAGAAAAAATGTAAGAAAAGAGAAAAATATGAAAAAGAAAAAAGTATTATTTATATCAAGTACAGGTGGACACTTTAACGAATTACAACAATTAAGTCCAATATTTGAAAAATATGATTATCATATAATAACAGAAAAAGACGAATCAACAAAAGGACTAAAAGAAAAATATGGAGATAAAATATCATATTTACCATATGGAACAAGAAAAAAATTAATAAGATATATTTTTGTATATACTTATTTGTGTTTAAAAACAATATATTTGTATTTTAAAATAAGACCTAAATACATTGTAACTACTGGAACACATACAGCAGGACCAATGTGTTATTTAGGAAAATTGTTTGGAAGTAAAATAATATATATAGAAACATTTGCAAACAGAAATAGAAAAACTGCAACAGGAAGATTAATATATCCAATTGCAGATTTATTTATTGTGCAGTGGGAAGAAATGCTAAAATTATACCCAAAAGCTGTATATGGAGGTGCAATTTATTAATGACATTAGTATTATTAGGAACGCAAAATAATAGTTTTCATAGACTATTAGAAGAAGTACAAAAAAATATAGATAATGGAAACATAAAAGATGAAGTTATAGTTCAAAAAGGTTATACAAAATTTGAAAGTCCAGATATGAAAATATATGACCAAGTTTCAGCAGAAAAAATGAAAGAATTGGTAAAACAAGCAGATTTGATTATAACACATGGAGGAGTAGGGTCAATTATAACTGCAATTGAGCAAGGAAAAAAAGTAATTGCAGTCCCACGTTTAAAAAAGTATAAAGAGCATGTAAATGACCATCAATTAGACATAATAAATTCATTTAATGATGCAGGATATATTATAGGAATACAAGAGGTTTCAGAATTGCCAAAAGCATTAGAAATGGCTAAAAAATTTATTCCACAAAAGTATGTACAAAATACGGGAAAAATCTTACAAATTGTGAGTGATTTTATAGACAATCATTAACAAATTTCACAAAATTTTTACATATATCTATTGCAAAAAAAGCATATTATTGATATGATAAGATAGAATGAAATTTATGAAAATTAAAAGGAAATGGTAGAAAAAAATGATAGAATTTAAGAACGTATGCAAAAAATATGGGACAGGTACAGAAGCAGTAAAAAATGCAAGTTTCAAGATCGACAAAGGAGAATTTGCATTTTTAGTAGGAACATCAGGAAGCGGAAAATCAACACTTATAAAGTTAATATTAAAAGAAGAAGAACCTACATCTGGAAATATTATTATAAATGGAAAAGATACTACATTTTTAAAGAAAAATAGAGTACCTTTCTTGCGTAGAAGCATGGGAGTAGTGTTTCAAGACTTTAGATTATTGCCAGATAAAACTGTATATGAAAATGTTGCATTTGCAATGTATATAGTAAAAGCAACTCCAAAGCATATTCGCAGACAAGTTCCGATGGTATTGTCTTTAGTTGGATTAAGTGGAAAAGCTAAAATGTATCCAAATGAATTGTCAGGTGGAGAACAACAAAGAGTTGCATTAGCAAGAGCATTAGTAAATAATCCATCAATGATAATTGCAGACGAGCCAACAGGAAACTTGGATCCAGACACTGCTTGGGACATTATGAATTTATTAAATGAGATAAATATGAGAGGAACAACTGTAGTAGTTGCAACACACGCTAAAGATATTGTAGACCAAATGAAAAAAAGAGTTATACACATAAATAAAGGCGTAATAGTAAAAGATGATAAAAAAGGTGGGTATGATTGTGAGATTTAATGTAATAAACTATTTAATAGGAGAAGGTGTCAGAAACTTATTCAAAAACAAGAAATCAACAATGTCATCACTGATGATAATGTGTGCAACAATGCTAGTGTTTGGTTTGTTTTTTGTAATAGGTGAAAATATAAATGCATTTGTAGAAAATGTGGCAGAAGCGCAAGAAATAAGAGTAAACTTAAAGATAAACGCAACAGAAAGTGAAATTGAGGAAGTCGGAAATGAAATTCTTGCAATAGATGGAGTAAGAAATGCAGAATTTGTTTCAAAAGATGATGCAATAAAATATATGGAAGATTTACTTGGAAGTGATGCAGTTGAGGAATACAAAGAAAGAAATATATTCCCAGTAGCATATAATGTAACACTAACAGATCTTTCATTAAATGATGAAGTACAAAATGAAATAAACCAAATACCACAAGTAGATGATATTGTATCAAGTAACCAATTAATTGCACAAATTCTTAGATTAGCCAAAGGAGTAAAATATGTTACTGCAGGAATATTAGCATTACTAATAATTATTTCTGTATCTATAATATCAAATACAATAAAATTAACAGTTCATGCAAGAAGAAAAGAAATTTCAATTATGAAATATGTAGGAGCAACAAATAGTTTTATTAGATGGCCATTTTTGGTTGAAGGTATTATTATAGGAGTAATTGCAGGATTATTATCAGTAGGAATAGTAGGATTAGTGTATATTGGAATTGCAAATCAATTATCAGCAACAGACTTTTTGGAGACAGTGCATTGGAAACTATTAGACTTTAAAGATATGTTCAATTTAATTTTAATGGTATATTTAGGATTAGGAATTGGAATTGGTGCGCTAGGAAGCGGAATTTCTATGAGAAAATATTTGGAAGTATAGTACAGAAAGGATATGTTAAATGCGCAAATGTATAATAATATTAACAATTTTTGTTTTGATTAGTAGTATATGTATTTGCGTATCAGCAGAGGACATTAAAGACTTACAAGAAAAATCAAATACAATTACAGAATCATTGACAGAATCTAATAATAGGTTACAAGCAGTTCAGGGGCAGCTATCTGAAAATATGCAACAATTACAAGAGTTAGATACTCAAATAGCACAATCACAGGAAGAACTAAATGTAATAGATACACAGGTTGATGATTTATTAAAACAAACAGATGAAAATGAAACAAAATTAAAAAATACACAAGAGCAATATGATAAAATTCAAGAACTTGTTGATTCTAGAATGTTAAAATTGTATGCTACGCCAAAGTTTCAGACTTTACAAATTTTATTAGAAGCAAAGAGTATCACAGATTTCTTATCAACTTATTATGCTATACAAGAAGTAACAAAAGCTGATAGGGGTTTAATGGAAACTGTAAAAAAGCAGAAGGCTGAAATTGAAACAACAAAGAAAATTTTAGCAGAAAAAAAGCAACAAATAATAACTAGTAAGCAATCACAACAAAAGAAAAAACAGGTATTGGCAAATACTAAAAAAATGCGTGAATATTATATAAGTAAATTATCAACAGAAGAACAGGAATTGCAATCACAAATAGATGAATATAATAGACAAGCATCAGAAATTGAAGCAGAAATAAAACTGTTGGCATTAAATAGTATAAGTAAAGATTATATTGGAGGTGCAATGATATGGCCTGCACCTGGATATAAGACAATAACTTCTGAGTATGGAATGAGAGTTCATCCTGTTACTGGAGCATATAAATTGCATACAGGAGTTGACATTGGAGCAACATATGGTTCAAGCTTTGTGGCTGCCGCAAATGGAATTGTTGTAAAGGCAACATTTAGTCCAGCATATGGTAATATGGTCATTATAGACCATGGAGGAGGTGTACAAACCTTATATGCCCATGGCAGTGAAATAATGGTAGAAGTTGGACAAACAGTAAGTGCTGGTACAGAAGTTTTAAAAGTAGGTTCAACAGGATATTCAACAGGGCCACATGCACATTTTGAGATTAGAATAAATGGTCAAACAGTAAATCCATTGGATTATCTATTATCAGATGATTTTAACAAAAAGTTAGAAGAGAAAAAAGCAGAAGAAACAAATAATAGCTAAAGAATAAAATATAATATAGAGAGGATGAGAAAAAATGAAAAAAACATTAGCTAAAATTTTTGGAATCACAATATCGGTTGCACTTGTATTTCAGACAATTAGTGTAGATGCGACGACTCAAAAACAATTAGAAAAAGAGAAATCACAGATAAACACACAAATTGAAGATGCAAAAGAAAAGCAAAAAGAAATAGAAGCACAAAAATCAGAAGCAATGAAATCAGTAGAAAGTTTAATGAGTAAAATAGATACTGCTGAAGATGAAGTAGACAATTTACAGAGTAAAATAGATGAACTAAAAACACAAATAGCACAAAAAGAAAAAGATATAACTTCAAAAGAAGATGAATATAATAAACAAATGGAACTATTAGATGAAAGAATGCTAAAAATGTATAAGTCTCCAAAAACAGGTTATTTAGAGACATTTTTAACAGCTTCAAATATGACAGATTTCTTAGCCAAATATTATGCTGCATCTGAATTGGTATCATGTGATAAAAAATTAATGCAAGAAACAAAAGCGCAAAAAGAACAAATCGAAAATGAAAAAAGTGCATTAGAAGAAAATAAAAAAGATTTAGATAATTCATTGGCAGAAAAAGAAAGTAAATCAAATGAGTTAAAGGCGCTAAAAAAAGATAAAGAAACACAAGTTGCAAAATTAACAGAAGAAGAAAAACAAACTCAAAAAGAGATTGAAGAATTACAAGCACATGAGAAAACAGTTAGTAAAAAGATAGAACGAATGCAAAGAGAATATGACGAGCAGCACAAAAAGAATAATAATACAAACAGTAATAGTGGTACAAATGGTTCAACTGGATTTGGATGGCCAGTAAAAAACAATACAATTGGAACTAAGTATGGGTCATCAGGAAAATATTGGAGTTCAGGATATCACACAGGAGTAGATTTCCCTGTTTCAACTGGAACACAAGTATATTCAGTTGGTGATGGTCAAGTTTTTGATACAGGATATAGTTCTGCATATGGAAATTTTGTTGAGATATATCATGGAAATAATATATATAGTTTTTATGCTCATGGTTCAAAAGTTCAAGTAAGTGTTGGAGAAAAAGTTTCAAAGGGAGATCCAATAATGTTATCTGGGCGTACAGGAAATGTTACTGGACCACATTTACATTTTGAAATAAGGACACCTGGTTACAGGTATTCAAATTGTGTAAATCCAATGAAATATTTGCCATAATAAATTTATATAGGAGGAAGCAAGTAGAACTTGCGAGTGAAAATGGAAGAAGAGAAGTATTTAAAAAAACAAAGAATTTATAATGGAATAATGCTAGTCATATTAACAGCATTTATAACAGCTATTTTAACAACAGCATATATAGGAAGAAAATATGATTTAGGAAATAACAATAATTCTATATCATCATTATTTAATACATCATCAGATAATAATGTATCAACTTCAATAAATTACATAAAAAAGATATTAAAACAATATTATTTAAATGATATTGATGAAGAAAAGGCTGAAGAAGGAGCAATAGAAGGCTATGTTTCATCTTTAGGAGATCCATATACAGAATATATTCCTAAAGCTAAAATGGAAGAATATAAACAAAACTTAATGGGAAATTATGTTGGAATTGGTATTTATATGGCTAAGAATACTGAAAACAATACTATTGTTGTTTTAACTCCAATAAAATATAGTCCAGCTGAAGAAGCAGGAATTTTACCAGGAGATGTAATAAAGAGCATAAATGGTGTTGAGTATACAGGAGATGATATGACTGCAGCTGCAAATAGCATAAAAGGTGAAGAAGGTTCAACTGTAACACTTGAAATTTTAAGAAATCAAGAAGTAAAAAGATTTGAAATTACTAGAAAGAAAATTACAACAAATCCTGTAATTTCAAAGAAATTAGACAATAATATAGGATATTTAGAAGTAAGTAGTTTCGATGAAGATACAGCAAGTAATTTTAAAGCTAAATTTGAAGAACTAAAAGCTCAAGGAATAACATCATTAATTATAGATTTAAGAAATAATGGTGGCGGTTTGGTTGATGAAGCTTTACAAATAGCTGATTATATAGTACCAAAAGGAAAAGATTTATTAATAACAGTTGATAAAGACAAAAAAGAAAAAATAGAAAAATCAAAAGAAGATGTTCTTATGGATATGCCAATTGTTGTACTTGTAAATAAAAATTCAGCAAGTTCATCAGAAATTTTGGCAGGAGCATTAAAAGACTTAGGAGAGGCTACAATTGTTGGAACAACAACATATGGAAAAGGTGTAATACAACAATTATTATCTCTTAAAGATGGTTCTGGATTAAAAGTTACAGTTGAAGAATATTATACACCAAATAGAACAAAAATTAATGGTGTAGGAATAGAACCAGATGAAAAAGTAGAATTACCAGAGTCTGTAACAAATATATTATTAGTAAAAGATGAAGAAGACACTCAATTACAAAAAGCAGTAGAATTATTAAGCAAATAAGGAGTTATTATCATGAAAATGAATTTAGCAAATAAATTAACAATATTTAGAATTATATTAGTTCCAGTAATTATGGCTATCCCAATTATAGATAATTTAATTGGGATACCAGGAACATTTCTTGGAATATCATCTGCTTTCTGGATTATGAATATTATATTTATAATAGCATCAATTACAGATAAATTAGATGGATATATTGCAAGAAGTAGAAATGAAGTAACAACATTTGGAAAATTTTTAGACCCACTTGCAGACAAAATATTAGTATTGTCTGCACTTGTAATACTAGTAGAATATGGTAAAATTCCATCTTGGATACCAATTATAGTGTTAGCAAGAGAATTTATTGTTTCTGGATATAGATTAGTTGCAGTAGAAAAAGGTGGAAAAGTAATTGCAGCATCTATTTGGGGAAAATTAAAAACAGTAACTCAAATGATTGCTATAATCTTTTGCTTCTTAGATAAATTTTCATTTGGACAATTTATTTTTAGAGTTTCAGATGAAGCAAGTGCAGTTGCAAACTCTGCATCAATTTATATGACAACAGGTCAATTTGTTATAAATATAATATCAGCAGTAATGTTAGTAATATCAGTTGTTGCAACGATATTTTCAGGTGTTGATTATTTAAAAAATGGTAAAGATTTATTAAAAGATTAGAAAATACTTGACAAAATTAAAAAAGTGAAGTATCATACTAAATGTTAATATAAAAGCGACTTTAAAAAGTCGCTCTTTAATGCTATATACCAGCAATGGTTTTAAGGAGGAATGCAATTATGGAGGAAAAAGAAGTAATACTAACACAAGAAGGATTTGACAAAATTGAGAAAGAATTAGAATATTTAAGAACAGAAAAAAGATCTGAAATAGCAGATAGAATAAAGGTTGCTTTAGGATTTGGAGATTTATCTGAAAATTCAGAATATGATGAAGCAAAAAATGCGCAAGCAGAAAATGAGGCAAAAATAGCAGAATTAGAAAATAAAGTTAGATATGCTAAAATCATAGATGAAAAAGATATAGATACAAAAACTGTTCAAATAGGTAATACAGTAACATTATATGATATTGAATTTGATGAGGAAGTAGAATATACTATAGTTGGTTCAACAGAAGTAAATCTTGCAGAAAATAAAATATCAAATGAATCACCAATAGGTAAAGCATTATTAGGAGCTAAAAAGGGAGCTACAGTAGAAGTTAATGCACCTGCAGGAATTATAAAATATGAAATACGTAAAATAAAAAAATAAACATAAAAATTTAAGAAATGTCAAAAATTTGTTTGACATTTCTTTTTTGTTGTGATATTATAAAAACATAATAGAAAAGGAGAAGTGATGTAAATGGGGACTAGAGCCGAAACAAGCAGAAAAGAAAAAGCAATATTAAAATTTATTGAAAACCAAGTTATTGAAAATGGTTATCCACCATCAGTAAGAGAAATAGGAAAAGCAATCGGATTAAGCTCAACAGCTACAGTTCATGCATATTTAGCAAAGTTAGAAAAACAAGGATATATAAAAAAAGAAGATAAAAAAGGAAGAACATTAAAAGTAATTAAAGGAACAGATGGTCAACCTATTACAAAGCAAAATAAGGAGTTCTATACTCAAAGAGAAATGGTAGATGTACCAGTTATAGGAAAAATTACAGCTGGTTTACCAATTCTTGCAGTAGAAAATGTAACAGATACATTTCCAATTCCAATTGATTTTGTTGGTAATAGTGTAAGAGGAGAAAGTATGATAGAAGCAGGAATATTAGATGGAGACTATATTCTTGTAAAAAAACAAAATGATGCTAGTAATGGAGAAATAGTAGTTGCATTAATAGGAGATGAAGCAACTGTAAAGACATTTTATAAGGAAAAAGATCATATTCGTTTACAACCAGAGAATCATACAATGGACCCAATAATAGTACCAGATTGTAAAATATTAGGAAAAGTTGCTGGTGTATTTAGAAAAATGTAGAAATAAAAAATATTAATAAAAAATAGCAAGAAAAATCTTGCTATTTTTTGTAGTGTATAATATAATAAAACAAAAAAACAAGGAGAAAAAACAAATGAAAGAATTAGGTTCAAAAGGTAATATAATAAAAAGAATTTTTATAGTAGTATTAGTATTAATAGCAATCATTCTAATATTGTTAAAATCACAAGATTTTATGAAAGAAAAAACAGATGATTCAATTAGTTTAATTATAAATAATACAAATGTAACTCAAAGACTTAAATATGAAGTGAAAATTGAGAATGATGATATTTATATTTCAATGGATGATATAAAGAATTTTTTTGACAAGTATATCTATATAGAAGATGAAATAAACGAAATAGTAACAACATATAATGATAAAATTGCAAGCATAGGATTTGAAGCAAACAAGCTAACATTAAATGGTTCGACAAAGAAAATCAATGCACATGCAATAAAAGAAAATGATGTTGTTTACATACCAATAAGTGAAATGACAGATGTATATAATATTGAAATTAACAACATAGAATCAACAAAAGTAATAACAATAGATTCATTAGAAAGAGAAAAATTAAAGGCAACTACAAAATCAAAACTTTCAGTAAAATCAAAAAGAGAAAGTTTTTCTAGAACAGTAGATAAAGTTGAAGATAATGCAAGTTTAATTGTAATAAAAAATAATGGAGCAACATCTGAAAAAGGATGGACAAAAGTAAGAACATCAAATGGAAAAATTGGATATGTAAAAACAAGTAAATTAAATGAAATAATAACAACAAGACAAGCAGTAGAAAAGAAAAAACAAATAGATGGAAAAGTAAACATGTTTTGGGATTATTTCTCACAATATGTAAAGGCACCAGATAGAACTGGACAAGTAGTTGATGGAGTAAATGTAGTATCACCACTATTCTTCTATTTAGATAAAACAGATGGAACATTAAAAGAAAATGTTGGAGAGGCAGGAAAAACATATATTGAATGGGCACATTCAAATGGATACAAAATATGGCCAATGATTTCAAATTCAGATGCTGGAATAAAAGTTACCTCAACAATATTGAATAGTTATAGTAAAAGACAAGAATTAATACAAAGCATAGTAGAAAAATGTGCACAATATGAAATTGATGGTATAAATATAGATTTTGAAAATATGTACCAAGCAGATAAAGATAAATTTTCAAGATTTATAATAGAACTTGCACCACGTATGCAAGAAATGGGAATCGTTTTATCTGTAGATGTAACAGCTCCAGATGGAGATCCAAATTGGTCTTTATGTTATAACAGAAATGTAATTGGAGATGTAGCAGATTACTTGGTATTTATGGGATATGACCAATATGGAAGATCAAGTGCAAAACCAGGAACAACAGCGGGACTTAATTGGGTTGAAAAAAGTTTACAAAAAATAATTCAATATGATGAAGTAGATACAGAAAAAATAATTTTAGGAATGCCATTCTACACAAGACAATGGACAGTTGCAGCAGATGGAACAATTAAGGATAGAAGTCCTGTATCAATGATGAATATTAAAATTCCTAATAATGTTGAAAAACAATGGGATGATGATTTAAAACAATATTACATCGAATATGCATCAGGGAAAAATACAATAAAAATGTGGATTGAAGATGGAGCTTCAATAAAAGAAAAAGTTGCATTAGTTGCAAAATATAAATTAGGAGGAACTTCTGGCTGGAGAAAAGATATGGAAACATCTAATGTTTGGGCAATAATTAAAGAAGGACTTGCTAATGCAAGCGAATAAAATAGTAAAAGTCTGAAACAAAAAAAGGTTTCAGGCTTTTTGCATAATTAATAAAGATTTATCATAAATTCAATTGAGGTGATTATGATAAAAACTTTATATTTAGAAAAGGTGGATAAGCCAAACTTTATGT
>OBAH01001359.1_pt1 | contig 14233 bp, 12 predicted proteins | sample 1517491 | NCBI WGS metagenome assembly OBAH01 (sample SAMN04571697, study PRJEB22368) | human gut metagenome | biome: human gut; material: stool | host: Homo sapiens | place: Luxembourg | collected 2012-08-03
CAAGGAAAAGAAGATCAGCCCGCTGATGTATGTGCTGACCGTGCTGTTCATCCTCAAGTACGTGTTCCTCTAAGCCGCTGATCTTACCGCAAGCAAAAAAGCTCCCGTCCTGATGATGGACGGGAGCTTTTCTGCTTCCTGTGATCCGGAACAGCCTGCGCATTCGCTCCGGGCTGTCCGGCGTGGAACTATTCTTTTTTAGTGATCAGAGTTATTTGCGCCGCGGGTGGATATGCACTTCCGGGATCGCTACGTTATCATAGTGGATCGGCTTATCTGCCGCCGGAGTGCCGTCCGCATCCGTATGATGTGCCACCTTGCCGGTATGGATCTCCGGCACGGCCACGGTTTCTTCCTCATGGGGATGCTCCTGCTTTTTTCCGAGCCACGTTTTCAGATGGTGATAAAGCGACATTGCACGTCTCCTTTCCCGGTGCGGTTCTCCGCCCGGACCGCCAGATACACTCAGATAAAATTGATGAACACCGTAATGACCAGACTGTTCAGGAAGTCCGCAAACAGACTGCCCACCAGCGGGATCAGCAGATACGCCTTGACCGAGGGCGAATATTTATCGCAGATGGCCTGCATGTTGGCCATGGCGTTGGGCGTTGCACCCATGCCAAAGCCGCAGGATCGTAGTCGCGGCCCATGATGTTGAACACCACCAGCACCACATACAAAATTATGAACAGGGTCTGCCCGGCCAGCAGCACGATCAGCGGCAGGGCCAGCTCTGCCAGCTGCCACAGCTTCAGGGTGATCATGGCCATGCCCAGGAACAGCGACAGACAGATGCCGCCGATGTCGTTGATCTCGCCCATATACACGGTGTAGCCGCCGCCGTATTCGCCCACATTGCGGATAAACGCCGCCGCGATCATGGCACCGATGTAGATGGGGAAGGTCATGCCCGTCAGGCTCAGCACCTTGGAAAGCACCGTGCCGATGCCCATGGCGATGATGAGCTGGAAGCTTGCCGCCGGGTACATGGTGGTGTGGCGCTCGTGCTTGATCTCCTCCTCCACCAGCAGGCTGTCGTCTTCGGGCACCACGGTGGCCAGCAGGTTGTGCCGCTCAATGAGCATCTTGCCCAGCGGGCCGCCCATCATGCTGCCCGCGATCAGGCCGTAGGTGGCCGCTGCGGTGCACAGGGTGGTTGCGCCTTTGATGCCAAAGTCCTCCAGCACCGGGCCGAAGGCACCGGCCGTGCCGTGGCCGCCCACCATGGGGATGGAGCCGGTGCACAGGCCCACAAGGGCATCCACGCCCAGCAGCTTCGCCAGCCCCACCGCGATAAAGTTCTGGCTGACGATCAGCACGATGACCACGCCCAGAAACACGATCATAGCCCTGCCGCCGCTTTTCAGCACCTTGAGGTTTGCCTGGAAGCCCACCGAGGTGAAGAACATCACCATGCAGACTTCCTTCAGCGTGTCGTCAAATGCAAACTCGGCCACGCCGGTCACATAGCACACGCAGGTGAAAATGGCGAACAGCACGCCGCCAATGACGGGTGCCGGGATGCAGAACCGCTCCAGCAGCCGCACCCGCTCCCGCAGGAACTTGCCCAGCATCAGCACCAGCACGGCAATGGCCAGCGTCTGATACATATCCAATTCGATCTTCATTCTTCGCTTTCCCTCTGTTCCCGGCCGCTCAATCGACCGTAATTCCCGCCGCCTTATAGTAAGCGGCCGCACCCGCGTGGAACGGGATGCCAACGCCCTCTACAGCGTCCTGTTCCGCGTCCAGCGGAATGCCAAGCTGTTCTTCCATACCCTCCCGGCCGGAGAACAGCAGCTCGGTCAATTTCTGCACCTGCTTTGCGGGCAGCTCGTCGCTGGCCAGCAGAACGGCTTTCACGCCCACGGTCTGCACATCCGTGTCCTGGCCGGGATACGTGCCTGCCGGCAGTGTGACCGCACTGTAGGCGCTGTAAGCGCTCGTCAGGCGCTGGGCTGCCGCACCGTCCACATTCAGCAGACGGATGCCGCACTCCCCGGCAAGCTCGGTCAGCACCGGGCTGGGTGCGCCTGCCGTGATAAAGATGGCATCCACCTTGCCCGCTTTCAGCTGGGCGGCAGCGTCCTCATAGTTCAGGTTCACGGTGTCCACCAGCTTGTCGTTCAGGCCGTAGGCCGCCAGAATTTGCAGTGCGTTCTGCTCCGAGCCGGATTCCTCCGCACCGATGCTCACGGTCTTGCCCTGCAGGTCTTCCACGGACTGGATGTCCGCGTCTGCCCGCACCACGATCTGGCAGGCCTCGGTGTACAGCGCCGCCACCGCGCCAAAGCCGCGAGTCTCCTCCTCATCGGCAAAAATGCCGGTCTGGTCGTAGGCGTCCTGCGCAAGGTCCCCCTGCGCAATGGCCAGCTGCAGGTATTCGCCGGTCAGCAGGCGCAGATTTGCCGCCGAACCGGCCGTGGTCTTGAGCTCCACGGTACCGTTATCCGTCTCGTTTTCCAGTGCGGCATACAATTCGCCAAAGGCGTGGTACACACCGCCCTCACCGGCCACGCCGAAACGCAGCCGTTTCGCCGTCTGTGCCGACGCACATCCGTTCAGCAGCAGCACCGCCAGCAATGTCCCGGCCAGCGCCGCTGCAAACCATTTCTTTTTCATTCGTTTTCCACTCCTCTCCCTGCCGCCGCAATGCGGCAGAGCTGTCAGGATAAATTATACGCATATTGCAGATGAAATGCAATCACTTCCCGCAAATCGGCAGCAAAGAAAAAGAAGGAGCGGCAAAACGGCCAAGGCCATTTTACCGCTCCACCCGAAAAGCGCTTCACCCTCCAAACAGCCCGAAGAAGCTGGTGTGGGTCACGCCCAGCACAAGGAACAGTGCGATCAGCGCAAACAGCACCCCGATGATGATATCCATCTGGTGCACTGTCAGCGGGAATTTATCGTACATTTTCTCCTTCGCGTTCACAAAGTTCTTGTCGCCGTTGTCCAGCAGGCTCTTTTTGCCCGCTTCAAGATCGGCCTTCCGGCCTGCCAGTTCAGCCTGCTCCTGCGCAAGCTTTGCCTCCCGTGCCGCGAGGGCGGCCTCGCGCCGGGCCAGTTCTTCCTCGCGCTGCTCCGGGGTCTGTGTCTGCTGTGCCATCCTGCACCTCCTGATGGTGTTTTCTTTTATGATACCACACGATCATGAACAAATAAACCAAAAAGCGGGCTGCCCGCCCGAAAGCAGACAGCCCGCCGGAAAGAGGTCTTACTTCTTTGCCAGGTACTTGCGGATATCGATGGCCACAGCCACGATGATGACAAGGCCCTGCACGATGTAGGTGTAAGAGGAGTTGACGTTCATGAACTGCAGAGCGACCTTCATCAGCTCAAAGACCAGAACGCCGACCAGAACGCCGGGCACGGTGCCGACGCCGCCGGTGGTGGAAACACCGCCGATGGTGCAGGCTGCGATGGCGTCCAGCTCATAGCCCTGTGCGGTGTTGACGGATGCGCCGCCGGACTTTGCAGCCAGCAGGCAGCCTGCCAGACCGAACATGCAGGAGGCCAGGATGTAGATGCGGATCTTGGTGGCGTAAACGTTGACACCGGCCACCTCAGCAGCAGCCTCGTTGCCGCCGATGGCGTACATGTACTTGCCGTGACGGGTCTTGTTGTACAGGAACCAGAAGCACGCGGCCACGACCAGAGCAATCCAGATCAGCACGGGGATGCCGATGATGGTGTTGGAGGCCAGGGAGGTGAAGTTCTTGTTCAGGGAGCCAATGGGGGTACCGCCGGTGTACACCAGGCAGATACCGTAGACCACCTGCTGCATGCCCAGGGTTGCGATGAAGGGCTGCACCTTCAGGTAGCTGACCACCAGACCGTTGCACAGGCCGATGATGGCGCAGATGGCGATGACCAGGATGAACACCACCAGGGTGGGCAGGGTGTGCATGTTGGGGTAGAACTTACCGGCTGCGCCCTCGGTCTGCGCAAAGATGCAGGCCAGGCAGGCGGCAAAACCAGCCAGACGACCGGCCGACAGGTCGTTGCCGGTGGTGATCAGGCAGCCGGAAATACCCAGTGCGATGATGTAGCGGATGGACACGTTCTTGAACAGGTTGATCATGTTCGTGCCCGAGAAGAAGTTGGGATGCATGATGCCGACGATCAGGGACACGGCCAGCATCATCACGATAATGGCGTTGTTGCTGAACCATTTGGCCACAGCCTTGCCATTCAATTTTTTGGTAGCTTCCACGATAGACAGCCTCCTTATTTACTGATTCGCCGCAGCGGTGGGTGCGGTCTCGAACTGAGTGGCCAGAGCCATGATGTTTTCCTGGGTGGCGTCCTTGCCGTCGATGAAGCCGGTGATGCGGCCGTCGCACATGACCATGACACGGTTGGACATACCAATGATCTCGCTCATTTCGGAGGAGATCATGATGATGCTCTTGCCCTGCTTGGCCAGCTCGGCAATGATGCAGTAGATCTCGTACTTGGCACCGACGTCGATGCCGCGGGTGGGCTCGTCCAGGATCAGCACATCGGGGTTGTTGGCCAGCCAGCGGGCGATCAGCACCTTCTGCTGGTTGCCGCCGGACAGGCTCTTGATCTGGGTCTTGGGGCTGGGCACCTTGATGGCCATCTTCTCTTTGTTGGTGGCCACCAGATCCAGGATCTTCTTGTTGTCCAGCATGATGGGACCCTTGCGCAGGGCGTCCAGCGAAGCGATGGAGATGTTGTCGGCCACGCTCAGCACACCCATGATGCCGGTGGCGCGGCGGTCCTCGGTCAGCAGAGCCACGCTCTTGCGGATGGCGTCGCGGGGCTGCTTGATGGTGACTTCTTCGCCCTTGATCCACACTTTACCGGAAGTGTGGGCACGCAGGCCGAAGATGCCTTCCATCAGCTCGGTGCGCTGTGCGCCCACCAGACCGGCCACACCAAGGATCTCGCCCTTGTGGATCTCGAAGCTGCAGTGGCGGAAGGAACGCGGGTGGATGGAAGTGAAGTCCTCCACCTTCATCATCACTTCGTCGGAGGGGTGGTTCTCCAGCGGGGGATACAGGTTGGACAGCTCACGGCCGACCATCTTTGCGATGATCTGCTCCTTGGTCATGTCCGCCACTTCCCACTTGCCGATGTACTGGCCATCGCGCATGATGGTGACTTCGTCGGCGATGACCTTGATCTCGTCCATCTTATGGCTGATGTAGACCAGTGCGACGCCCAGAGCCTTCAGCTCCCGCATGATGCGGAACAGGGATTCCACTTCGTTTGCGGTCAGGGAGGAAGTGGGCTCGTCCAGGATCAGCACCTTGCAGTTTGCGGAAACGGCCTTGGCGATTTCCACCATCTGCATCTGAGCGATGCTCAGGGAGCCGAGCTTTGCATGGGGGTTGATGTCCAGCTTCAGCTTCTTGAGCAGCTCCTCGGTGTCCTTGTACATTTTGGGGTGATCCACCACGGTGATGGGGCCATAGCTCTTGGTGGGGTAGCGCCCCAGCCAGATGTTCTCGGCCACGGTACGGGCCGGGATGGGCTGCAGCTCCTGATGCACCATGGCAATGCCGCGGTTCAGTGCATCCAACGGGGTGGGGATGGTGACTTTTTCGCCTTCGTATTCGATCTCGCCCTCGTCCATCTTGTAAATGCCGAACATACATTTCATCAATGTGGACTTACCGGCGCCGTTTTCACCCATCAGCGCCATGACCTTGCCCGGGCGAAGCTCCAGCTGTGCGTGATCCAGCGCTTTGACGCCGGGGAAGGTCTTGACCACGCCTTTCATTACCAGACGGTATTCTGACATTCCGCAGAAGCCTCCTTTTCTTTTTTCAGGCCGCAGAAAAACCTTTTTTCAAAACAAGGCGCGTGCGCGGAGAAATTTTCTCGCACGCACGCGCTTTATAGCTTTGTTCAAGCTGTCAAGGTCCACTGCGCACCTTGCATTTGCGATCGGGGAACTTTGGTCTTACTTCACATACTCAGAAGCGTTGTCCTTGGTGACCTTGACGTAGTCGACCCAGTAGTACTGCTCAACAGCGGAGCCTTCGACGTACAGCTTGGCAGCCTCGGCAGCTGCAGTAGCCTGACCCACGTCATCGTTCAGAACGGTACCGGTCATGTTGCCATCCAGAACGTCCTGAACAGCCTCGGCCAGTGCATCGACGCCGACCAGATAGATGTCCTTGCCGACAGTACGGCCAGCCTGCTGGATGGACTGCAGAGCGCCCAGTGCCATTGCGTCGTTGTTGCAGAAGACGACTTCGATCTGATCGCCGTACTGAGACAGAGCGTTTGCAACGTCCTGCTGAGCGGTGGTCTGGTCCCAGTTGTCCAGGTACTCGTACAGGCAGTTCACCTTCTTGCCGGCATCTTCCAGAGCCTTGATGGAGTACTCGGTGCGGTACTGTGCATCAATGTTCTCGGGGTCGCCCTTGCACATGATGTAGGTGATCACGCCGTCGCCGTTGATATCGCCCTGGGTCTCGGTCTCCAGGATCAGCTCGCCCTGGTAAGTACCGGACTGACGTGCGTCAGCACCGACGTAGCAGCACTTGTCTGCGTAAGAATCCAGAACGCTCTTGTCGGGCTCACGGTTGATGAACACGATGGGAGTGCCGGAAGGAGAAACGGTGTCCACGATGGTCTGTGCGGAAGTGGTCTGCACGGGGTTGATGATCAGGACATCGACACCCTGCTGCAGGAAGGTGTTGATCTGCTCGGTCTGGGTGTTCTGGTCATTCTTGCCGTCCATGATGGTGACAGCATAGCCCATGTCCTTCAGGTAGCCTTCCAGATCGGCACGGTACAGGGTCATAAAGTTATCAGCAAACTGATAGATGCACACGCCGACGGTAGCGGAGCCGTTGGTGGCAGCAGCGGAAGCAGCAGTGGAAGAAGCCACGCTGGATGCAGCAGTGCTGGAGGCAGAGCCGCCGCAGGCGGTCATGGCAGCAGCAGCGCCGACAACAGCAGAAGCCTTCAGGAAGTCACGACGAGAAATCATTTTCATAATAGTGTTCTCCTTCAATTCGTATCACAGCATTTTCTACAGGCGTAATTGTCGCACACACCTGTAATTCCTGTGTGTATTATACCTTCGCACGGGGCAAAATGACAAGAGAACAAGTTCACAAGATTGAAGGAAATTTTTTGTGAGGTTTCAACAAAAGGAAGCCTACTCTGACAAAAGCTTTTCTTGAAGCATCACAATTTTTCATGCTTTTGCAACCAACAGACAAATGTGCCGGAAACGTGTCAGAATTCTTGCAAAAGGATTACAAATTGTTGCATTTCCGGTTTCGGCGCTTTGAGGTCTGCCTTGTGTTTTTTGAAAAGTTTTTTCAGGAATACATAAAAAGAAAACTCCCCGTGCCGCGTTTGCGGGCGCAGGGAGTTCGTTCTTTGCGTTTTTACAGTTTCAGCAGTGCCTTTGCAATGTTGAAATACACCAGCAGCGTGGTGGTATCCACGATGGTGGTGATCAGGGGCGAGGCCATCACGGCGGGGTCTACATGCAGCTTTTCGGCCACCACCGGCAGGATGCCGCCGATCAGCTGCGAGAGCAGGATGGTGCAGATCAGGGTCAGGCACACCACCAGTGCCACCGGGGCCGCCACGCGGTCCAGCAGCAGCATCTTGGCAAAGTTGCACACGGCCAGCGTGCCGCCGCACAGCAGTGCCACGCGGCTCTCACGCCACAGGATGCGGGGCAGGTCGCGGGGGCGAATATCGCCCACGGCCATGCCGCGGATGATGGTGGAGGTGCTCTGGCTGCCCGCGTTGCCGCCTGCGTCGGTCAGCATGGGGATGTAGGCGGTCAGCACGGTCACAGCGGCCAGTGCATCTTCATAGCCCCGGATGACCAGGCTGGAGAAGGTGGCGCTGATCATCAGAAACAGCAGCCACGGTGCGCGGCTCTTGTACAGGTCCCACATGCTCTGCTTGAAGTAGGGCTTATCGGACGGGCCGATGGCGTTCATCTTGGCGATATCCTCGCTGGCCTCGTCCTGCAGGATGCTGATGGCGTCATCAATGGTCACGATGCCCACCAGCCGGTTCTCGGCATCCACCACCGGGATGGCCAGGAAGCCGTACTTCTCGAACAGATTGGAGACATCCTCCTGGTCGGTGGTGGTGCCCACGCTGACCACATTGGTGTCCATCAAGTTCCGGATGGACTCTGCGGTGTCCTTGGCCAGCACCAGCGCCCGCAGCGACACCACGCCGATCAGCTTGCGGCTGCCGTCGGTGACGTAGCAGTTGTTGATGGTCTCCTTGTCAAAGCCGTTCTTGCGGATAGCATCCATGGCCTGCGCCACGGTCATGTCCGGCCGCAGCTCCATGAACTCGGTGGTCATCACGCCGCCGGCGGAGTCCTCGGGGTACTTGAGCAGTTCGTTGATCATGCGGCGGGTGGCCGGGTCTGCCTGGCCCAGGATGCGCTTGACCACGTTGGCGGGCATCTCCTCCACAAGGTCGGTGGCATCGTCCACGAACAGCTCGTCCACCACGGCCTTCAGCTCGGTGTCCGTCAGCCCGTCGATGAGCTTTTGCTGGGTCTCGGGCGTCAGCTCGGTGAACACGTCTGCCGCCAGGTCCTTCGGGCACAGGCGGAACAGCACCGGGAGCTTCTCGGCGGGCAGGTCTTCAAACACGGCGGCCAGGTCCGGCGCGGGCAGGGTCTCCATCACGTCCCGCAGGCTCTGGTACTTTTTGGCGTCATCCAGGTTCGCCAGCATGGTCTTCAGGGTGTTGATCGAAATTTCAGACATAAAAAGCTGCCTCCTTTTTTCCAGGCGGCAGCTTGAATCATCTACGCAGGGGAACACGAACACACGCCGTGCGCGTTCACGCACAGCAGGGCCATTTCCCGGCATTTCCAAAGGCTGCCGTCTGGTTCACTGATCGGGGATATAACGTGCTGCTACTACCGGCAGGTTCCATGACGACCACCTCGTTTCTGTGTTGTGAAAAGCATTTCAGTGTTTTCCGCCCATTACTTTACCACGGCTTTTGCACCGCGTCAACCCCGTGCCGAAAATTTTTCCGGTTCTTTACAAAAAGCAAAAGCGCCCGACGATATTTTTCGTATCATCAGGCACTTTTGTGGTTTTTCAGGGGTTATTCGGCGGCCGTGTCAAACAGGCCCTTCTGCTTTGCCTTTTCCCAAGTCAGGCAGACGCGCAGCTTGCTCACCGGGAAAGCCGGGTGGAACTTCTGCTCATCTTCGTTGGTGTCGTCCTTCAGCAGTTCCTGCTCCACGGCCCAGCGGGCAGCCTTCTGGGCGTCGGTGTCCTCAGCGCTGATATCGCTGTAGAGGGCCGTGCTCTCTGGCTCCGGCTTGCCTGCGCGCTCCCACAGGAGCTTTGCCAGGGCAAGGCGGTTCGTGGGCATGGCCACATCGTCCATCTGGGTGATGCGGTACAGGCCGGTGCCCACTTCATAGGCACCCACCACGGCAATGCCGCCAATGACCACACCGGCTACGATATCGCCGCCGTAGTCGGTATCGCTGGGTCCAATCGGGTCAATGGGGTCCTCCTTAAAGTTTGCCTTCACTTCCACATCCTTATTCGGCATGGTGAAGCTCACCTTGGCGGGGTCGTTTGCGTCCGGAGTCAGGAAGGTGCTCGGGTCTTTCTCAACACCATCCACCGTCACCGTCCAGCCGGTGAAGTGCTCGTTGGCTTCCGGCTCCCTGCGCGTTGCTGTTACAGTATCGCCCATAGCAGCTTCGGGCTTATCCACAGTGCAGTCTACAGGCGTGATATTATACGGAATATTGCTATAATACGGTTCCACCTTAACATTATAGGCGGGCATGGTCAGGGTCGCGGTGGTTTCAGTGCCATTCTTCAGCAGCTTTGCAAGCTCTGTCGAGCTGGTAATTTCCGTCTCGGTGCCGTTTTCCACTTTATACAGTTTCCAACCGGCGAATGCCTTACCTTCGGGGTTGTTTCCAGCGATCAAAGCCACTTCAGTGCCTGCGGCTACAGGTGCATTCAGCACTTCGTCCTCAAGTTCTGCGGTAACATTCTCACCGGTGGTCACAGTGTACATCGGGCGCACATAGCCGCAGGTGTTGCAGTCAATGTCTTTTGCGTTGGTGTAGATATGGGGGCCCTCAGCCCTCTGTTCGTCCGTCATGCCCGGGCAGTTTGCGGTGGTGCACACCTTCCAGTGTTCGGTGTCGTCATGTTTTCACTGGTAGTTGTGCCAATGCACATCCAGCGTAACAGGAAAATTAAACCCATCATCTTCGACTTCGTAATTATAAGTAACTGTAGTGCTGTTCGCTTTCAAAATCCATGTTGCCGGGTCAACCGTACCGCCTTTCCAGCTGCCGGTGGTAACGCCATCTAACTCAAATTTCCCCGGCAGCTGATGCAGATCATATGTCCGATCGTCGTTCGCCAGAATTTGGTAGCGTTGGGAACCAACCTGCAAATCCCCGATTTGGGGGTTGTTTCTCAAATCCAGCGATGTCAGGCAATTATTCTTGCACCGCAACCACGACAAGCTTTTATTTTCCCTTAAATCCAGAACTGTCAACTTGTTGTTGTTGCAATTCAAGCTTCTAAGTTTTGTGTTTTTGTTCAAATTTAATGACGTCAAACTGTTGTTATAGCATATCAACCGCCCCAGTTCCGGGTTTTCACTCACGTCCAGTTCCGTTAAATTATTGTCACCGCACAATAGGTCGGTCAACTTCGAAAAGTATTTGAGTCCCTGCAGGCTTGTGCATTCGCTATTGTTTATCCTAATTTCCTTAACGGCATTTCTTTCCGTTTGGTTCAGCGCACCATCTTTATCTTTGTCAAAATTATCTGCTACATATTGTCTAAATGCTTCATCCGGGAAGTTTGTCGCATCAATAGCAACAGCGTCTTCCTCCGCCTGCGTGCTCACGCTGCTTTCTGCGCTGGCCGCAGCCGGCTGTGCTGCAAATGCACCCACCGGCAGAACCGACAGCATCATGCACACCGCAAGTGCTGCACTGAGAAGTCTCGTACTCTTTTTTCTCACTGGTTATCCCTCGCTCTCTTTGTTGTCCGGGTGCCTCCCCGGAGGAAGGCCGCCTCATCTTTATTATACCCCCTCCCCCTATATGTGTTGCAATAGTTTCGGGATTTTTCACCCCACCAAAGTTTTCGTGTCTTTTTTGTCAATTTTCCACAAAAGCAGCCCTCAGCCGCCTTTCTTTCCCCTTTGCGCAAAAAAAAAAAAATCACCGGAAAAGCATGTGCCTTCCCGGTGATTTTCAAAGCTTATTTTCTTTTATTTTTTCGCTTTCACAGCGTCGTCACGGTGTCAAACAGGTCCTTCGCGGCTTCCACAGCGTCCTTGCTGCCAAAGGTCACCCGCACGCCGGTGGCCATGGCGGCACCCAGCTCGGCGGCCTGCGCCTTCAGCAGTTCAGCGTCCACAGCGCACAGGGCCTTGCGGTCGGCCGTCATCATCTCGTCGGTGATGCCGCAGAAGAACCGGCGGTCTGTCTCCCGGGCTTCGGCGCGGGGCTTGCGGGGCGTATCCAGCTTTGCCACCGTGCCCACGATGAAGTCGTTCAGGTCCTTCTCGGTGTAGTCCCGTGCGGCCAGCTCGGCCGGGCCCTTGGCAAAGGTGTCGTAGCTCTCCTTCACATGGGGGTCGCGGTAGGTGTAAAGGTACTCCACCCCGTCGGAGGAAAGCATCCCGGTGCCGTAAGCACCGCCCACCTCGCGGATGTTGTGCCACAGGTATTCGTAGCTCATCACCCGGGCCAGCACCTTGCGGTCGCTGCGGCGCTCCATGGGCCACACCAGTACATCGTAGCTCACGCCGCCATCAATCACAAAGGCTTCATTCACCGGCGGAGTCAGAGGCTCGGTGTAGGGTCTCGCCGCCGCACGGCCCTCGGCGGCGAAGCGGCTGCCCGGCAGCAGGCTGTGCAGCTTTGCAAGGGCATCCTCGCTGCCGTACAGGCTCACGGTGAGCTGTGCGTTCTGCAGCACTTCGGTGCGCAGGGCATCCAGCCTTGCGCCCAGCGCGGCCCAGTCGGCCTTGGCCAGCAGGTCACACAGAAATTTGTAGTAGCTCACTCCGCTGCAGCGCTCGCTCACCGCGCCGTCCACCGAATAGTGGGCGCTGGCGCGGGTGGCCGCGTAGGCGTTGCCCTGTTGGATGAACTGCTGTTCCATGTTCAGCTTCTGCTGGCTCAGCACCCGGGCAAAGGCTGCTTCGGCCGCCGGGCCGGTGAGCCTGGTGTCATACAGCCACTCGCCGCCCAGCTCCACGGCCTTTTCCAGACTGCGTTCCAGCAGGCTCAGGCACAGGCTCAGCTTTGCGTGGCAGGGTGCACCCTCCTGCCGGCCGGTCCAGATATCCAGCTGCACGCGGCTGTCGCCCAGCCAGGTGCTGCGCAGGGTGTTCAGCTGCTGGGCGGTATGTGCGCTGCTGTCCAGCTCGTCCAGCACATCGGTCAGCAGGTCAAGGTACTGCATGTCCTCGGGCTTCACATGGCCGAGGTCGTAGTAGAAGTTCAGGTACAGGCTGCCCGCCGAGGGGTGATGCAGCAGCTGCGCACCGGCCAGCAGTTCCCGCTCTCCGGCGGCAGTCTTTGCACCGTCGCCGAGGTCGGCGGCCGTCAGCGGGTGTTCCAACACCAGCTTGCCGTCGGTGCGGATGGGCTCGCCCGCCTCGTCCTTTTGGGGCAGGGTGGGCACCTGCACCACCTGCACCGGGGCCGGGGCGAACAGCTGCCGCAGCAGCTCGTCGAACCAGCCGCCTGCCATCTTCTCCCGCAGGGACGCGAACAGCTTGTCCGTGTGCAGCAGCAGGGTCGGGTTGCCGGTGTGCAGCCAGCCAGTGGAAGCGTTGATGGCATCCAGCACGCCGTCCGGCAGGCTGCCCGGGCGCTCGAGGGATGCAAACTCCGCGCTGTTCAGCGAGGCCAGCAGCAGCTCCTGCGGGATGCCCTCGGCCAGAATGCCGTCCACGGCCTTGCGCACGGCGGCGGCAAACTTGCGGGCGCTCTCCTCGGTGGCACCGCGCAGAACCAGTTCCAGCGTGGGCTGCAGGGTGCTGTCGTCAAAGCCAATGTCGATGTCTGCGCCCAGATTTTCGGCCAGCAGGGCGGCTTTCAGCGGCGAATTGTTGGTGCCAAGCAGGGCGTCCAGAAGAATCTCCACGCCCAGCTGACGCTCCCGGTCGGCAAACGCGCCGGTGTACCACGCCAGGGCGCACTGCACCTCGTCCGGCTCCGGGTTCTCGGTGTAATAGGGCAGCTCCACGCAGGTGCCCGGCTGCTCGTTTTGCAGCGTCAGGCGCGGGCGGGTGCCGGTCTTCGGCATTTTGGAAAGGTAGTCTTTGTCCAGCAGTGCCAGCTTTTCGGCCATGTCCATCTTGCCGTACAGGGTGATGCAGCAGTTGTCGGCGCTGTAGTGGCGACGGTACACCCGCTTGTACTTCTCATAGGTCAGTGCCGGGATGCTCTCCGGGTCGCCGCCGGAAACAAAGCCGTAAGCCGTGTCCGGGAACATGGCCCGTTCCAGCGCGTCCTGCAGCTGCGCGTCCGGGGCAGCCAGCGCGCCCTGCATCTCGTTGTACACCACGCCGCTCACGGTGCCGTCGGCGTCCCGGTGCCAGCCTTCCTGCTCGAACACGCTCTTATCCACCATGGCCAGCGGGCAGAACACCGCGTTCAGGTAGACATCCATCAGGTTCTTGAAGTCGGTCTCGTTGGGGGTGGCGAAGGGGTACACGGTCTTATCCGGGAAGGTCATCGCGTTCAAAAAGGACGCCATGCTGCTTTTCAGCAGCTGCAGGAACGGCGAAGTGACCGGGTATTTTTCGCTGCCCGCCAGCACCGAGTGTTCCAGAATGTGGAACACTCCGGTGTCGTCGGACGGAAAGGTGCCGAAGCCGATGCCGAACGCCTTGTTGACATCTTCATTTTCCACCAGCAGCACGGTGGCACCGCTCACATCGTGGGTGAGCACCGTCAGGGTGCCGTGCTGTTCGGGGCAGTCCTCGGTGCGGAGGACGGTATAACCGGGAAATCGTTCCATTTCGTTTTCTCCTTTGCGGTTTTGAAATCGTTTGACACTATTGTATCATTCAAGGGCGAAAAACACAATTACAGGTTTGTTAATTATAACCGGCAGAACGCTTTTCAACCATTTGCTTCCCGTGCAGGGCGTTTTCGCGTGGGGCAGGTTCTATGGCTTTTGCAAAAGGCATTGCCGCCGGGTACGTTCTCTTTTGCGTGCCAAAAGAGAACCAG
>OBAH01001365.1_pt1 | contig 14147 bp, 9 predicted proteins | sample 1517491 | NCBI WGS metagenome assembly OBAH01 (sample SAMN04571697, study PRJEB22368) | human gut metagenome | biome: human gut; material: stool | host: Homo sapiens | place: Luxembourg | collected 2012-08-03
GAAAAATGATGCCGCCGTGCAAAGGTACAATATTTTTTTGAGATATGCAATACGGAGTTGAGCGGATACTTACAGGAAAATCGCAGGTGTGGATTTTGCAGGTTCAGATACAGAGAAGAGACCTCGGGATTTTGAAGACATTATCAAATATCTTAGAGACAAAGGTATTGATAATTTGACATATCATATCGGAGAGAATTTTTATGATTTGGTGGATGGATTGCGTGCCATAGATGAAATTATGACCGATTTGAATTGGCAAAAGCCCAACAGACTTGCACATTTGTTGGCATTGTTTACAAATGCAGACAAGTACTATGAGCGGAAACATTATACTGTCACGATGCCAAGGAAAATGTTGTTAGACAATCTTGAATGGATTCTTAAAAATGCTCCAGAAGGGGTTGACACAAATGATTTTGTATTGCCAGATATTTTGCAACAGGATGAGGATATTGTGGTGTTCAGATTGAAGAGAACCATTGTTGATGTAGTAAAATACAATCAAGACAGAATAAGGACAGAAATCATTCACAGGGGAATTCCGATAGAAACCTGTCCTACGAGCAATCTTCGAATAGGCTATTTTAGTAAATACTCCGAATTGCCAACATGCTCTTTATTATGTGATGAGGAGTCTGTAGTAACGATTAATACTGACGCACCGGGAATATTGAATACATCGCTTGAAAATGAATATAATTTGATTGCCTTAGCTTTGAAAAAAGACAAGGGGAAAAGTGAAAGTGATATAAAAAAAGCAGTTGAAAGATTAAAACAAAACGCAAAAGCGGCTATGTTTGGGTAAATGAATCACTGCTTTAAACAAAAATCGGATGAAAAAAATAGCTAAATTCGAATTTTCTTATTTTTTACAATTTAGTGGTATCGTAATTTGAAAAATATTTTTTATATAGTATTATTAAAGACAGAACGCTATGTATAATACAAGCTGGAATGATTTTATTGGGAAAAACTCGAATAACCTTACTAAGGCATTTGAGGATTTAGCAAGATACTTGTTTCGGAAGAAATATGATGTAAGCTATGCTTTACCATATTTCAAGAACCATCCTGGAAACGAAACCGCTGTCATTAAACGAGGTGATGACGTAATCGGTTTCCAGGCTAAATATTTTGAAAATGAAATAGATGCAAACAATATTATCCATTCTATACAACTGGCAAAAAAGTGGTGTCCAGAACAAACTTTGTTGGTAATCTATACTAACAAGGAATTTGGTATTCCTAAAACAATTGGTAATGTTACAAGCCAAAAGCAAGATAAAATTCAAAAGGTTGCAAATGATTTGGGTATCAGGTTAGAATGGATGTTTGGTGATAATATTCTTGATATTGTTAAAGATACTCCAGTAGCTTATGATATATATTTCAATCAAAAATCTCATCTTCAAAATTTAAATCATGACTTGGAGGAATGTAATGAAGCAAAATTATCTCTTATAAATGATAATATAAAGTATGGCGATAAGAACATTTCTATAGAACGTTATGACTATATAGAAAAGATAAAGACTTCTGTTGAAAAAAAACAGGATCTTGTCCTAACTGGTGAAAGTGGAGTTGGTAAGAGTGCTATAATCAAGCTTTTTTATAATGCAGAAAAAGAGAATGACAAACTTGTTGTCTTTGCATTAGATGCTCGACAGCTTGATACTAATTCTGTAAATGATATATTCTCTTTGGTGGAGAATTATACGTTGAAAGAATTCTGTGATTATTATCAGGATATACAGACCAAGCTTATATATATTGACTCTGCTGAGAAACTTCTTGAGATTAAGAACATTTCGTCTTTGACATTGTTTATAGATAAATTAAAAAGAGAAGGGTGGATTTTCTTGTTTACATGTAAGTCGAATAGTTTAAAGAACTTTCTTGAAGTAATGGAAAATGACCACCATTTAGGTTTAGATACATTGGAGGTAAAATCGCTTTCCACAGAGGAACTGGAATCCTTTGCTAGTAAACAGAATATTACTTTGCCTGAAGATAAAAAGCTTCTCAATCAATTAAGGACTCCCTTTTATTTAGCTAGATATGTAGAAATTGGGCAAAATGCTCGACTTCAGTTATCTACTTTTAAAGAAAAAGTCTGGAGTCAAAAAGTCAGAGGGACAACTAAAGGAGGTGCACAGGTCAACAGAGCAGAGTGCTTGATTTCAATAGCTAGTAAGTTACAAGAAAGTTCTTTGTATTATGTAAGTTATTCAGAGATTAATAATCAAGATGCGGCATATTCACTTGTTGAACAAGATGTTTTAGCAGAAGTGATGCATAAGGGGTATGCAATCAAGCATGATATTTATTCAGATTGGGCTTTAGAATATTATGTTGATCAAAAAATGTCTGCGTCTATAGAAAATTTGGAGGTTATACCGAAGACTTCCGATTTTCAGAATGCTTTTGTCTGTTGGTTTCAAGAACAATTAGATAAGAACGCATCTGTGGCCGATACATTATGCAAAAGAATTTTCGATAATGAAATTGATGATTTTTGGGCATCTTCGATATTCTATGCTATTGGAAAAAGTCAGAATTACTCTTCTCATTTCTTAAGCAAATATGATTATTCTTTAAAGAGTAATAATTATCATTGGTTTAATGAGTTCGCAAAAGAACTCTATATATCCTGTCAAAAAATAAATCGATATTTTTCCTTTAATGGAAGGCAATATCCACAGTTTGTTGCTTTTGGTGGTGGATGGGAAGCCACCATTGAATACATATTTAAGAATCAAGATGACTATTTTCTTAAAAATGCGTTTGTCGTTTATAATATCTTATCGGGATTTTTTGGAAAACAACCAGTTGCAGAGGATGCTGCTCATCATGCAGGCTTGTTGGCTTTGAGAATCTTTAAAGAAGAGATTCAAGCCCAAGAAAATGGTACTCATCTTTATATCGAGAATTCAGACCTATGGTGTTCTTTAGTTTGTTTGTATTCTCCTTATCTAAAAGAAGAATTGCAAAGCATATTCAATGACATTATAAAGAACAAATGGATAGATTATAAAGATCCATATCATCATCTTTCTGAGTTTATAGTAAAGAAGGCAAATACTTCACTTTTACTGCCGATTGCAATTTTATATCATGGTGTAGTTCCTGATCTTTTACAGTTATATTGGGAAGAACGTTTGGATGATAAAGATCATAACTCATGGAGAAGTTCCTACAAAGAAAGTGAATATTATTTTGGGCTGAATGAAGAGTTGGAAGGAATAGGAGGCTATTTCCCTAGTAGTGCATATCAAACGCCTATCTACACATTGTTGAAAACAGAATTTGACATAAGTCCAAAGTTACATCATACTTTTGACTTTATCATTGACTTTGTCAATCAATGTGTTGAAACATATAGCGTAAGAGCACAGTCATATGATGAGTTAGAAAATATTGAGGTTACTTCGCCTAATGGTAAGCAGAACACCATTGTTGCTTCTCAAGTCTTATGGAATATGTATCGAGGAACATCAGGGCTTTCGATGCCTAATGTTTTGGAATGTATTCATATGGCTCTTGAAAAGTTTCTGCTGGAATTGTGTAATAAACAAAACTTGCATGACTATGTGGAGAACCTTCTTGAACAGATTTTAAATAAATCTCGTTCTGCTTCAATGTGGGCTATAGTAGCAAGTGTAGTTACAGCGCACTTTGAAGATTTCTTTAATATTCTGTTATGCTTCTTTCAAAATTATCGTTTCTTAGGACTGGACTTGACACGTTTTACTCATGAATTGACAGCACATACATTAAGTTTTGCCTATGTAGGAAAAGAACAATTGGGCAAAGAACGCAAGGAATCTAATGAATTGACGCATAGACGAAATCATTTGGAAAAAGTTCTACTAAGTCTTCAAATCTCTTATTCTGATTCAACTAAGCCACAAGACAAAGCAAAGTTACAACTTTTATATGATTGTGTAGATCTTTTAAAGATACAAGTAGCAGAAATTCCTCAAGAAGAGAAAGATTATGAAGATTATATGATAGCCAGAATAGACTATCGCTCTATGATAAAAGAAAAGGTGACTTACGAAAATGGAATAAAAGCTCTGCGGTTAACTCCCAATTTAACAGATGCTCAAAAAAATGCTCATCAGGAATTGGAAAAGTCTAATATACAGATGGCTAGGGGAGTAAGACTTAGGGAATGGATAAACAAGCAATACGAAGGAAACAAGAATGAGGTCAGTAAGTCTCCGTTTGATAATGACGTTCATCTTGTGTTGGATGAAATCCGACATATTGAAAATCTTCTGAAATCGAAAGATGGAACTTTGTATAAACTCATGGGAGATGAATTCCTTCCTTATATGGGTAGTTCTGTTTTACTTATGAATTTTTCATCCGAGATGACTGATGGAGAAATTAAGGAATGCAAAGAAAGAGTGTTAGAATCTTTGCAAGATATGCCTTTTATTTTGTCTAATAGTCTATCTGGATTGGATATTTGTCTTAATGCAATACCTATACTTATTGCTTTCTGTAATCCTAATGAAATGGCTATCGTAAAAAAGATTTGCTTGGATTATGTCCGAAGTACTTTTAAATATGGAAATACAAGACCTTGTGATTTAATGAGGTATATGCTTATACGACGAAAGGTGTGGCAAGATCATACAGATTTTATGGAAGAGTGCATTCATGAACTTGTAGAGACAAATAAAAATCAAGTCTTTTCTTTAGACCTTGCTAGAGCTATCGTTTGTTTGTTGGCTAACAGTTCTTCTTATCGTAATCTTTTTGTGAAATCGATGGAAGCATTGTCTTCCGAGTGGATTCCTGATATGAGACATGGGTATGAGCATTATTCTCAGGATAGATTTGAAGATGCTGATCTTGTCGCAGACATTATAATTAATTGTCATGTTCCAGAAGTAAGTGAAGTCATTTCTTTTTTCAGTAGATATATTTCAACACATGACAAATATGAACCATTGGTAAGTAGGCTGTTATTAAAATGTGTCTCATATGGGAATTATGAACAATTTTGGGCAGCTTGGTATTCATTGTATGATTGTATTATCAAGAACATAGGAAAGAGAGACTATTCAAATGTTGTCAATGAGTACTTGCTGAATCCTTCATATTTAAATGATGATAGATCTAAATGGTTTGAATTGAAGGAAAAAGATGTGCCTTTCTTTGAAAAGGTATTGACTGAGGCAGGTGATAATCCATCGGTTTTGGGATCAGTAGTTAAAGTATTTGATACTATTGGTTATGATTATTCTCTAAAGATAGTTCCTATAATAGCTTCTGTCATAGAGAATAAAACAGTATATGATGGAGATCAAAATGTTATGAAAATGCTATTGGTTAATTTAGAAAATCTTGTAAGATCTGTTCTTGCAGATTTTGAAACTGATATAAAGAACGATAAGCCTCTTAAACTAAATATCAAGACAATTTTGATGTTCATGAAACAGCATGGTTCAACCCAAGCATCAATCTTCTTAAGAAATATATAGTTATGCCAGCAATTTTTCACTCCAAAGACATTCTTGTCGATTATTATAATAATCCTGACCATCCAGCATGGGCTAAAGATTTGATTTGTAGAGCTATAAATACCAATGGGACTATTGAACAAGCGGATTTATATATTATTCTCGATGAAATTCTGAATGAAGTTACTACTCCATCATTGGTTATTCCTGCTAATTTTGGGGTGGCTTATCCAAAAATTTTATTAAATAGCTTAAAGCATATATCAGGTGTAAATGCATTGGCTAATAATCAAGAAATAAAATTTTGCGAAGAGGGGCTCACTTTGATATTTGGATTTAATGGTTCAGGTAAGAGTAGTTATTTCAGAATACTTAATATGATGGCTAATGCAGATATAAATTATCCTGTATTGCAAAATATTTATTCACAAACACCAGCACCTTTTCATGTTAAATTAGATTATACTATAGCTGGTACTAGGACAACGTATACTTGGAATGGTATATCCAATTTCCCGCCAGAATTGACTCATATACGCTTTTTCGATGCAAATTATAGCAAAAGGCTTTTGGAACCTCATGATAGTCATACTTATCTTTTTGAAAGTTATTTCTTAAGGATATATCAAAGTATAAATTGGGCCGTGGAATCGCTTAATAATTTGGGAGCTATATCTCTGCGTGACTACAATGAACTGAAAAGTCTATGTAACAATACAATTTGTATGTCTTTAAAAAATGCCCTTTTGCAACATTTTCGAGAAGAGTTGAATTTATTGGGTATGGGGTATCTCCAGGTGGAGGTGGAAATGGGGGATTTGATGTTGCCAACGTCTAAAATTAAGTTTAAAATTTTAAATAATAGCAATGTTGAGCAGATTCTAAGTGAAGCAGAATTTAAATGTGCCTCTTTGGCTTTGTTCATTGCAGAAAATATATTACTAGACATTGAACAACCTTTGGTTTTTGATGATCCTGTAACTAGTTTGGATGCTCAATATGTTGAGAATTTCCTGAATAGAATCATTTCGCTTCCTAATCAGATAATTCTTTTTACGCATAGTGTGCAACTGCAAACTTTATTTTTGGAAAAGGATGGAGATAGGATAAAAATCTACCCTAACAACGGAAACATTGCAAATAGGACTTCAAATAAGGTGCATGTCTTTGCATACGAGGTATTGTCAGATAATCCTCAGTGTAACGGATATGTAATTGACAACAAGATATGTAAGTCATTACATTATTTAGATAAAGCTGATGGTTATCTAAGCACTGTTCCTTTGATGAATACACAGGAAGTTATAGATTCTTTACGTCATGCCATAGAATGGATGGTGGATGAAGTTGTATTTAGAAGCAAGAGCCCATTGAAATTTAGAGGTAGAAGTAATATTCCTTGGATTGATTTGATGGCTATAACAGATGCGGGAGCACAAATGGTGACTTCTTTAAGGGATGCCTATAACAAACTATCTAATCATGGTACGCATGTAGGGATGGGAAGTGTCATGCAAACTTTAACAAGACAGGATTTGGTAGGAATATCAACTACGCTTCGCCATATTTATAACAATGCAAATTTATAAGATTAGAGTAATCTATATAAAATAGTAGACGAATTATGGAACTCAACAACTCCCAACACAAATCCTTCCTCTGGCATCTAGACATTGAGCCATTTACCTGGAAGACTTGCTACGGAGAGCAATGCCCATCCTTTGTTACCGAAGAGAACAAAGAGGTATGGCGGCGTTACTTGGAGAAACTCATCAAGAAGCATCTGAAGGCTGAGGTGATGAATACTCCTGAGTTCAGGGAGATTGAGACGATGGTGAGCTATGAGAAGTTGGTGCGCATCAAAAATGATGAGCAGCGCAAGCGGGTGATGGAGAGACAGCGGTATTGGGCAAGTTCCTACTATTGGCACAACAAGGAATATGATGAATATACGACGTTCAGAAAACAGACTGAAATCATCGTAACCATCTTCTATGAAGGTATTCTGAGAGGAACACAGTATGGCAATCATCCTAGAACGAAATATGCCTTGAAGATTCATAGCATCATCGAGGATTTGATGAATAAAGACTGGAGTAAAGTCAATGAGACCCTTAAATCATGAAGGAAATAAAGTTATTTGATTATCAAGAGGATATGAAGGAACGGATTGAGAAGGCGTTGCGCCTTCATCGGTCCGTGATGGCACAAATGCCAACGGGAACAGGTAAGACATACCTGTTAACAGCAGTTATAGACTCTTTTGTGAATGGCAATCCAATGGAGAAAGTATGGATTGTAGCCCATAGAAGAGAGCTGGTGTCGCAGATAGACGAAACCGTAAGAAAGTTCCATTCTTATTACGCATCAAACACCTCTTCCCTATTGTCATCCGTCAAGGCGATGTCCATTCAGTGGCTGATGAGACACTATGACGAGATAGAGGAAGAACCGGGAATGATAGTGATTGACGAGGCGCACCATGCGCTTGCCAAGACCTATAAGGAGATGTGGGAGAGATTCCCAAATGCTAAGTTCCTGGGACTGACGGCTACTCCTTGCCGATTGAATGGTAAGGGATTCACGGATTTGTTTGATGTCTTGGTGCAGTCGTGGAGTGTTCCTGAGTTTATCAGCAAGGGAAGATTGGCGACATACGATTTTGTGAGCATCAAATCGGATGGTATGACGCAACGGCTCATCGACTCCTTGCAGAAGCGAGGGGCTGATGGTGACTACCAGAACAAGGAAATGGATATGTTGCTGAATAAGAAACCGAGTATCGAAAGGCTCTATCAGAGTTTGGAAGAATTTGGCAAAGACAGAAAGGGCATCGTGTATGCTATCAATATTTCTCATGCTCAGAAAATCACAAAACTGTATCAGGAACATGGCGTGAAAGCCATAGCCATAGACTCGAAGACACCTGCAGTAGAAAGACAGCAAGACATTGAAGCCTTCAAGAAAGGTGACATCCAAGTGCTGGTGAATGTGGATATCTTCTCGGAGGGATTTGACTGTCCGGATGTGGAGTTTGTACAGTTGGCACGACCAACGCTGTCACTTGCCAAGTATCTGCAGATGGTGGGACGTGGATTGCGAGTGGCTAAGGGAAAGAAGAACTGCGTAATTATAGATAATGTGGGACTATATCGGGTGTTCGGGTTGCCTTCGCAAGTATGGAACTGGAATGCTATGTTCGAGGGAAAGCTGAAAGTTGGCAAGAGAAAGGAGACTCCGAAGGATAGAGAGTTTTTCCTAATGAACGGGGAACAAGACGATATTCAGATTCATCCAGACTCAGAAATGATGATGGTGATGAGCCATGAAGAATTGCTCCAAACGATACAGTATCGTGAGTTTGTAGATAGCAAAGGGGAGTTTGCCATCATCAAGCTGCCTGATGGAAAGATGACGGTAGTGAACCGGCAAGGCGAACAGGTGATAGAACCAGGCAACTACTATGACATGAAGCTGTTGGATGGCAACATCCTGTTCTACCGACCTCGCAGAAAGACTGTATGTTACTACGACCTCTTGGCGAGAGTTGTCATAGACGAGGACATTCATGCGAAAGATGCTCCCGAGGTAATCACCATCAATAAATGGGAGTTCGTCGAATATAATGGTCTCTTCAGATCTCGTACCTACGAGTACTTTGCTTTACCTTTTCGTCCTTCCCAATATGACCTATGGAATTATGGATATTATTTAATCTACAACTTTCGACGCTCTACAGCCAGTGGTTGTCAGGAATGGATATATAAAGAGGAGGATGGCGGCTCTATGCGAATGCATAAAGAAAACAGTGAAAAGGTTTGTTTTTTACGTGGCGACCATACTCATGTATATTGGCTATGTGCCGACCTATACGACAGTGGCATAGTGGTCATGGACAGCCATGAGGATTATTACTTCGTTGACTCCAGCTTGAAAAAGATCTATATAGGTTGCAATCAACCCAAAACAGAAAGCGAGAATTTGATGGTTGCGATGCCTCGGCTTGGCAAACTGGTCTATGAGCGAGAAATGCAGCGCAGGAAAAAGCAAGAGGAACAGGAGTTATTGCTGATGCAAGAGAAGTCGGAGGCAGGGTATGTAGAATTATATCAAGCAGGAAAGAAATGGGGTGTGAAGGTAGATGGTAAAGTTATCGTGCCACCTCTCTACCATAGTATAGCGCAACCAGTCGGTGCCTATTGCGCCTTTGAACAGATTCCCAGACATTGGGGTGTTATGACAGTAAAAGGCAAGGTGATAGTTGATGCCAAATATGAGAAGGTGGAGATTCGTGATGGTGGGATCGCTGTGGTAACTGATATTACGGGGAAAACACAGACCATCCATCTGAAATGATCTACTATATGAGAATGGAATGCTATTAAGGAGGAAATCAAGTTCATTGCCTTCCTGGTCTTCTAGTTGTCCTCTGCATAACAATCAAGCAAGCTTGTTGTTCTAAGTGTTTACGTATCGTTTGCGTTAATATAATGCAAGAAGTTTGGCGATGTGAGGGGGATCATGTATCTTTGTATATTCAAAAAGACGTTTTAAACGTTTAAAAGGAGAAGATTATGGAACAAATATTAGTAACTAATAAGTTAGAAGGCTCTTAGTAAGAATCTTCTTGCCAAAAGGTAACTATTCCAAAATAATAATATAATGGACTTAAAGAAAAGCTTTGCAGAAAGATTGCATAACGCTCGATTAATGCGAGGATTGTCTATGCAGCAGCTATGTGATATGATGGACAACGTTATCACCAAACAGACTCTATCCAAATATGAGAATGGGGTGATGCTGCCTAAAAGTGACATAGTGATAGCCCTTTGCGATGCCCTGGAGATAAACCCGGATTATCTTTTCAACTACAAAAGCTCTTCTCCTAAAAACATACGCTATGGTAAACTGCAGGGATTGAGCAAGAGGGAAGAAATGACTATCATCAGTATCATTGAAAATACAATAGAACGAACTGGTGAGATAGAAAATATCTGTGGAAGAGAACATTCGTTCAATTCTATTCCTGCAAAACAGCCGGTAAAGACACTTCCTGATATCTACCAGGCTGCATCCATACTTCGTGAGGCATGGAAAATTGGTAGTGCAGCTATCACCAATGTGATAAATCTCTTGGAATCAAATGGCGTAATCACAGCAGAGATTGATGCTCCTGATCCATTCATAAGCCAACATGCTATTCTGGATGACACCATTCCGGTGATTGCCATCAACAGCAACATGGATACAGAAAACTTTCGTTTTGCTGCCCTTAAGGAATTGGCGCATGCCATTCTTTACTTTGATGAGAGTATCGATAACAAAAAGAAAGAGCGTTTTTGCAGCGTCTTCGCCAACGAAATGCTTCTTCCACATGATGTTTTCCTCTCTGTCATAGGTGAAAAACGTCATGAGATAGCCTTGATGGAGCTGAAATATCTACAGAGTGAGTATGGCATTTCAGTGGATGCTCTGATGTCTAAGGCAAGATATCTCGGTGTTGTTTCCTCAAATCACTATTCCGATTATTGCAAGAACCTTGGCAGTGCTGATTCCACGAAGAAATCAGAACCAGGCTCCATTACCAAGGAGAAGGTCACAAAGTTAGAGAGTAGGGTTTACAGAGCATTGGCATGCGGTATCATCACTCAATCCAAGGCTGCTGCCCTGCTGAATACCACCACGGTAGATGTTGTACGTAATTTTGTGACTGTTTGATATCGATAGAATGAATAACTAACACATCTTAAATATGAAGAAGATAATTCTATTTCTTCTTGCTATCCTGTATGTAGGAATATGCAAGGCGCAGCTCTCGGCAGCAGACTGCAAGTATGTATTGGAAATATTCTGCAGGAACTACTATGGTTCCTGCTTCGAAGGTAAGACGTATGTGCCAAACACCATCATCATTACAAGTGTGGGCATTGACCAGAATAGCGGTGGAACCTTTGTGTCCGGGCTTCATTCCTACCAGGGACAGTATATTCCATTCCGGGGAGAAAGACCCATACCAATGTGCAGTTCAACGCTGTGATCGTCCGTCAGCCAAAGCGTGACTATGTGGTTTTCAACAAATGGTATGAAACGGACATGCTCAACCGTAAAGGTGGATGGGAGACCGGGCAGAGACTCATTACCTACAAATAGAATCAGTTTGTTCTATATTGGTATCAAGTAATCTCTTTTTTATAATAGGGGGCACGTAAAAGTGTAAAAGAGCGCTATGATCACAAAGGTATTGCAAAATAGTGAATTGTATTTCACTTACTCTAATTTTGTATTTTGTGGGTGTAAGTGATTTAAAAAGGTTCCATTAGAAATGTGGATGTCTAGTGGAACCTGATGAGAGGATATCATACCATACTCAATGTCTCTGCGATCTTCATTGCAGGTATGGGAGAATCTCCAGTGGAGAACTAATTGCTTGGTCGTAGGCAGTGCCAAGCAGCATGCTTCTTTCCTTAGTTCCCCAAAGGCATGCAATGGCTTTTATGCCTGCTTTTTTAGCTGCAATCATGTCTATTGCCCTATCTCCAAAGCTCAGAACATCTTCCGCTTTCTCATTCATCAACTCCAATGCCTTTAGCATAGGGGCTGGATGAGGTTTGATGGGATGGGCGTCATGGTAGCCAACGATGAAACTTGCTGGAATCTGGTAATGGCTAACGATTCTTTCCACGTAGGGACGAGGTGAGGTGCTGACTATTGCCATCTTGATTCCTTGTGCTTTTATCTTGTCTAGGACTTCTTGGATTCCTGCATACATGGAGGTATATGGGATTAGCCCATATGCCTCGTGCCAGTTTCTCATCTTTCTGGCATTTTCCAGTATTGTGGTATCTACAAGGGTCAAGTCCAGATCAAAAATCACTCCTTTTATCATATGCTAGAATAATGAATCCTTGATTTTGGGTTTGTTGATCTTCTCTACTGATTCTCTGATGACGGCAAGGGCATCTTCGAATGAACCTGATGTCAGGGCGTGGGCTTTTCCATCTTCCAGGAACTTCTTGTTGCCTTCTGCTTTTCCGCCTACCTGTCCATCCATGTTCTTGTATTTGATCATGAAGAGTGGCTTTCGGGCTTTGAGGGTGGCATTTACGGCATGCATGGTTCCTCCTCTAAGACCTGTCTGGATGACGATGGTAGCATATGAGAGTCCTGCCTGCAGTCTGTCACGCTCCACCAGGGTATAGCGGTTGCCTCTTTGTCCTACCGGGTACTCGGAAAGCAGCAGTCCTCCGCTTTCCACGATGTTCTTGGCCAGTTCCAGGTTCTCTTTGGGGTAGATGGATTCCCAATCCAAGCCGTTGGCTAGGAATGCCGTGGTGGCTCCCTTCACGTTCAATGCTCCCTGGTGACCGGTAGTGTCACATCCTATGGCAAGACCTGATACGATATTGAAACCCTGTTCTGCGAACTTTTCTGCGAAGTAGATTCCTGCTTGGGTTCCTGCTTCTGTCGGTTCTCTTGTACCGATGATGGCGATGCCCGGCATTTGGAGAACTTTGATGTTGCCTCTGTAGAACAGAATCAATGGAGCGTCAGCATTACCATCTTCATTGATGGTCTCACGCAGGATTTGAGGGAAGGCTTCTTCGTAATAGGAGATGATGCCTACACCTTCTCTCTCTGCATCGTTGATGATGGTCAGTGCCTTTCTGTTGGCTTCCTGGAGATCAGTGGCAGAGTACTTTTCGAACTTCTTGCCCTTAAGTGTTGGCCAGAAGTGGCATAGGTCCTCGATGGTTTGCACTTGGGATGGAGCAAACTCGGCTATGGAGAGAACGGTTTTGTTTCCACACCCTTTGAGGTTTTTCAATGTCAAAATGAGTTCTGTATTGAGTGCCATATTTCTTTATGTTCTATTTCTTTTTTATTATTTCTGTTATGCAGCTGCACGTTCTGTTTGTACTAGTCGATGTTCCAGTAGGCATCAGGATCGCCGTCGAAAACATCGTCTATGTCCTGGTCGCTCCAGCCTTCTACGTCTTGGGCGTATGAACCGTTGTAGTTGTCGTATGTCTCTTCCTCCTCGTAGTAGTCTGATGGATCGTAGTAGTCTTCCGAATCGTAATCGTCCGTCGGATCATAGTAAGGATGGTAATCTGGGTTGAAGGTCTTTGCCAGGAACAATCCTGTTACGCTTGCTGCCCCCATGGTTTCCAGCTTTTCTGCAACCATTTGGAAGGTTCTTCCTCTTGTGATGATGTCGTCAATGACGATGAGCTTTTTGCCTGCGATGTCACTGGCGTTGAAGCCGAAGCCTTCGATTGGGTTGCCGGTTTTTCCTGTGAGGTGACCAGCTTCATGGTCGTGCTCATTGTAGATGGCATTGATTGCTACCTTGTAGCCGGCTGCCTGGATTGCTTCTGCAAGCTTTTTGTAGCGGGTTTGTGTCTTGCTCTTGGTGGATGCAGGGATGAAGCAGATGGCCCAACCTGTCTTCTCTCCATTTGTTATTTCTTGGATCTTGTTCAGGAATCCACTCTTAACTTCGTCGTTGAGGTAGCCGTCTTTGAAGTTATAGCAAGTCTGACGGTCTGCTAACTGCTGGGCATTTGCCTGGTATCTCACTGGGAGATATTCTTTAAGGTATTGATAATTATTCAGTATATCACCATTACAGCGTAAGGTTTTAACACATTAAGTATTTACCTTTGCATC
>OBAH01001371.1_pt1 | contig 14105 bp, 10 predicted proteins | sample 1517491 | NCBI WGS metagenome assembly OBAH01 (sample SAMN04571697, study PRJEB22368) | human gut metagenome | biome: human gut; material: stool | host: Homo sapiens | place: Luxembourg | collected 2012-08-03
ACTCTTCTGTGTCTGCAGCGTCAGCTTCCTCCGCATCCTCTTTTGCAGCATCATCTTTGTCTTTTGCATCCCTCTGTGCCTGTGCGATCGCTGCTTCCTGATTCTTAGCAGCCTCTTCCAGAGCAGAGAGTATCTCCGTATTCTGTTCTTCCAGCTTCTCCACACGCTTTGTGAGTGCCGTAATCTCCTGTGATTCCTGTGCCTGCGTATCTTTTTTCTGCATAGAATTATATCCTACTACAGCGGCAAGAATCAACAGAAGACACAAAATTCTCATAATAAAATTCTGGTATTTCATCTAAAGTTTTCCTTTCAGACTCCTTATATTTTCAAGTTTTCTTTTTCACTATCGAACATTTATTATTTTGCCTGGCTGATAGCACTCTGAAATGCCTGAATCAGTCCATTTGAAGAATATGTAGCTCCACTTACCGTATCCAGCCCATCAGCTGACTGACGACCTAAAACCTGATTATAAATTCCATTCCATGCATTGGAAAATTCCGGTTCATCATCTTCCCCATCATATCCGGCTGACACAATATTTCCCCCTGATACATTAATCGTAACAGTTACCTGACCATTGAATCCTTCTCCTGTTCCCGTATAACTTCCATCTTTATACCCAGCTCCGGGTGCTGTCGTTGGTTCAGGTGCTGCCGTTGGTTCCGGTGTTGCTGTTGGTTCCGGTGTTGCCGTTGGTTCCGGTGCTGCCGTTGGTTCAGGTGCTGCCGTTGGTTCTGGTGTTGCTGTTGGATTCGGAGTTGGTGTCGCTGTTATATCTGAAGTTTTTAAAGCCTGCTCTAAAGCTGATTTTGCTCCATATAGAATTCCCTCAGAAGAATATGTTGCTCCTGATACAGTATCAATGCCATCTGTGCTTTGTTTTGCAATAATTGCCGGCTGTATTACATTCCATGCATTTCTGAAATATCTTGGTGTTTCTCCTTCATTGGTCTGAGATACTTCCGTAATCATTCCATCTTTAATTGTTACACAGATATTTATCTTTCCACCATATCCAATTCCGGTACCCGTATATGTGCCGTCATTATATAAAACCTTCGGGGTGTCCGGTATAACCGGTGCTGGAGCGGTTGTCGGTGCCGGAGTTGGAGTTACCGTCACTTCTGGTGCCGGTGTCACGTTTACCGCAGCCTGTTCCAGGGCTTTCTGTACCGCCTTAAGAATACCATTTGAAGAAAACGTTGCTCCGCTTACGGTGTCCACGCCATACACTGCCTGTTTTTCGAGAATCTTTGGCTGAATACTATTCCATGCTTTATTAAAATATTCTTTTGTATCAGTGTTCGTATTTGTGATTGCGGTTATCTTTCCGTCTTTAATCGTAACAGTGACTTTTACTGGACCGTCAAATCCTTCTGCTTCTGCAGTATACATTCCATCTTTATAAGTTACCTCTCCGGACGGTTTTGTTATTTCAACCGGTGTCGTTGTTTTATTTGAAGTATTGGTATTCTTCTTGGTTGTCTTTTTCGTTGTCTTTGCAGCTTTTCCTTTTCCGACCTTTGACAGTGCATTCTGAACTGCCTGGATGATTCCATTTGAGGAATAGGTTGCGCCGCTTACTGCATCGACATTTGGAGTCTGACCGGAGATCATCTTGCTGATCACGCCTTTGGCTGATGCAAAATAAGAGCCTGTTTCACCACCAGCACTCAGTATTTCTATAGAAGCAATCTTTCCTCCGGAAATCGTTACCTGAACAGTGATCGTTCCACCAAATCCAGTTCCACTTCCCTGATAAATCCCATCTTTATATCCGCCCTTTGGAACAGAAGTTGTAGGTGTCGTGGTCGTTCCCTGCCCCTGCCCAGAAGCTGCTGCTGACTTTTCCGGAAGTGCTTTTGTTTTTCCTGTCGTAATTCCCGCTTTTTTTATTTTGGATTTACTTTTCTTTGTTTTCAGAATGCTGCTGTCTGCCTCATCCGTATCCTTCATTCCTCCGTCATTAAAATATGCAGTTGTCAGCAGACTCGTAAGTTCATCTGATTTTATCAGTTCATTCTCAGCTGCCTGAACTGTTTTTGTACTTTTCACTTCACTGTCCTGCTGAAATCCAGCTGCTGCGATCGCAATAATTACAGCAACTGCCGGAAGAAGTTTCATAAGATTCTTTTTGTACATATAATCTACCCCTTAACATACAAAAGAAGGGGCAGTTATAAACGGCCCCCGTTCTTTTGTATGTGTATTTTATAAAGGAATTATTTTACTGTTACTTTGAATGTCCTTGTAATTCCATTGCATTTAACAGTAATCTTTGCTGTTCCTTTCTTCTTAGCTGTTACAACACCTTTGCTGTTAACTGTTGCAACTTTCTTGTTGCTGGTCTTGTATGTAACTTTAGATACCGGTGCTGCTTTTACTTTAATGGTTGTCTTCTTACCTTTTTTCAGTTTTGCAGAAGATTTTACAAGCTTGAAGGAAGGTTTCTTAACTTTAACAGTTAATTTCTTGGTGTATTTACCAACTTTTACAGTAATAACAGCTTTTCCAGCTTTCTTACCTGTGATAACACCCTTACTATTGACTGTTGCAACTTTCTTATTGCTGGATTTGAAAGTAACTTTTCCTGTTACCTTAGTTTTGGTAACTTTGATTGTAGCTTTCTTTCCGACATAAACCTGTGAGACTTTTGCAGTGATACCAGGCTTAACTACTGGCGCCGGAGTTGCTGTTGGCTTAGTTTCATTTTTACCTGGTGTTACTGTTGGTTTAACATCTGGTGTCACTACCGGCTCTACAGGTTTTTCTTTCTTCACAAGTCCATTGATTGCTGCTGTCAGATGCTCATTAACCTGCTCATCTACTGCAGCCTGGCTGAATGCAACTGTTGTCTTATCCTTAATTGCTGCCTCAATTTCTTCCAGCATTTCCTGTGTTTCCGTAGCTTCATCTTCTACTTTCTTCCAGGATTCCTCTGTATAATCATCTTTATTGAGAGCTTTTACTTTTTCAAGCGCTGCTTTCAGTGCTGTTGTATCAATTTTGGACGGATCTGTTGGTGTCACAATATTGGTAGCTGTTGCATTAAACTCAAATGTATAGTCCTGATATCCCAGTGCATAAACAGTCAATTTCCAGTGACCTGTTCCATCTGTTCCTGCCGGAAGCTGGCATCTTACAGAATGTGTCAGACCAAGCTGAATTCCCATCATTTTATGCATCCAGTTATCAGCAGCAAATTTTGTACCATATGTTGCAAGTACTGTATTACCATTTCCATAGTAATCCCATTTAACTGCCTGCATTGCAGCACCAAGACCACCATAATTACCATTCAGATCCACACGAAGGAATTCTCCATAAGATCCACTTGCTGTTTTAACCTCTGGCTTAATTCCAGTTGCAACTTTGAGATCAGTTCCCTGAATACCGGATTCTGTTCCTGTTTTTCTTGCACTGAAAGAGAAGCTTCCATCTTCATTCTTAGTTACTATTTTCAGTCCATTTGTGTTTACTGTTACATTTGCAGTCTCGCTGTATGCTTTCAGATTGTTTTCAGAGAAACCACCAACAAGTGTTTCACCATTTTTAACAACCGGATATTTTGCAGCAAAATCCGCATAATCTTCAGCTTTTACCTGTATAGGGACATATTTAATACCTGTTACTGCATAATGATCAAGACTTTCTTTCGCTCCGCCATTTACCTGAATAGATGCCGGAGTACCGGTCTTTCTGTCTGCCGGTGTCCAGATTGCAACTGTTCCATCTGTAAGAACCGGTTCTGTACTGCTCTTCCAGTAAGATAACTGATATGCATTGCCTTCTGTTGTATAAATTGTTGCCATGCACTGATAGCTTCCTCTGTGAAGGCCATGATTTGTTGTAGCTCTTGTTACTGCATCAAATGCGCCTGTATCAGATTCATTATGAGAGTCTTTTTCATCAGATCCGCTTACGTTTCCCGCTGCGGTCACACTCTCCTGACTCCAGTATTCACCCCAGGTGAGTCCTGCGTACACATAGCTGTAAAGGCTGTAAGAGAATTCGAGATTATCATATGAACTGGATGTTACTACAAATTTTGTACCTTCTGCCAATTCCAGTTTAGAGGTATCCAGTGTTCCGTCTTTCTTGACAATCACTGTTGCACCTTTTCCTGAAGCTGCATAGGTTTTATCGCCAACTGTAACAGAAGTAATTGTTTTAATATATGCTTTTAACTGGTCTTCAGTAATTCCGTCAGCTGCTGCGATTTTATGTTCTGTCGCATCATATACAGCCGGTACATTTGCCTCTTTTGCATAGAAGGAAGCCTGAATCGGAGCATATACATCATTAGCATCACTGATCGTCAATGTATGGGAACCTGCTGCCAGTGCTCCTGTTGTAATCTTACCATCTGCATAAGCAACTTCTGTTTCGTCAACAGTATATTTTGCCAAAAATCCTTCTGGAAGAGTTCCGTCCAGAGTAACCGCTGCTTCTGTATCAGTTGTATGGATATCTGCAACAGTCGCTGTCACACCAGTTTTGGCCAGAACCTTTACGTCTGCAATATCTAATGTATAAATGCCATTACTTGTATAATATGTTACGCTGTCAATTGTCTTTCCCATCATAGACTCAAAATGTTCAGAGTTGAGATGGCATCCATGACTTTCTGTTGTATATCCTGTACTCCATGCCAACTCATATCCTTTCCAGATATTTTCCAGATGGCAGAGACCATAGGTTGTTTCGTCTGTTGTATTAATAACTGCACCATACACTGTGTCAGTATCTGTATTAATAATGCTGTTGAATTCAGTCTTATCAAACTTCAGCTGGTAGTCACCATAGTTGGATTTTGTTTTGAATTCAGCCTGCACCTGTTTTGTCTCCGGTGCTGCTGATTCACCTTCAATGGCACTGAATGTAAAACTTCCATCTTCACCGACTGTCAGTTCTTTGTAGTAGGATGGTTCCTCAGAAAGAACATAATAGGAATATGAGTCGCTTTCAAAAAGAGCATCTTTTCCTTTGTATTCTGTAGTAGTTTCTTTTCCCTTTATAGCTGTTGTGATACTCACTGAAGCGTTATCTTTAATCTGTTTTTTGTCCTTCAATACTGAAATATCAGATACTTTCACAGGAAAAGTCACACCAGTGATATCGCTTCCATCTGAATTTACGTGATAAGAGCCTTTTGCAAGACTGGATCTTGTCTTCTGTTTTGTTGCAGATGTGAATGTATCAACTTTCACATCATTATTCTTTAATTCTGCCTTATAAAAATCGTCATAAGGAATGTTCATGAGGACATATGCTTCGCCTTCTGTCTGTCCATCTCCAGCCTCATCAGCAAATTCATCTTCACTGACCTCTGCGCTGAAAAGTTCTTCATCAGATGTTTCTTCATCCTCTGTCACGTCCTCTGCTGCTTCTTCAACGTCTACATCTGTATCCTCTGTATCTTCCACAACATCTGTGTCCGCAGCTTCTGCACTTGCTTCTTCAATATCAGCACTTTCCTCTGCTACAGTAACTTCTGTATCAGAAAAATCTGCTGCAAAAGCTGTTGCCGGCATACTTGTCATTACGACCGCTGCACTCAAAACAACTGGTGCAACTTTTTTCATCAATCTCTGATTTGCCATTTCCTTCCTCCTCTTTATTTATACACCATTGCGTTAGCGTTTTCTAACCATTTATTTTTATACCATAACTCTTTTTTCATGTCCACAAAAATGTTAGCATTTTCTAACCATAAATCAACTTTTTTTCTCATTAAATAGCTTAATGAAAATCATTTTCATTAAAGAAATAGCACAAAATACACTTGTTATCTTTATTTAACTTTTCTGTAACAAAAAAGCACTATGCAGTTTTTCAACCACACAATGCTTTTTTACTGATTTTTAGAATCTTGTCGGTTCTGATCTACATCTCTTCTTTTAATTTTTCAAAGGCATCTTTGCTCTCCTGCCATGCCGCAGGTGTTCCTCCAATAATTGAGCAGCCTTCATGTAATGTAATCGGGCTGCCATCGATCTGTGTGATCCTGCCGCCGGCTTCCTCCAGGATCACCGATGCTGCCGCATAATCATACGGCTGCAGTTTCAGTTCCAGATAAACGGTGTTACTTCCGGATGCTCCTCGGCAGAGTCCCAGTGCTGCAGACCCACCGCAGCGGATAGAAAGACTGTTCTGAAACATTTCTTTCACCACGCGGAACAGCCAGTCGATTCCTGCTTCATTGTATCTCGCACAGCCAAATTCCACGATTCCCTCTTCCACCGGTTTATCAGCCATCTGAAGTCTCTTTCCATTCAGATAACTTCCGTGTCCTCGCACAGCCACATACATATCGTCCACATATGGATGATATACAAATCCGGCGATCATCTGCTCTCCATGGGCCAGACCAACCGACACACAGCTGTGATGATAATCAAACATAAAGTTCGTAGTTCCATCGATCGGATCTATGTAGAAAGTAAATTCACCCTCTGCATCAGCACCAGCGTTTCCTTCCGTGTCTTCTTCCCCGAAGAAAGCAGCTCCCGGAAGAATCTCACCCAGACCTTTGATCAGAAATCCCTGGATTGCCGTATCATAATCTGTACAGAAATTTGCAAGTCCCTCTTTTTTATGGATATTTTCCTCACCCGGTCTCGCCTTCAGCATTTTCTGTCCGGCTTCTCTTACCAGTTTCTCGATTGCAGCATATCTTGGTTCCGAACATTCCGGCGCAATCGCCTCTTCCGGAAGGCTTCCCTCTACGACTGTAACAGTTTCCGCAGTGTTTTCCACATCTGCTTCTTTCTGTGCGACATTTTTCCACGGGATAACATCCCAACCGCCTATTCTCTTCACGCCGAAAACAATTCTTTTTCTGGTTCTCTCAAATCCCCAGTAGATCACTCCACCGAGCATTCCGCCAAGCGTATTAAAGAAAAGATCTGTCAGCTGAAACGTTCCAATTTTCAAAAAAAGCTGGCAGGTTTCAATTCCAAGTGAAAAGCAGAAACTGATTTCAAAACTGTTCAACAATACTTCCTGAATTCTTTTATCCTTTGTGTGATCTTTTTCTTCTCTCGCCCAGAAAAGAAAAATAATAAACGGCATAAACAGTATCAGATTCTCAAAATTCTCCGTATACAGCTGTCCGTTATAATGCAGTCCCCAGATTCCGATCACGTTTTCCAGCGGATTTCCCCAGACGCTCCGACAGAATAACGTACGAAAAAGCAGCATGCAGGTATAAAACACAAGGAAAAAGTGTCTGCGAAACCAGCTGCTTTCTTTAAACTGCCAGATCCACGCTCTGGCTACCGGTCCAACACCCTGCTTCCTTCCCAGCATATAGACACACATGATCAGAACCGCGATAAGCAGCGATGCGCCTGCTGCCTGATAGACTGCTCCAAGAACATCCACCAGCACATTTACAAAATACTTCATATCTTCCCTCTCTCTCCGATCAGTTCATAATAAAAAATATATTGCTGCATAATGCCTCTCATGCCATGATATCTCCTGTTCGGAAAACCTCTGCGATAATGTTCGTCAAGAACCTGCCGGATATGCGTATCGATCGGGAATGCATCCATGTGATGCAATGCAAACAGACAAATGCAGTCTGCTACTTTTTCGCCTACTCCACTGAGCTTCATCAGTTCTTTTCGTGCTCTGCGGTAATACTTCATCTGATACAGTTTTTCCAGTGAAACTTCTCCCGCCAGAATGCTTCGCGTTGTCTCCACGATATATCTGGCACGGTATCCCATTCCAAGCCTCCGCAGTTCTTCTTCTGTCGCCACGGACAACTGCTGCGGTGTCGGAAAGGAATAATATTCGGTATCTCCTGCTTTCAGTTTCTCACCATATCTGACACAAAGCCTCTCGATACAGCTCCGGATTCTGGAAATATTATTCTGCTGCGAGATCAAAAAAGTAATGATCATTTCCCAAAGATCCTGTCGCAGAATACGGATCCCATTTCCGCACTGTACCGCCGCACTCAGATACGTGTCCCTCGGATTCACCTTTTCAATATAGCGTCCATAGTCCGAATCAATATCAAAATACGGTACCCAATAACAGATAAATTCTACATCACTGCAATAAAAATTTACAATGCTTCCTGCCTGAGATATTTTCAGATATTTATCCCCGGCAACCAGTTCATATGTGTTATTTTCTGCCGTCTCGTGCATACGGAAGCACTGTCCCGACCGGCAGATTTCTCTCAGGCTGAAATTATCCAGCTCTACTGTAATCATGTTTTTCTCCGATCCCTTAATTACTGACTTTCGTAATTTTTACATCTGGTGTCTCACTACCCTGTACTCATCCCCATTACGATAATACGGACATTCTTTATATTCTGTACTGATAAAGCGGTAGTATTCATCCTCATCCAGATTCACATCGCAGTAATAGCTTTCACTTTCTTCATCATATACATAATTTGCACAGTAATCACAGCTTGTTGCACTCAAAACAATTCCTCCAACAGATTTATTTTACACCAGATTGTTTTCTGACCGATTCTGTTTATTCCCAAATCTTCCATGGAGCCTGTCCACTCTGCCACAATGCCTCCAGAAGATTCTTTTCACGCAGAGTATCCATACACTGCCAGAATCCTTTGTGGCGATATGCATTCAGCTGTCCCATGCGGGCTGCCTCCACGAGCGGTTCTTTTTCAAATACAGTCTGGTCTCCTTCGATCAGATCAATAATGGACGGCTCCAGCACCATAAATCCGGCATTGATCCAGCCTCCGTCTTCTTTTTTCTTCTCTTTAAAATTCGTGATCGTTCCATCATTCTGAATATCCAGGATACCAAATCGTCCTCCCGGCTGTGCTGCTGTAATCGTCGCCATTTTACCATGGGAGCGGTGATATTCCAGAAGTTCTGCAAGATTCACATCAGCCACTCCATCACCATAAGTAAGCATGAAAGTATCCCCATCCAGATACTCCTTCACACGCTTGATACGACCACCTGTCATCGTATTCAGCCCCGTATCAACAAGCGTAACCTTCCATGGCTCCAGCACATTATTGTGCACGATCATCTTATTCTCCTGCGTAAAGTCAAAAGTGATATTACTATTGTGGAGATAATAATCCGCAAACCACTCCTTGATCACATGCTGCTTATATCCACAGCAGATCACAAACTCATTAAAACCATAAGAAGAATACATCTTCATAATATGCCACAAAATCGGCTTCTCCCCGATCTCGATCATTGGCTTTGGCTTAAGATGACTCTCCTCACTGATCCTCGTACCAAAACCACCAGCTAAAATAACAACCTTCATAAATACTCTCCAATTCCTAAAACTACATTCCTGCCAATACCCCTATTCTAATACAAACCCCTGCAAAAATAAACCCTAACCTTTCCCCATTAAGCTTCTATCACCAATCCCGTTGTGCCTTTAGCTTTCTTAATCTCAATAGTCTCCCGGTTCTTTCCCTGCCCATATAAAAACTTCAGAATAAAAAAACGTCCTTCCTGCATCTGCTATTCAGACGCCTGAAGAAATTTGTAGAAGTACTTAAGAAGAAAATAATATTTTACCCCGAAAAATGATGCTGTCTGAGCTTTGCGAGTTCATCATTTTTCGGGGTGCTTTTTATATTATTTTATTCTGCTAGTACTTCTGAATTTCTGAATTGTCTGAAATACAGATGCAGGAATGACGTTTTTAATGTTATGAATTTTTTTACTCCTTATGCTCCTCAGCCCACAGTTTATCCGCAACCGGAGCCCACTCCTCGGCATAATGAACACACTTACTGCAAAGATGTTCTGCTGTCTCCTGAGACTGCAGATCTGTTGAATGTGCACCACTTTCTTTTACGATACGCTGCAGGATCTCTGGATTCTCAAGCATCGGGCATGGACGAAGCATGTTATCGTTAAACGGCTGGTTGTTATGGTAAGCCATGAATAACGGCTGTTTCAGAATCTCAAGGATTGTATTCTCATGAATGTTACCATTGGAATAATGGATAAATACACAAGGTTCTGCATCACCATTTGCATTGATGTGGAAGTAGTTTCTTCCTCCGGCGATACATCCGCCCACATATTCACCATCGTTCTGGAAGTCCATAGTGAAGATTCCAGGGCCATGTTCCATGTTACGGATCTCTCTTACACGGTTCTTCACATAAACACGCTGTTCCGGATTCAGCAGCAGATCAACAGATGCTGCATTTCCAACCGGCATGTAATGGAAGTACAGAGCATAACGGCAACCCTTATCAACAAGCATCTTAATAAACTCATCACTGGTAACGCTCTTATAGTTGGCACTTGTATAGCAGATTGATGTACCAAATACAAGTCCATGCTCTTTCAGCAGATCCATGGCATGCATAACCTTGTTGTACACACCTTCTCCACGACGCATATCGTTAACATCCGGCTCACCCTCAACGCTTAAGGCAAGAAACAGGTTTCCAACTTCCTGCATCTGTTTGCAGAGTGCTTCATCAACCAGTGTTCCATTTGTATATGCAAAGAATACACAGTCATTATGTTTTCTGCAGAGTTCGATGATGTCTTTCTTTCTTACCATCGGCTCTCCACCAGTCATCATATAGAAATAAACTCCCAGTTCTTTACCCTGTGTAACGATTGAATCCATATCGTCAAAGGACAGGTTCAGCTTGTTTCCGTATTCTGCTGCCCAGCATCCTGTACAATGCAGGTTACATGCACTGGTAGGATCCATCAGAATGATCCACGGGATATTACATTTATGTATTTCTCGCATCTCATGAATTGTTTTTGTTCCATTATAGAAAGCCTCAAATCCAAGATTCATCAGAGTTGTCTTCAGAACATTAGGATGGAGTTCCTGTACCATGGAAGTTATATAACGATTCAGTGTATATTCCGGATTACAGGCAACTTTCCTGAGATAATCCCAGTTCACACCCTTTCCAAAATCTTTTAAATACTTCTCAGCAGTGTCGATAATTTTCTCATAAGCTGTCTCAGGATTCTTATTCACCTGATCAACAGCATAATCCATTACTCCTGCGAAAACCTTCTTAGCTGCTGCATGTTTAATCTTGTTCATTGGTATTTCCTCCATCTCTGGCAATATTTTTTTTATCTTTCTACATTATATTCAGATAAACTTTCTATTTTCAATGGACAAAAAATGGTCAGTGGGGAAATTTCCCCACCAACCCATTATTTAAGCAATATTATTACTACGTTTAATCTATATGATATACATAGGAATCTTTTCTTGGTGCAGCCTTCGGTGCCGGACCGTCCGCATAACCCAGAATGCAGTGTCCGATCCCTTCATAATCACCTTCGATTCCAAGGGATTTCAGGATTTCTTTTCCTTCTTCACTTTCAAATTCTTCTTTTGCTCTGTGGATCCAGCAGCTTCCGATTCCCTGCTCTTCTGCTTCCAGCATCAGATTTCCCATAACAAGACTTCCGTCATAGACACATGTTGGTCTGCTCTTATCAGCCAGCACGATCAGAACAACCGGTGCTCCATAAAATGGATCCATATTATCAACACCCATAATCTTTGCATTCATTGCAGAAAGCTTATCACGAAGTTCTTTGTTCGTTACAGCAATGATGATCGGAGACTGTTTTCCCATTCCTGTTGCCGCATAAGTTCCTGCTTCGATGATCTTCTCCAGCTTATCCTGTGGGATCATATCACTCCTGTATTTACGAATACTTCTTCTGCTTTTGATTTTTTCAAGTACTTCGTTCATGATAAATACCTCCCTGTGATCATTTATTTAGTGGGTGTTCTCACCACCCATATTCCTGCCTACATCATATAATCAGAAAACTTTTTCGTCAAGAATTTCCACCTGTCATATATGCAGATCATCCAGATTTTTTAGCGTTTCAAACGGAATCGTTCCTCCAAAAAGATCCAATGCGCTGCCAACGGTAACATCCAAACGATCTTTTCCATGCTTTTTCAGAAGTTTCAGATCTTCCATGCTTCCGACACCTCCCGCATAAGTCACCGGTCGCTGTGTATAGTCAGAAAGCAGGTCCGCCAGTTCTGTTTCAATTCCATTTGCCTTTCCCTCGACATCTACCGCATGCACAAGGAATTCATCACAATGATTTCCCAGTTCTTCCATTACTTCGAGTGTCACCGGTACATTTGTAAATTTCTGCCAACGATCTGTCACAATAAAATACTGATCGTCTTTTTTACGGCAGCTTAAGTCCAGGACCAGATGCTCTTTTCCTGCAATTTCTTCTATTTTTTTTAGATTTTTCCAGGAAAGCTGTCCGTCTTTAAAGACGTAGGAAGTAACAATTACATGACTTGCCCCTGCTTTCAGATAATCTTCCGCATTATCCGGGCAGACACCACCGCCGATCTGTAAGCCTCCCGGATAAGCTGCCAGTGCCTTAAGTGCCTGATTTCTGGTCGCCTCGTAATACTCTGAATCTTTTCCGTTCAAAAGGATAACATGTCCGCCCTTTAATCCGGCATTTTTATACAGCTCAGCATAAAAGGCTGCATCCTGACCGGACACAAAATTCTCTCTTGCCTGATCTCCGGCATCTTTGAGGCTTCCGCCTACGATCTGTTTTACTTTTCCATTATGTATGTCAATGCATGGTCGAAATTTCATCTGTATTTTCCTTTCAAAAAGGCCCCGGATTTCCTGAATCCGAAGCCTGTACTATAAATCATCAGGTTTATCTGATGCTATGATAATATGATTTTTCATCTGATGCAAGCACTTTATTGTGCTAAATGAATAAATCAAATCATTGGTTGCGGTGAACGGGGTGAACAGTAACCGTTATCGTGTCTCGGCATCTCCATCAATGACATCTCCGACCGCATCACCGACATCTTCTACTGCGTTGCCAACTCCATCGCCAATATCACGGACACCATCACCAAGATCCTGCGCCACACTTCCATCTTCTGTATTATTGGGTACATTATCATTGTCTGTTCCCTCGGACATGGTATCACCGTTATCGATTGTAGCATCGTCTGCCACACCTTCGTTGTCCGTTACTTTATTATTTGAATTATCCGTATTTTCATTGTCTTTTTTATCATTCACAGCATCTGCATTTTCATTCGTCCCGGTATCGGTCGTGTTTTCTTCTGCAGCTGTTCCTGCCTCATCTGCCGGTGCATTGTTATTTCCGCAGGCAGTAAAGATACTCAACGTCAGGATCAGGAGGATTCCTGTCAGAATTGTGCGTATTTTTTTCATTCTAATTTCTCCTTTACTATGGATTTAAACTTGTAATGATAATATGTACAATCTGGCAGATTCCTATGCAAAATAATGTAAAAAAACAGGCACATATCTTTCGATACATGCCTGCCAGAATTTCAATATTAATACAAAACTACGATCAGCCTTCGATCACATCAGCCATATCGTATTTTCCGGCCGGTTTACCAACCAGGAATTTAGCCGCTTCAATTGCACCTTTACCGAAGATGGCTTTTGAATAAGCGGTATGCTTAAATTCAATCACTTCGTCTTCGCCGGCAAAGATCACTTCATGCTCACCAACGATCGTACCGCCACGTACTGCAGAAATACCGATTTCTTTTTCATCACGCATCTCACGTTTCTGGCTTCTGTCATACACATAGTGGTACTGATTATCCATCGCTTCATTCAGGCTGTCAGCAAGTGCCAGCGCTGTACCGCTCGGAGCATCCAGTTTCAGATGATGATGTTTCTCTACAATCTCCATATCAAATCCAGCTGTTGCAAGAACCTTTGCAGCTTCCTGGATCAGTTTCATCAGAGTGTTGATACCAAGTGACATGTTTGCAGATTTCAGTACCGGAATCTTTTTTGCTGTCTCTTCAACTTTTGCAAGCTGTTCTTCAGACAGACCTGTTGTGCAGAGAACAACCGGAAGGTTACGCTCTGTGCAGTAATCCAGTAATGCATCTGCTGCCTTTGCAGAAGAGAAATCGATCAGGACATCTGCCTCTGTCTGACATTCTTTAATATTGGTAAATACCGGATAAGTAGTATTTCCTTTATCTGCTACATCAATTCCTGCTACGATCTCTGCATTGGCATCTTTTGCAACAAGATCAGAAATCACCTGTCCCATATGTCCGCAGCATCC
>OBAH01001374.1_pt1 | contig 14102 bp, 9 predicted proteins | sample 1517491 | NCBI WGS metagenome assembly OBAH01 (sample SAMN04571697, study PRJEB22368) | human gut metagenome | biome: human gut; material: stool | host: Homo sapiens | place: Luxembourg | collected 2012-08-03
CAGCTTAAAATGAAAATAATGGTCAAAACATTTGGATTTTAACATAGAAAGCAGATCTGCACAGATTGTTAGGGTGCGCACCCATCCGTAGCGGAGGTGACAGCCTCCGCAGCAAGCAACAATACATATCATATAAACGAACACGAAGTAAGAGGTATATCAATATTGCTCGGTTGGTGCACTTCTTGCTCTGGCAAGCGGCAAAGCCGAGCGGAGACAAGTGCACCCCCTGAAGTTAGCATCTGTGCAGAGTGGAATCTGTGGGAGAATATTCTCAGCAGTAGGTTCTGTGATATCCGTGTATTCTGTGGGAGGTTCTTCCCAAGCAGCAGCATCTGTGAAAATCTGTGACATCTGTGGGAGTTTCTCAGTGCGTTCTCAGCGAGTTTTCCCCTGCAAAACACTATAAAATGCAGTAAAAACAAACTTTTTTTTGAAAAAAGTTGCAGAAACATTTGGTGGTTTCACAAAAAAGCCATACCTTTGCACTCGCTTTAAGGAACTAAGCAATATTACTTAAAGCAACCGATAAATATATCGGGCGTTTAGCTCAGCTGGTTTAGAGCATCTGCCTTACAAGCAGAGGGTCGGCGGTTCGAATCCGTCAACGCCCACAGGGGTGTTTCCTCGTGGTCCTTCGGGACTGCGGGGATTTTTTTTGCTCCAAACCGTAGGGTGCTTAGGGGGTGCAGTTGTCTCAACTGCACCAATATTTCTAAGAACACATACTTCTTGGTTGGTGTAGTTCTTGCACTGGCAAGCGGCAAAGCTGAATGTGGTCAAAGACGGGCTTTCAATGCGATTACCGCAGACTGGAAATACGATTACCGCGTAGCAAAACTACCATTACCGCATTGCGGAAACAGAAGTACCACGCTGCGGTAATCCCTTGCCAACATCACCTTTGATTTCTCTTCGCATTGAAAATAATGCAGTTAAAAGCGCAGAATTTAGTCGAAAAGTAGTAATTTTGCAGTTGGAAATGATTTCTCATTCTTATAATTACTATATGAAAGAATTAGCACTCAAGTACGGATGCAATCCGAACCAGAAGCCTTCACGCATTTACATGGAAGAAGGCGAACTCCCCATCGAAGTACTCAACGGTCGTCCTGGCTACATCAACTTCCTCGACGCGCTCAACTCTTGGCAGCTCGTTAAGGAGCTGAAGGCTGCCACAGGTCTGCCCGCTGCAGCATCGTTCAAGCACGTATCGCCTGCCGGAGCCGCTGTAGGTCTGCCTCTTAGCGACACGCTGAAGAAGATATACTTCGTTGACGACGTGAAAATGGAACTTTCGCCGATTGCATGTGCGTATGCCCGTGCACGCGGTGCCGACCGCATGAGCTCTTACGGTGACTTCGTGGCACTCAGCGACACCTGCGACGTTGCTACAGCTACACTCATCAAGCGCGAGGTGAGCGACGGCGTAATCGCCCCCGACTTCACCGACGAGGCGCTCGAAATTCTCCGTGCAAAGCGCAAGGGCACATATAACGTAATAAAGATAGACCCGAACTACGTGCCGGCTCCCGTTGAGCACAAGCAGGTGTTCGGCGTAACGTTCGAGCAGGGACGCAACGAGGTGCGCCTCGACGCCCCGGCTTTGTTCGAGAACATACCTACAAAGTCGAAGAACTTCACCAAGGAAGCTATCCGCGACCTCATTATCTCGCTCATCACACTGAAGTACACACAGTCGAACTCTGTATGCTACGTGAAGGACGGACAGGCTATCGGCATCGGCGCCGGACAGCAGAGCCGCATCCACTGCACACGCCTCGCAGGCAACAAGGCAGACATCTGGTGGCTGCGCCAGCACCCGAAGGTGATGAACCTCCCGTTTGTTGACGGCATCCGCCGCGCCGACCGCGACAATACCATCGACGTTTACATCTCTGAGGACCACGACGACGTGCTGCGCGACGGCACATGGCAGCTCTTCTTCAAGGAGAAGCCAGAGGTGCTCACAATGGAGGAGAAGAAGGCTTGGATAGCACAGAATCGCGGCGTAGCGCTCGGCTCAGACGCGTTCTTCCCGTTCGGCGACAACATCGAGCGTGCGCACAAGAGCGGCGTAGAGTACATCGCTCAGGCAGGCGGTTCGGTTCGCGACGACAATGTTATTGATACCTGTGACAAGTATGGCATCACAATGGCGTTCACAGGTGTGCGCCTCTTCCATCATTAATAAATAAAGATAGATATGAGCAAAGGTGACGATATTGACGCAATCATTGCTAATGGCATTTCATGGGGCCGTGGCGGAGCGTCGAACAGAAAAGATGATGACGGCAAAGTCAAGACCAAGGCAAAGAAGAAGAAATACATCACTGGTGCCCATGGTAGTGGTTCGGCACGACAGAAAGCGAAGTATCGCGAGCAGCGTGCCAACAGAAACAAGAAGTAAATCGTAAACTGCGATATTCGGAAAAGAAGTGTGTTGAGCCAGCATTGGCTTGACACACTTCTTTTTGTGTTACATAGAGGTGAAAAGGTCGAACGAAATGACACTTTCGGGCGAAAAACCTATCGTATTGCTTTGATAAAACGAAAAAACGTGGTAAATTTGCATCACTATAAACACTAAGCCAATGACCAACCGCTTAAATAATTTATTGAGTAAGGCCCGTAAACAATCGTTCGGTTCGCCAGCACGATGCACCCATTTCCTTGCAACGTGTGCTATTCTCGTACTTTTCTTCAGCGCCTGCAGCACAGAGCAGTCGCCTCGACGCCTCGCTCAACAGCGCGACCGCGCCGACAGCATCGTTGGTTGCGTGAAGGGCGAGCAGAGCCTCGACAGTCTTGTGAAAGAAGCGGAGAAGTCGGGCGACCGTATGCTCGAGATGCGTGCGCGCCGCCAGTTGGGACGCACCTACCGCGAAGACAACTTCTTCATGAAAGCCATCGAATGTCACCAGCGCGAGATGGCGCTTGGCGAACAGTTGCACGACACCATCGCCATGGCGCAGGCGCTCAACAACATCGGCACCAACTACCGGCGCATGGGCATCCTCGACGAGGCAATCAACTACCACTACCGCGCGCTGCACATCTCTGAGGAGTTCAGCTACAAAGACGACCGCACGGCGCGCAAGAACCGCGTGGTGTCGCTCAACGGCATCGGCAACATCTGCCTGACTCTCGGCGACAAGGAAACAGCCGACTCCGTGTTCCACGCCGCACTCGAAGGCGAGAAGAGCCTGGGCAGCAACCTCGGACAGGCAATCAACTACGCCAATATCGGCTCAATCTTCGAGCAGAGCAACCGTCTCGACTCGGCTTGGGTGTACTACCGCCACTCGATGGAGCAGAACCGTCTCGCCGAGTCGGACCTCGGCATATCTCTATGCTATACCCACTTCGGACGTCTCTACGACAAGCAGGGCAAGACCGCGGAAGCCATCGCCGAGTATCGCAAGGCGTACGAGATAATGAAGCCATCGGGCGACCGCTGGCACACTATGGAACCGTGTCTTGCGCTGGCGGAGGTTCACCTGAAGACGGGCGACTACAACGCTGCCATGCACTATCTCGGGATAGCCGACCAGCTGGCTCACGACCTGCACTCGCTCGAACACCAGTCGCAGATTGCACGTATCTACTACGAGATATACAGCCGGAAGGGCGACTACGCACGTGCGCTGCGCTACTATAAAGAGTATAACGAACTCGGCGACAGCGTGGCGAGCGAGAAGAACATCATACACATGCAGAACATGCGCATGCGCTACGAGAACGAGCAGCACCGCGCCGAGATGGATGCCGTCAACAACGAGTACAAGGCAGAGCGCACGCTTCGACGGCTCAGCTTCGCCGCAACCGTGCTTGTCATCGTGCTCGCCACGGTCATTATTTCGTTCATGTTCTACGCCCTGCGTGCCCGTAAGCGCAAGCAGCTGCTGCAGCATCAGATGGACGAGATGCGCATCTCGTTCTTCACCAATATCACCCACGAGTTCCGCACGCCGCTCACCGTCATCCTCGGCTATTCGCACATGCTTGAGGAGGGAAAGGTGCCTGCGGGCGACATCCGTAAGGTGGGAAGCATGGTGTCGCGACAGGGCTCGCGACTGCTTTCGCTCATCAACCAGCTGCTCGACATACAGAAGGTGAAGTCGGCTATCGGACAGCCCGACTGGCATCGTGGCGACGTAGTGCTTTTCATATCTAACATCGTGGAAGGCTACCTCAATCTTGCCCACTCGCGCGGCATTCGCATACTGTATGCGCCGAAACAGCAGAACTATGTGTGCGACTTTGTGCCCGATTATGCGCAGAAGGTGGTGTGCAACCTCGTCACCAACGCCATCAAGTTCTCCAAACGCGGACAGAACGTGCTCATTACGCTCAGGATTGAGGACGGCATGCTCACGCTTGTTGTAGCCGACTACGGCAGCGGCATTGCACCGGAGGACAGACGACGCATCTTCGAGCCGTTCTACCAGTCGTCTACCAACAAGAAGAGCATCGGTTCGGGCGTCGGTCTGGCGCTTGTCAAGCAGATTGTCTCCGTACTTGGCGGCAGTCTGCGCCTTAACACCGTGTTAGGTAAGGGCTCGGTGTTCACGGTGAGCGTGCCGGTGAAGGCTCCCGAGGGAGTTGTGGTGAAGACTCTTGATGTTAAGGGCACCATACCCGAGGAGATGCTCATGAGCGAGGTGATAAGTCCTGAGGAGATGGACGACATGTACTGCGCAGAGAATGTCGTAAGTGCTGCTGCCGACAATGCGGACAGCGCCGACCAACGCCAGCTTGTGCTCATCGTGGAGGACAACAGAGACGTGCGTGAGTATATCTCGATGCAGCTGAAAGACCGCTATCGTCTTGCTATGGCGCGCGATGGCAAGGAAGGTCTGCGCATGGCTACAGAACTTGTGCCCGACATCATCATCACCGACCTTATGATGCCCGAGATGGACGGCTACGAGCTTTGTCAAGCCGTGAAGCAGTCGGCTGTGCTCGACCATGTGCCGGTTATTATCGTGACGGCGAAGACCACGCAGGAGGATAAGCTGCGCGGTTTGCAGATGGGTGTCGACGCTTATATCTACAAGCCGTTCAACGCCGAGGAACTGGCGGTGAGCGTGGGCAATCTGCTTGAAAAGCACCGTCTGCTGCGCGAGAGCTACATTCAGGCTGCGGCTGAGCATAAGCCCGACGCTGCCGAGGCTCTGCCGGCGCCCGACCGTGCCTTCCTCGACCGCCTCGACACCGTGGTGTACGAGATGATGGCTGTAAGCGCCATATCCATAGACGCCGTAGCCGAGAAACTCTGCATGAGCACGCAGCAGCTGCGCCGCAAGCTGAACGCCGTGTCGGGCGACACGCCTGCCGCCTACGTCCGTTCGCTGCAGATGAAGAAGGCGAAGGAGATGCTTGATAGAAATGGCGATCTGCCCATTAACGAGGTGGCGATGGCTTGCGGCTACTACGACACGTCGCACTTCACGCGTGCCTTCAAGCAGGCGATAGGCGTAACGCCTACTCAATACAAGAAAACTGCGAAATAAGTCGGTTTTGATAGAAATTGGCTGATTTATGAAAAAACACAACCGTATGTTATGTGATACGTTAAGTGATAAAAAGGGGAGCGAGATTAAGAATGCTTAATCGTCGCTCCCCTCATTTTTTTGTTTAGTCCAAAGGTTCGGTTGTTAGCTCCGTGACGGCGCCGGTTGCGCTGTCGAGCACAATCTTCGACGTGAGTTTCTTGCCGAAGAGCGAGCCGTTGAGCATCTCTACCTGTCCGAACTGTGCCGCCCACATGTCGTAGTGTCCTATCTTCTTGTTGGCGTTAGATAGCGTCACGCTGATCTTTCCGGGCAGACATACGGCGAGTTCCATATCGTCCTTCTGCTTCTTAGCCATTTCGTGCACGGCAGGCGGTTCAGCTGTCTGGTTCTCGTCGGTCACATCCATGTAGTAAGGCTCGCCGGAGAGGTCGTCGGCGGTTGTGAGTCCGAACTTCTTCGAGAAGCGGAACGCCACAACGCGCTTCATCTCTTTCTCGGGCACGATGCTGATGACATATTCCGTAGTGTCAACCGTTGTCGTTCCCTGGAAGAGCTGCATCAGAGCGCGCTCCTGACGGTTGAGCTGGTCGTACATCAAGCGCAACTGTTCGCCGTCCTTCGGCATGAAGTCGGCTTCGCCGCGTGAGAGCATGTTGCGCGAGTCGCGCACGTCGTATATCTCCTGCGCCACGAGCTGCGCCATCTTCGGCAGGTTGCCTGCAGCCAGTATGTCTTGACTCATATAGTCGCGCGGATTGAGCGGCTGAGCCTTAGGCGCCGGCGTGAACGCAGGTTCCTCCTTAGCCTTAGGTGCCTTGGTGTTTATTGCGCGCAGCACGCCGTTCACGTCGCAGTCGATGTTGAGCACGCTGTGTTTGTTGTCGATGTTCACGACATAGCGCTGGTTCTCGTCGCGCACGGCAGCCGTACCAAACTTCACGCCCAAGATGCGGTAGTCGGTAGTCGTTACTTGCGGTGCCGACGTCTTGAAGTAGAGGTCCGAGTAGTCGTTGAGCTGTCCGGGTTCGGTAGTGGTTTTCTCAACGAGAACGTGCATACGCACAGCCGTCTTCGGGAGGTAGTAGGCGAGTCCATCCGCCTCCTTCTTGCTGCCTGCAGACACCGGCAGAGCGGTGAGAGCGGCGAGGATTAGTGTTGAAAGAATGTGTTTCATATATTATTTCTCTAAGTTCTTGAATGCTTCTGGCAGACTGTCTATGATGTCGCTTGCTATCAGACTCTCCTTGCCTGTGCGTTCGGCAGCTATGTCGCCAGCCAGTCCGTGCAGGTACATGCCCACGAGACAGGCGTTCTTGCGCGAGTAGCCGCGGGCGAGCAGTGCGGTGATGATTCCGGTGAGCACGTCGCCGCTACCGGCTGTAGCCATTCCGGAGTTGCCCGTAGTGTTGAATAAGATGCCTCCGTCGGGCAGACAGAGCGCCGAGTAGTGGCCCTTCAGGATGATGTATGCGCAGAGGTCGCGTGCCATGTCGCGCGCCAGCATGAGACGTTCGTAGTCGGAGCAGTTGCGTCTGCCCGTGATGCGGTCGAACTCGCGCGGATGCGGCGTCATAATCACGTTGTTGGGCAGCTGCTGCACCCATGCGCCGTGCGATCCGAGCATGTTCAGCGCGTCGGCGTCGAGCACTATAGGGCAGCTTGTCTGCTGCAGCTGCGACATCAGTGCGAGCGCCGAACTTTCTTCTTTGCCAAGTCCCGGACCGATGCCAACGGCTTGGAATCCGTCGGTGTCGATAGCTTCCGAGTAGTAGCTCTCGCGGTCGACGAGGCACACAGCCTCTGGCACAGCCATCTGCATGATGCCCAGGTTGCAGTGGGGCGTGAGCGCCGTCACCTTTCCTGCGCCGCTGCGCATGCACGCCTTCGATGCGAGTATTGCAGCGCCCGCCATGCCGCGACTTCCGGCTATGAGCAGCGCGTTGCCCATCGAGCCCTTGTGGGCGAAGTCGTCGCGCTTCAGCATCTGGCTCTTGATGTACGACGGGTCGACGGTGTCGTATGTAGCCGGAATGGTGTCGATGAAGTATTTCGAGAGGCGAATGTCGAGCGTGCACACCTCGCCCAGATACTGCTGGCAGTCGGCGAAGAACATTGCGAGCTTCTTTGTGTGCAGCGTCAGCGTCACGTTGGCTCTAACTACGGCAGGGTTGTCCTGCGGTCGGTTGCTCTCGGTCATGAGTCCAGACGGGATGTCGATGCTCACTACCTGCGCCGGCGACTGGTTGATGTAGCTCACGAGCGAAGCGAATCCGCCAGAGAGCGGCTCCTTCAGTCCCGAACCGAAGAGTCCGTCCACTACGAGCGTCTTCTCCGTGAGCTGCGGCGGCTCGAAGTTCGACGTAATCTCGGTCAGCTTGTGCGCCAGTCCTTCGCTCACGAGTCGGTCGCGGTTCTTGGCGCACTCCTCAGAGAGATGGTTATGGATGTTGAACAGGAAAACGTCTACGACATAGCCTTTCTCGGCAAGCAGTCGCGACATGGCGAGAGCGTCGCCGCCGTTGTTGCCCGGACCTGCGAACACTACGATAGGCGTCGACTGCGCCCATCGCTCGCAAATGGCGTTGGTGATGGCTTTCGCCGACCGCTCCATAAGGTCTACGGATGATATTGGTTCGTGCTCGATTGTATATTTGTCGAGCTCGCGAATCTGAGCTCCAGTTAGAATCTTCATATCTTCGGTTTTATTCTTTTTGTTTCAAAATACAAATTTAGATAAAATTTCCGAATTATAAGCCAGTTGGGACAAAAAACAGAAATGAATATCTCCGAGTGCTCGCTGCTTGAGTTAAAATGTCAAGACCGACACACCTGAAATCTTGCATCAACGTGCTCTAAGTCACAAATTATATTTATTTTTGGGAAGATTTAAACCCCAAATATGCAAGCCTATGAAAGCAGTATGTGGTCTTGACGTGCACAAAGATAGAAAAAATCCGAATCATAAACTAATCTCTCAGAACTTTTTGTTAGCGAAAAAATCCCCCATATCTCCCAGAATCGCCATAACCTGCACAGTATAAGTACAATAAAGGCTGGCAGATACGCTTCCCGAAAGCGATATCTGCCAGCCTATCTTCCAGGCGGAGAGGCATATCTGCCAGCACAAGCTTAGTCCTAACTCAGTCCCAGATCAGTTCACGCCAGCTTTTAACCAACGTCTATTTGATGTAAAAGGTGAAACCATAGGCATTGCCATCCCTTACCATATTTAATCGGACAGCCGTCTGCCGCCACCATACAATTCTTATAGTAGACATCCTCATAATAGAAGTCGTTCAACTCAGGGTCGTGATAGCGCCCGCGAAACGCATAGTCGCTCCTTTCCGCAATCTTCTTAATACCAACGTTGCCCTCTTTCACACTCTTTATCAGCTCACCAATACTAATGATATCATTGAAAGACGCACGCTGCGCCATAACCATCTGCGGCGCACCCATCACGGAAGACTGGCTATAGCAGCAAAGCGAGCAGGTCAGGAACGTCAGAAAAGATATTAATGCTTTCATATTGTATGGTTTAAGTAAATGTTTTTATTGACGCTGCAAAGTTTGCATTTTTCGGATATGATAGCAATGGCTTTTCTGCATATTCTTCAGTGTGCTTTTGCGCTTTCTGCGCTTGGATTCTATCACTATCATTATTCAAAGACTTTTTCGCCAAAACGTTGAATGATGTCAGACTTGATATGGGAGGGAAGTCTTCTACAAAAGCGAAAAGCACAATTTCCAATCGTTGTGACACTATTTGGAATATTTATTCTGATGAGAGAGCGGCAACAGGCAAAAGCACTTTCTCCAATCGTTGTGACACTATTTGGAATATTTATGCTGGTGAGGGATTTACAATCTATAAAAACCCTATTCTCAATCGTTGTGACACTATTTGGGATATTTATGTTAGTGAGAGAGTAGCAGCCATTAAAAGCAAGCTTTCCAATCGTTGTGACACTATTTGGGATATTTATGCTGGTGAGAGAGTAGCAGCCATTAAAAGCACCCTCTCCAATCGTTGTGACACTATTTGGGATTTTTATGCTGGTGAGAAAGTGGCAGCCATTAAAAGCACCCTCTCCAATCGTTGTGACACTATTCGGAATTGTATAGTTTTTTTCTCTTGCTATGTACGCAATAAGAGTAGTTTTATTTTTATTGAATAAAACATGGTCTTCATATATGAAAGCTTTTGATTCATTATACAAATTACCATACCAAAAATAAAAAGTATAATCTCCAATACTTGTTATACTATCAGGAATGTCAATATTTGTGAGAGAATAACAATACTCAAAAGCTCTATCCCCAATACAGGTAACACTATCTGGAATATCGATATAAGTGAGATGTTCACATTCGCTAAAAGCATTGTCCGCAATAACATTCACTCCTTCTATGATTGAATACTCACCTTTTAATCTTGTTGGAGCTTCAAGCAATATCTTCCAATCCTTACTATATTTTACACCAAACGCATCCTCCACTGCATATCTCCAATCATCATCAGTAACCTCCGTGCTCCACACATCCTCTTCATTCGGATTCTGCACCTCTTTTCCTTTGGATTTCTGTACTTCTTCTTCCTTCGGCTTCTGCACACCGAACAATCTAAAGGAGCACATGGACAAGTTCTTCTTGGCGCTGGCTAAGAGGAACATAGACATAAGGGTTCTTGCTTCCTCGTCTGCCAACAAGCCTTGCAGGGCAGCGAAGGTCTTGCTCTTGCTCAAATCGAGAAAATCGGCTGCAGAGAAGAGGAGACGGTCGGACGCTCCGTAGGTCTGAAGCAGAGACGGATCGAGAGAGATGGCTTTTAGCGAGAGGGCAATGGAAGCCAAGGCAAAATCGTCGATGGTTTCGTCGAAGTCGTCAACTGTGCGAAGTGGATGCGAAAAGTCCTTGGTGCCGATAGTCGGCGACTTCTGACCTTTCATCGCTGGCACGAACATGCCGTCGTAATCGACGAGCGTCAGCGTACCGTCGGGGCGTACCATTATATTGTCGGGCTTGATGTCGCCATGAGCGAACGACTGCGAGCGAAGCCAAGCCGCCATTTTGCAGAAACGGTAGCAAAGCATCGACATAGCGTGAGTGTCCGTGTAGTTAGCAGCAATGTATGTCTCCATCGTCTCGCCCTCAATCCAGTCCATCAGCAACACTGGGAACTCTTCGTTCTCACAGTTGCTGTCAACGAATATTTCCTTCTCCAGATACTTCACGGAAGTGATATAAGGCGAGTCGACAAACTCCAACTCCTCAGCTATCTTGTGGTATGCCTCTGCTCGTCCTTCCTGCTCCTCGGTGAAGCACTTCAGTGCATAGCACTTCCCCGTCTGCTCGTCCTTCATCTTGAATACGACGGCAAACGCACCGCTGCTACGATACGGCTCACCATATTTATCCATTACGGGCACTAAATGGCTCAACTTGTCAAGATTGTCGTGAGCATCACGAATGGCGGCGAGATATTCTGATATAAGAGGATATTGCATAAGTTTATAATTATCGCTTTGTTAGATGAATTATTTGTTTTCGTTAGCGTCGTTATTTCATAATATTGCCAACGTGTAGTCGTCGATGTCAATAAGTCTCTTGGTGTGCAATAACTCCATCAGTTCCTTAAAGTCGGCTTCCGAGTCTACGCTTCTTAAAAGAGGAAAGAGTACATCTTCGGCAAAATTGCACTTCTCCTTTTCTGCTATTTGAAGCAGCTGCGAATTGCTCGTTTGTTTCATCCGCAACTCCATCAGTTCACTTTCAAACTCCGCACTTTTCGACAGTTCGTACATCATCAACACATAATGCGACAACGCATCGCTTGCAGCAAACACTACCGACGTATCATCAAGGTGGAAGATGCCTGAGCGAAAACCTTCCTCCTCCAACGGATCCTTGCAACTGACGAGGCGAGGCGGATTGCTAAAGTCTGCCAGCCGTGTAAAGCTATGCTCCAGCAATCCAGTCTGACGACTATAATGAAAGACGACGCTATCGCCGTACGTCATCCATTGGCATTGAGCAGATTTCGCTGCCCATGCCGCAGCGATGGTTGCGCACGAGCCTTCGTTGTAGAACTTGTTAAGCAAGATGCCGTCGCCCTCCTTTGCCCGTTCTTCATGCTCATTGTAGAACGCCTCCCAAATGCCGTCCACCCATTCGTCCAACTCTGTGAACGAACTGAGCGGAGCGTCCTTGGGCAGATGCTCTATAAGATACCTCGACCACTCGTTGGCATAGAGTCCGCAGCCTCCTGCTCCGTCCGACACAGCTATGCACTGTGGCGAACAGAACACGGCATCCTCGTTGGGCGTGTGGTCATTAGGTTTGGCTATGCTTACACTTTTACTCATCTCTCTTTTTACTGGTTATTATTAACGAACATACTCGATAGTGTGCCTATCTTCATCATTTTAACAAGGCGTTCCATACCCGTGTTCACGCCCATTGCATGATAGCGTATGTCTGCTTGCTTATCACCGAAGATAGCTCTCATCTGCTCATTGTAGTTAAGCGGCAACAGACTTGCCATGTTGTATAGCTTTTCGCCATAACCATTGCCGTTCAGTTCGCCGAGCGAAGCAGGGAATACAACCGACTCGGTCTGTCCAGGCACTACGTGAATGTTGAAAAGCAGCACATTGCCATCGTTCGTAAACATCGACTTCAACTGGTTAGCCAACTGCTGCATCTCGTCATGCGACACACCGTTATATTCTCCGTCTGTAATGTTGATAATTGTCGGTGGATAGCAGTCCTTGTCGTGGTGTTGTTTCATCCAGTTCTCCAACAGACCTTCTGCACGCTTGAATGCCTTGTCCATGTGTGTCCAACTGCCATCATGGCGTGCCGTCATCCATTGCTTCTTTTCCACCTCCTTTATTGCGATGCCTTTGCGTGTGCGCACTTCTTCCTTAACCATCTTTTTCATAAACGGATTGTCTCTGATTTCTTCAGGCGTGACAAAATCTCTACCCTCCAACGATCCGTTCCATGCGCTGTAAGCCTCCTGACCGTATCCTATTACGGCAATGTCGAAATAGTGACGTGTTTCGTTGTTCTTCACGCAACGTTCCACAAGTTCGTTTATCTGCGAGTTCACTATTCGTGCCACAGCCTCAGATAGTGTCATATCCTCACCATTGAATGTTGTCAAGCGTTTCATCGACACGCTCTGGTCGACAAGGAAGATGAATGCCGTAGGATGCTCGCGGTCAACACGTGCTGTGTAGGCGTTCTTGCTCTGCATCTGCTGAGGCTGACTCGGAATAGGTATACCAAAGTTGCCGATATTGGTGATATACTTCAATGGGATGGAGTTTTTTACCAATATCTCTGCTTGATAGAAAGGCTGTTCGTCGGTGTCGAGGTCGAAATGCTTCTTTGCCTTTACGGTCTGGAAGTGAATCTGCTTGAAGTCGTTTAGTGTGCCGCCTATTCTTGCTCCGCTTCGTGTTGCGTTGCGGTCGGCATAGCGCGTGTCCTCATCGTATATAACCTCTGGGTCTATTTCCAGCAGCACAGGGTTTGATATTCTGCCTTCGTTCATGGCTACGTACATCATAGGGTGATTGCTTGTGAAGCTGACGCGAACGTAATGTTCCAGACCTGCCTGCTTGTCGAGCGACCACGACAGCGAACATGCACCTCCACCGCCCGGCTTGGGGATGTCGATGCCACGCTCCTCGCAGTCTTTCCACGAGTAGAGACCGCCGTTTTTGATGATATTCTCCAAGTTATCGCGATCTGTGAAGTGATACAGCTTTGTGATGTTATGCTGTTCGAGGAGTTTCTTGAACTCCTCCCAATTGCTTCTTTTGTTCATAATGGTTTTTGTTTATAGGTTTAGAATAGCGACGGCATTTGCGGTGCTTCTGTCTGTGCTTTCTTGTCGCCGAATGGGTACAGCCCTTCTGCGTATGCCTTTATCAGAAAGGCGTGCGACAATGGCGTCTTCGGATTGTCAATGTCGCAGTTTGTGGTATAGTCAAGCAGCACGATTGTTTTCGTCTTGCTGGCTTCCCTCAACCGCTCAATGATGTTCGCCACCTTGTTTTCGAGCACCCACTTGTAGGCTGGCAGATAGATTTGTTTACGAGCCTCTATATATCCCAACAGCTCGGTGCCGTTCACGCCTTTGCGATGACCGAGTGGTTTTCCGAATCGCCTCACGGTACGCTTTATGTTCTTCATCGTGCCGTTAGCGAACATATTCACGTCCACATCCGCCGATTCAAACACTTTCAGTCCCTGCCATATCCCTTCAACGCACATTGCTGTATAGCCCTCGCTGAATGGCACAGGTATTCCGCCATGTGGATAGAACGGACTTAGCTTCACCAACCCATCTGTAGCTTGGCTTGTGACATCTGCAATCACCGCATCAGGATATTTTTTTAGTATATTTTCGCGCTTCTTGCGCTTGGATTCTATTACTACCATGATTCAAAGACTTTTTCGCCAAAACGTTGACGGATGTCAGACTTGATATGGGATGGAAGGTTTATACAACACCAGTATTTACAACCGATTATTACTCAATATTTTATAGATAATAAGTCAGAAATATGG
>OBAH01001406.1_pt1 | contig 13858 bp, 10 predicted proteins | sample 1517491 | NCBI WGS metagenome assembly OBAH01 (sample SAMN04571697, study PRJEB22368) | human gut metagenome | biome: human gut; material: stool | host: Homo sapiens | place: Luxembourg | collected 2012-08-03
CTTTATGAAATCAATTGTTTTATCTCGGGTGGTGTTGGTTTGCATGTTATGCCCTCAAATTTATAAAAATAAATATAATTCATCATTTTTATTTTGTCTAATAGAAATTTTAATAAATGTTCCCTTTAATAAACAACTACATGTGTTCCACTCGGAATGTTATCATATATCCATTTAGCGTTCCCTATTTCAAGCCTTACACATCCATGAGACAGCGGAATTCCGACTCTGCCATCCTGAAGTGTACCATTTTTGTTATACAACACACTATGGAACAGATAATTTCCCTTAAACTGTGTATAATAATAACATCTTGAATTGCCGGAATCAAAATAGTATCCCTTACCGCCAACATTAAATTCGCCTCCAACAGTCGGAGTTGCTGCTTTTCCAGGTGCACACGGCCATGCATATTGCTGAGTCCAATTACCTCTGCTTCCGTAATAAATGCCTACAACACAAGCTTTTCTGTCCACCATTATTAAATATTTTGTTGAACTTGAATATCCCTGTGCATACGAATTCATGCTTGAAAAATCAACCCAATCTCCACTTGCATTAAAATAATACCATGTGCCATTAATAGATTGCCAGCCGGTCTGCATAACCCCATTTCCATTCATATAATACCAAAAATTAGATATATACTGCCAGCCTGTTGTCATCGCTCCATTTCCATTCATGAGATACCAGTTGCCATTTATATACTGCCAACCCGTTGTCATCACTCCACTTGAAGCTATATAATACCACTGACCACCTATATACTGCCAGCCTGTAACCATAATTCCACTTGGAGCTATATAATACCACTGACCACCTATATACTGCCAGCCCGTTGTCATAATACCATTGACATCCATATAATACCACTGACCATTTATGTACTGCCAGCCTGTTGTCATAGCCCCATTAGCATCCATGTAATACCAGTAGCCATTTATATATTGCCAGCCCATGGTCATAGCCCCATTAGCATCCATATAATACCAGTGATTATTTATGTACTGCCAACCTGTTGTCATAATACCATTGACATCCATATAGTACCAACATCCATTTATGTACTGCCAACCTGTCTTACAATTACCTTCTGTATCCACATAATACCACAAACCACTTTCACCTTGTGTCCATATGTAACCTGACTCTTCAGCGAAAACACTGGTATTACATAAGCTCAGAATTGCAATCGTTAATAAAACTATTATTTTTTTCTTCATAAATATAACAGCTCCCTTCGTCTCTAATTCCATACACCATTTGCATTAAAATAATACCATCTTTTATTAATATAATGTCTGCCAGTTAGCATTATTCCATCTGCATTCATATAATACCAATGTCCGCCTATATATTGCCAACCTGTTGTCATTATTCCAGTCCAGTCCATATAGTACCAATGTCCACCTATATACTGCCAACCTGTTGTCATCATTCCGGTCCAGTCCATATAATACCAGTGTCCACTAATATACTGCCAGCCCATAGTCATGGTTCCACTCTTTTCAAAGAAATACCATTTACCATTTATGTACTGCCAACCTGTCTTCATAGCTCCACTTGCATCCATGTAGTACCAATTACCGTTTACATATTGCCAGCCTGTTGTCATAACTGTATTTCCCGCAAAATAATACCAGTTTCCGTTTATAAACTGCCAGCCTGTTACATACTGACCATTTGCATCAATAAAATACCAATCATTACCATATAGGCTCCAATATCCTATGACGCTTGTAATCGGATTCTCATAATTCTTGTATGCAAAATCCAAGTCCACATTTCCCGATATACCCGGAATTCTGGTTGTAGAGCTACACTGCCATATACCTCTTTTAATATTTGTATCATAATGCGAATTATATCTTGCAATCCACAATTCCTCTCCTGCAATCTGGCTTACATCTATGTAGTTCTTATACCAGTTCTCATTGCAATAAACCATAGGAGTGTAACCATATCTCCTGATTTCATCACAAAATGCTTTTGCAATAGCACCAAGCTGCGCCTTAGACAAATCTGTCTGCGAAGAATCCTCCAAATCAATAGCTACAGGATATGAGATTGTATATCCCTTTAACTCACTTACAACGTATCTTGCATCCGAAACAGCATCACTAACGTTTCTCGCTTGACTATATATATATGCACCAATAGGCATACCAGCTTTATTTGCATTTGAAGCGTATTCATTAAATCTTTTATCTGTAAAATGATGATATGAATCAGAATAGTAGCTTCTTGAAACTCTCAACATTGCATAGTTTATACCACTATTTTTCACAGTAGTCCAGTCAATATCTTTTTGATAATATGATACATCAATTCCGACTAATGTCCCATTAGCATAGTTAGACTGTACCCATGCCCCGGATGGCTTATGGTACCACCAAGCTCCTAAATAATACTGCCAGCCTGTAAGCATCTCTCCACTTCCATCAAAATAATACCAGGCATTATTAATATTGCGTGATCCGGTAACCATATATCCATTTTCATCAAAATAATACCATTTATTGCTAATATTTACCCAAGAACTACGTGGATATGTTCCATCTGAATACTGATACCACCAGCCTGCAGCATTCACTTCCCAATGCCCCTGATTGGATGCTGTTGCTAAGACCTCATCATCTGAATATGCCTGTTCCAGTTCATCATATTCCTTTCCCATTGATGATCCGGCTGTATATTCCTCCTGTGCTGCCTGTACAGAATTAACACTCATTGCAAGCATACCTGCAACGGCAAATGCTCCCAAAATCTTCTTAGTTTTATTTGTTACTTTTTTTCTCACTGTTTTATTTCCTTCCTATACTTTTAAAACATTATAGCACATATGAGCTTAGAGTACCATCTTGATTCAAATAATACCCCAGTATCCAGTATTGCACTCAAATAAATACAAAATTCTAATGATTATATATTAAATGAGGTCTATGTTATCCACATAGACCTCTCAAAAATATTTTATGCAATTAATATATAAAACTATGAGTTAAGCCCAAACACCATCAAGCCCTACCCAATTTCCATCAGGAGTATATGTATTTCTCAGCATTTCGCCTTTACGGAAATAATACCAAGCTCCGTTGTATAAAAGCCATCCGTCATGACACTTTCCATCAGAGTCTGAATAATACCATTCATCGTATGTAATCTGACCACCTGTAGTTTGAATGTCATGATACCATCCTGTAACCATAACACCATTTGCATCAAATACGTATCGTGGTGAAGCCTTACGAGCCTTATTATACTCTGTCCAATTAGTATTTCCATTTTCATCTCTAAATGCATCCTGACTTACACAATAATCAATAGTATCTGCTACCATATAACCATTATCACTAATATAATACCAATTTCCATTATATGGTAACCAGCCTACATATTTAGTACCATCAGCATTAAAATACATCCAATTAGTCGATGAATAATTTGCTGATTTTTGACTACAATCATACCAGCCTGAGACCATTCTACCATCGCATCCAATATAGTATTTATGGTCTACCCATTGATCGCCATACATATCTCCCCAATCATCAAAATAATACCAGCTTCCGCCATATGGCAGCCATCCTGAATACGCTGATCCATCTGCATTTGTATAGTACCAGTCATCTAAATATATTCCTGTCTGATACCATCCAATGATGAGCTTACCATCTTTTTTAAATCTGTAGCGTTTGTCATTAATAGTATACATTCCCTTTGAATACATCCTGCCGCTATATGTGTTAATATAATACCAGCCACCATCTTGTGCCAACCAGCCATCTTCATATGCAGTACCATTTGGGTTTGCATAAAACCAATCTCCTGTAACATCACCATCATTATCAGTATATACATCCCAAGTCCAGCCCTGAATCATCTGACCAGAAGGAGCAAAAGCACGCATTGTACCATTAATCTCACTTACTCTGCTACGATACATAAAGCCATCATAAGGGCTGAAATAATACCATTTGCCACCGATTTCCTGCCAATCTTTCTGCATATAACCATTAGCATCAAAATAATACCATGAAGAATTAATTTTCTGCCAGCCTCTTACCATATAGCCATTAGCATCAAAGTAGAATTTTCCAGTCTCTGTAGAAACAAACTGACTATATGCCCAAGAGCCATCATTAAATTTATAGCAATAATCAGGATATCCATCCTCTGGTCCATACCATCCAGTTCTCTCAACATTTGTTGTTCTATCATCTGAAGTAGCCTGTGCAAGCTCCTCATCGGAATCTGTCTCTGTAGCAACTACTGCCTGTGTTTCACTCTCTGTTGGAGTCTCAACTTCTGCAGGTGCCTCTGTCTCTGCAGGTGTCTCTGTCTCTGCAGGTGTCTCTGTCTCTGCAGGTGCCTCTGTTTCTGCAGGTGCCTCTGTTTCTGCAGGTGCCTCTGTCTCTGCAGGTGCCTCTGTCTCTGCAGGTGCCTCTGTCTCAGAAGCTATAGGCTGAATCTCTGCTGCACTTGCAAGTGATGGTGTTACCATCGTCATTGCTGTAACAATTGCTGCTGTCATTATGAATTTGTTTTTCATAAACACAGTACCTCCTTTTTTATTATATATAATTTTAGTACTTATGTTGTGATATTGCAAGTAATTTATTAAAAAATCCACAAAATGTTACAAAATATTTTTTCTTCTTTAGTAAATATTATATGGGTAACACTTGCAACAATTTCTTACAAGCATTACCCATTTTTATAAAATGTCTTAATTAATTAAATTCTCTGGTGTTTTCTCGCACTCTAAGCAATCTGACACCTTTTGGAACCCCTCAGTACTATCCTTCTTGAGGAGTACAATAGCTGTCTGGAACAATAATTTGATATCTGTTCTAAAACTATAGTTTTCAATATACATCATATCAAGTATAAGCTTATCCTTTGGTGATGTATTATATTTTCCGGCAATCTGAGCATATCCAGTTAATCCAGCCTTTGCCCTCAGTCTATATTTAAACTCCGGCAGTTCTCTTGTATAGCTTTTCACATTTTCAAGCATCTCTGGTCTTGGTCCAACAAAGCTCATATCTCCCTTCAATATATTGAATAGCTGAGGCACCTCATCAAGTCTTGTCTTTCTAAGTACCTTTCCCACCTTTGTTATTCTGTCATCATCCGATGTTGCTGATCGGTTTTCAACGTGTTCTTTCATTGTTCTAAATTTATAAACATAAAACACTCTTCCATATTGTGTTGCACGTTTCTGTTTAAAAAATACGGTTCCACCATCTCCTAATTTTATTGCAATAGAACTTACAATCCAGATTGGTGAACTAATCACCACAAAAATCAAAGAGAATATAATATCAAATATTCGTTTTATCACTCTCTGTTCAAAAGTCATATTGCTGACATTGTGATTAAGAAACGATACGTCATCCAGTAAATAATGTTCTGATACATTTTCAACCAAATCGCATACATCAGGATTTATATATATATTTATCATTCGCTCATAACAAAAATTAATTATATCAGGTTTTTTATCTGAAGGAATGTCATATATAAACACTGTATCCATATCTTTTATGATATCATAAAGATCTTTTCTTCTATAATCCACTACCCTTTTAATGCAATACTGCTTTTTGTAACGTTTTACAGAAGAAGAAAGCTTTGACAGGTCTGACTCCTGTGTAGTAATCACACAACAGCTCTCTGGATCATTTATTGCGAAAAATATGCCATTACCAATATGAACAAAAACAATAATAATAACAACATGGACTACAATTACAAGTGCCAAAGTACCTATATCAGAAAACTTGAATGCGGAAACATTTGGTGTTATTGTGTTCATTATCATTAACTGGAGATATGCAACAAAATCTGTAAACAATGTTGCTAATACCAACGAATAAATTATAGGCTTACTCTTTCTTCTACCAATATCATATCTGCCATATATCGCTGTCATTAAGAGTCCAACAAATACATACGTAAGAATTGTAGTTGCCATGGTTCTTGAAATATTTAAAACTGCAAAGTTATTTCTCGAAAACAGAATGAGAAAACTGAACAGTAATGATAAATATAGCAAGACTTTCAATATAAAAATAATAGATTGAATTGTTTTTTTAAAATATTTTTTCATGTTTTTTATCCTATTCTGCAAATTTTTGTTCAAACAAGTTTCTGGTATTATTCTTCATACAAGCTAAATCATCTTTTGTTATATTAAGAATTCTTGAAACACAAGATTTGACATCATGTCTGTCAACATTTATGCCAATGTTGCATTCCTCTACAAATCTACTTGTATCACCCTGAACAGTGTTAATAATCGGAAGTCCACCCCTAAAATACGAAATAGACTTCATTGTAATTCCAATCGCTAAACCTTCTCGTAAGACATTAACTCCAAACCAACACTGATTAAAAATCTCTTGCAATTTATCTATCTCATATACTTTTCCGTGATCAATGATTTCTATACTATTTTGTTTCAGAATCTCAAGGAATTCATCTTTTCTTTCACCATCACCAATTATATGGATTCTTGTTCTTTTATTTTTCGCAAGCTCTGAAACAATTTTTTCAATTAATGATATATCAATGATATTGTTTATACTACCTAAATAGCATAAATCAATTTCATCTTCGGATACTTTCGTTTCTATACTTGTTTCTGCATTTTCCAATGTCAAATATTTGGTTTCCATTGGAAGATTAATCTTTTGTGCCGACAATAACTCCCTATAATAATCACACTCAATCCATATTTGATCTGCAAATTTTAAATTCTTATTTCTGAAATTTCTCCAAATATCGAATCCCCAGTTTACAATCATATTCTTTGTCTTAACCGGCATAGATTCCGGCCACATGTCAAAAACGTCCACAATAATCTCAGCATTATTAATCTTTTTATATTTTGCTGAACTTTTTACCAATGAATTATTTGGCACTTCTACATACACCAATTCTGGTTTACAAGCCAATAACATGTAAAACGTTTTGTAACTGAACATCAGATGACTCAATATCCTGCTTATTGATAAATTTTTTTTGTAAGAGATTACATGCAGTTGCTTACTATTTTTATACTCATTAAAATAATACCTCTTTTTGGTCATATGATCAAAATCAGAGGTTACATAAATTACATCATAACCTTTTTTAATATAATCATTAACAAACTTTCCTGTTCTCACATTATAATGGTTAGTAGAACTTATAAAATAAGCAGTCTTTGGTTTCTTATTTTCCCACGGCATAGCTAAAACAAGAGCCAATGAATACATAAATAATCCAACACTTGAGTTTAAGCAAGGATTAAAATATGATATCACAAAAACAAACAAACAGCCTAACTGTGCTGCCAAAGCTAATAATCTTTGTTCTTTGCAAAATACATCACGCAAAATAATAGTATCAAAAGCAGAAAATAAAAAAGGAATAATAAAAATTATAAAGCCTATAAAACCTATTTTACTTAAAATATCTAAATAAAAATACTCAATAAAACCATCATTTATATCATTGGATACTCCCAATCCTCCGCCCAAAAATGGATGTTTCTTTATATTTTCTATTGCTAAAGTCTTTCTCTGTTCTCTGATGGCTAAATTTTGAATTTCAGCTTTTTCGTTTGTTAATTTGTCATTTTTATTATTTTTATCATTTTTATTATCAGAAGGTTTGTCAACATTTGTATCATTATCTTCTATTTCTGCTCCGGCAAATAAACATCTATTTATGGCCACATCAACCAAATTTGCTTTTTCAGCGACACTAACCGTACCAATTAACACAACAACTATTCCAGCAACAAAACATGCCCTTATAGCCAATGGTTTAAAAAAGTCTCTATAAAATAATAATATTAATACTACAAATGCAAATATTCCAATAGCAAATGCCAAGTAGCCTGATCGTGTATACGAAATAAACACACCAAAAATATCTAACGATGCAATAAATATCCAAATAATTTTACGTTTATTTTCTATTAACGAAAATACAATGCTTAAAGCAAAACCAGCAAAAAAAAGTCTACTTCCAGAATTGAAAAAAATGCGAGTCACCCTTCCTGTCAATTCTGTAATCATGCATATATTATATCCATCAAAAAAATCATATGCCCAGTGTCTTATCTCTAAAGGCATCTGCAGATAAAATGCCAGAATAATACCTAACACAGATACAACTCCAAGTGACAAACATAACATTTTCAAAAATGAAATCACTCTATTTTTTTTATACATAACTGCCATCATTGGAAAAACTATCAAAAAATTCAAAAAACCTTTGAAATCAGACAAAAGTATTGTTGTGTTTTGTTTTCCAACAAAGCCTCTAATAGCAGCTATAAATATAACAACCATGAAAACAAGTACACTTATTAAATACTTATTATTCAAATATTTTTTCAAATCCAATAATATAAGGACAACTGCCGCTAAAACCGATATTCCGAAAAAAATCATTCTACTTGGAATTCCAAAGTTCTTTGTCAGTTCCCCTGTTCCTAATAATACAACATCAAACATATACAAAACTAAACTAATATATGTTATCATCTCCATTGCTCTTTTGATTGTTTTACTTGATTTCATGAATTCTCCTTATTAATTTAATGCCGTCTCTTCTACCTTTTAGCATTTGTTTCATTTTTTTCAGCTTATCATCTTCGAATATTAGTGTTTTTAAAAAAAATAATCTATATGATTTCTTTTCTGCCTTTAGATTTATTATATCTTTATGTTCATTCATATAATAAATCCAATTTCTAACCATATAATATTTTCTCATTGCTGAATGATTAAGTGCAGTAAATTTAACACCTAAAATACTATAATTTTTTCCTTTTCCCAATTCATGGCTAAGCCTAACACTACCAATCTGAAGTATTCTATACCCATGTTCCTTAAGCTTAGCACAAAAATCATGATCAACAAAGTCTATAAAAAGCTCGTCATTAAATCCGCCCACATCATTCCAAGCTGAAACCGGCACCAATGAAGCTGATGTTATGCACTTATCCACCTCTATAACATCTTCATTATTCAATTCACTTTTGAAATTTCTATCAACACACTGTGGACATAATGAACCCAATTTATGTTCATCTAAATACTTATTATATTCTTCAATTATATTATCCGGGCATACTGAGTCTTGATCTAAAGTCAAAACATATTCGTATTGTTGTTCAATGGCAAATTCAAACATCTGATTCAAAGCTTTAGCAATGCCTTCATTTTTCCCATTCTTAATAATTGTTATATTTTTCCAGTTCTTTAATACACAATCCTCAATGCTCTTTATATTATCCGAACCATTATCCACACATATTACCCTATCAACTTGTCCATAAATTGATGATATATTCTCTTCTAGTCTTGCAACGTCTGGATTGAATAATGTTATACCTGCTAATATCATTTCTTCTCCCTGATTCTTTTATTTATACATTTCAGCATAATCGCTCTATTCTTAACCATCTCACCCAAAGGTAAATGAGTCATTTCTGATGCATTATTTGAATGTCTTCTATATAAAAGAAGCTGTTCGTTACAGAACTCAACTTTTCCAACTCTTTCCGACAACAATCCAATCCACTGATCATGCATTGGAATATTATCCGGAAAAGGAATTGCATAATCCAGTATGCTTCGTTTAAAAGCCATACAGCAACCTATATATGAATTTTTTATCAAGTTTCTCCAATACCCTTTTTTGCATTTTTTAAATTCAAAAAAAGAGCAACCGGAAATTCTCAAATTAGCATCAACAATGCATGCATCATGCATTACCAAAGTACAATCCGTATTTCCAAAAATATCTAGTACTGTTTTAACTTTATTATCTTTCCATACATCATCCTGATCGCATAAAAAAATAATATCGCCTTTTGAATGTACTATTGCATTTTCAAAATTCTTAATCAGTCCTTTTCGAGGACCATCTATAATTCTAATTCTTCTATCCTTTTCAGCCAAATCATCAACAATTCTTCTGGTTCTATCAGAAGAACCATCATCTGAAATAATTATTTCATCTTGAGAATCAAGATTTCTTAATACAGATAAAATCTGTTCCTCAATGTATTTTTCGCCGTTAAAAGCAGCAACACAAACCGAAATCATATTTAACAAATCCTCTTTTCTTCCATAATAACTTTATCATTATTGCTCATACAAGCAAAAACAGAAAAAATAAACGGATTATATGCAATTTCAAGGAGATGGTGTTCAGCAAATGACGCTATAGTCACGATAAAAAATGCTAAACACATAATATATTTCTCATTATCCAGCATCTTTTTTTGAGCCATAAATATAAGCACTATAACCAGCACAAAAACAATAGCTCCATACTCATACATGCATCTTACAAATGAATTGTCTATAAAAAAATAATTATCTTTAGCAATAATAGACCCACCATTTCCGTGTTCCTCAATATACTGCCCCCATAATTTGATATTATATGTCGACATAGTCTGGGCAATATACTTTAATCTATCCGACAGCACATCATTTAATCCAATAATATATTTATTATTAAGCTGATATAACCATCCCAATACAAACGAAGCTATCACAATAAAACTCTCGCAGATATCTACAAGTAGCCATTCAATACGCTTATTTAATCCAACCCATTTTTTTATAATATAGCATATAGCTATTCCTGTCAAGAAAATAAGTAGACTGGCAACAGTTGTTCTACCATCACATCTAAAATAAAGAAAAGCTGCAATCAGAACAGATATTAAAGCCATTTTCCAATAATTCTTCTTTTTTATCACAGAAAACAATACTAAAATAATGAATAAAACATGAGCACAAAAATCCGTAGGTGATAAAAATCCATATGCAATCCTATTTCCCCTGTATAGACTTGGATATATTAGGTTCTCAACAATCCCTATTTGACTTCCTAGTATCGTAATTAATAAAAACGGTATACATACCATTAGGTAGTCTTTTAAAATTCTATCAATTGGAATATCTTTTGCTGCTGCTATCAATAAACCCACATACATTAATTCATGATAGCCACTTAAAAGCCCACTTATAATAAATGGTGCAACAATTGTTGCCATAATAATCAGATATTTTCTATTTGGTTCAACTAATATTTTACCTATAATATATCCCAGAAGCACTACCAAACAAATCCATGTATAACAACGTGGCAAATGAATTTGTATCATTGTTGTTCCCCAAAAGAAATGTATAAGTAGAAAAATATATACAATAGAGAAGACTTCTTTATTATATTTTTCAATAAAAGTTTTATAATTACCAATCAATAGCATCAATTATCACCATTATTTTCTATATATTATATATTCATGATATGGAACTCTCTCCTCTTCAGGTGGTGGAGTCATATAGTCTCCATATTCTTCTTCCAATACCTTTTTAGCCTGAACGGGAATTTTGGTTTTTACACCTTCAAATATAATGTCCTCAACATCTTCGAACCATTCCTTCTCATAATATGTAACACAGTTATCCCATATCAAATCCCCGACATATTTGCTATTCTCATATGAATAGCTATTTGTAAGCACATCAAACTTATCCAAAAAATACTTAGTTCCCTTCACATGCGAATACAAGTAAACCGGAAATCTTAATAATCGTTTAACAAAACTCTTATTTGTTCCCATTATATTCTTACTCTGTGCACAACCAACACACTGCATCCAAAATGTTTTCTTTTTTTCTATTTGTTTTTTAGCACCATTCTTAACATTTCCTAATGCATCTAAAGGATAAATGTCTATAAATAATCCCATCCCCGCATCAGATAGTCCATCCGTTTTAACCATCTTAAATCTAGTATCACAAAATCTTTGTAAATTAAAAGGATAATCATCGGCTGTATATTTTGACATCAACTTAAATGGATATAGTTCTTCTTCATGTTCATTACAATATGCTACAAACTTATCATATTCAGGTCTTAACATGCAAACATCCATATCATCATCCCAAGGTATAAACCCATTATGTCTCATATATCCTATTAATGTTCCATACATAATTGAATACTTAATATCATTGTGCTCACATATCTCATCTATTTTTTTTAAAACATTTAAGGTTTCTTTATGCACCTCTTCCAAACTCAGTTCCCTATTCATCTAAAATCTGCCTTTCTACATTCTCGATATTTACAATAACCTTTTTAGTTTACATCCAACATATTACATAGTCAAGAACTTTGTACTTTTACTCTGCTTTTCTTCTGTTCTCTTTAACAAACTCCGGCAGCACCTTAATTCCAATAAACATGACCACAGCAAAACATACCAAATATCTTACAAATATATTATCAATAAATATAAGATCTACTATTGCAATTATCACAATACTAAGTAAACATAATGCAATACAGCTAACTGGAATAATAGAAAATCTCATTAATCTATAAGAAATAACAAGATGTAATATCATATAACAAATATATGCAAACAGCGTAGTATATGCCGCCGCAATAAAGCCATATTTCTGTATAAATATATAATTCGTAATGATATTAATTACCGCCGCACTCATTGTTCCCCACATGATAAAACTTGTTTTTTGCTTAAAATATTCAGATGGAACTATTACATTATATATAAATAATACAAAAGCATCTAAAATCATAGGGATTGCAACATATTTTCCAACTGCATATTTTTGTCCGCCTATTATAAGAACCAATTCTGGTGAAATTGACATTACTCCAATAGCAATAATGAGGAAAAAATAACACAATTGTCTTGCTCTACTTCTGACAGCTTCTATTTCTTTATTTTTCATCTTTTCATAAAACCATGTCATCCACACTTCAGAAATTGAATCTGATATAATAGCTAAAATCAATTTGATATTACCAACAAGTCCATATATGCCAGCCTCAGACTTTCCTATCATTTTATTAATCATTATTCTGTCAAATTGGGCAAGCAACACCTGTGATATTCCATGTGGAATAATAGGCAAGCTGTATTTTATTCCAAACTTCCAATATTTTTTTCTAAATGTCGGTCGAGCACGTTTATATAAATCATATATAATATATACTGTAACAAGTACAGTGGAAATTGTAATTCCAAGTACCCTTCCAAATCCTCTTGATGAATTAAAAATAGTCTTAATTAATATTAAAGAAAGACCTACATTTCCAATTGTGCTTGCTAAAGAAACCTTAATGTATTTTTTATACTCATAATCCAAGCTAATTCTTGCATTATATAAAGTAACTACCGCAATTCCAAAACTGTATATCACAAGCATAACCAATGTAACTAAATCAAGATCCAATAATTTTGTCAATATTTTATTAAAAACAATAGAAATAAACAAGGCAACTATTAAATTTATCCAATATATTCCCATAATTGATGATGTAAAATCATCAATTTTACCCTCAAACTCATATTTTGCGCTTCTTATTGAGCTATGCAGAGCCATTCCAATAAAAACGAACAAGACTGCTTCATATGCGGCAAAAACCGTATACAACCCCATCTCTTCCGTAGTTAACAATCTACTAAATATAGGAATAGCCAAAAAATTTATACCTTTAACCATGACATTTCCTATAGTATATCCTATGCCAGCCTTAAATACTTTACTTTGCTTTAACTTCATATATTTTCCTCAATTAATTTTTTGTTTAGTTTACAACTATTAGTGATTAAGGTCAAGACTTTTATAACGTAAATAGCTTCCGACAATTAATGTCGAAAGCTATAATATTATGATATATCATATCAATTAAAACTTAAATGTATTCTCCAGTGTCTCCCACTTCTGATCCTTATCACTTAAATTGATTGGTGTGCCATCCTCAAGTGTGTATCCGCTTCCGTCGGCGCTTCCCGGAT
>OBAH01001424.1_pt1 | contig 13729 bp, 10 predicted proteins | sample 1517491 | NCBI WGS metagenome assembly OBAH01 (sample SAMN04571697, study PRJEB22368) | human gut metagenome | biome: human gut; material: stool | host: Homo sapiens | place: Luxembourg | collected 2012-08-03
CCCTGAATATTAGGAGAGAGTAAGTCCTTGAACTTAGCCTCGCCCAGTGTATACTGTCCACCACCTTGAATATCGAGGTAGAAGTGCTTCTTGAATTGATACTCATTGCCGTCCTTATCGGTATAGGTGGCTTGAGCCATACTTGTTGCTGTGCCAGCCATCAAGGCTGAAGCAAACAAGACATACTTAATTTTTGCTATCATCATTTTTAAATGTTTTTTGAAAAAAATGATTCAATAATAACGCTTACTTTGTTGTACCAGAGATAAACAATCGCACCATACCATTCTCTGCATTCGACCAAACGTCGATGCTTTTTCTAAAATGTCCCTTGTTGTAATACTTGCCATCGTATACGACGGTGATATAACCTTTTTTATTAGGCAATATGGGGGTTTGGGCAAAGCGGACGGAAGTACAGTTGCAAGTGGTATAGACCTGATTGATGACGACAGGAGCGCTTCCCGTGTTTTTGAAGACAAAGACACAAGTTCTGACGATACGCTTCTCGAAGGTTCCGAAATGAAAGGAAGTCTTCTCGAACTCAATCTTGCCCACAGGATTCTTTGCCATCGTCAGACAGCCAATTCCCGTCATCCATAAGAGAAAGAAAAGCTTTTTCATTTACTTCTTGAGCTTCTCGAGGTTCTTCTCCCTCATCTCTGTCTCATATTCCCTCTGCATTGAGTCTTTCTTGGCATGCTCGACAACAGGTCGGTCGCCGTTATGAGAATCAATCATACAAAGTTTCCACTTGCCAAGATAGTCAATAGGCTTGAAGTAAAAGACGGTCTTGATCTCTGGCACATTGTCGTGTGCCGGCATGATGATGGCTGTACACTTTACCTCGTTGGCGTATGCTTCCTTGAACTTGATGTAATCTATCTTGTGGCTTTGGATGGGCAGGGAAGAAAGCATGTTCTTCAAATCTGTCATAGCCTTGTTGTCAAGGGGCTGCGGCTCGTTGTATACGGAGTCCACATTGTCCTTGAACAGCATACCAGCGGCTGCATCATAGTTGCCATTCTCGGCGTATTCAAAGAACTGGTTGACCAAATGGGTTATTTCTACGGAATCAGCGTTGGTGATAGCCTGCTCAAAACCTGTCAAGGGGCTGTGCTTTTTCTTCTCACCACAGCCACTGAGTGTCACTGAGGCGATAGCCAAGAATAAAATACCTAATATAATATTAACTTTCTTCATCATGGTGATAATGAAAATAGGCAGGCATGCTAATCATGCCTGCCTATAATTATGTTATAGCCTTAAGCTTTGCGAATTAGTGACGATGAGCATTGTTCTGTGTCTTACCTACAGTAGCAGTGATAGTTGTCTTGATTGTACCCCAATCGTAAGTGATCGTAGCTGGGAAGTAAACGTGGAACTGACCAACTGTCAAACCATTGTTCTCGTACTTCAATTCACCATATTTATCTGCAGAGATAGTAGCAGGAGCAGAGAATGTGAACTTAACCTTGTCTGTAAGATCCTTCAACTTCTGGCTACTGTTACCGTTAAGGTCTGTTGTTGCATTATCAATGTCAACAGCGATTTCCTTTACGCCATAGTACTTGAAGTAATCCTGACCCTTAGTAACCTTAGTATCAGTGAAGTTGTGATCACGCCAGTCCGTGAATGTCAAGTTGATCTTAGCTGTAGAACCTGCAGTTTCTGCATCCTCGAAGCTAGCTGTAGCCTCCTCTACGTTGATAGGACGGAGGAACTTAACATTAAACTCATTAGAAGCAACAGGAACATCAATGTTACCACAGATAGTAGCCTTCACTGCAACGATAGCTGTAACGGTATTCTTCAAATCCTTGTGACCGTAAGCGTTCAACAACTTCTTTGCTGTCTCGTTGTCTGCGTATGTTACGATGCCAGTAACAGGATCCAAGCTTGCAACTACATTAGTCAACTCCTTCTCGGCGTAAACCTTCGTGCCATCTTCGCTAGCGAAGAGACCCTTACCTGTTACGAAGCCGAATGTCAACTTCAACTCCTGGTTCAAGTCAGCGTATGGAGTAGTAAGAGGATTAACTGAAAGCTTGTTGCCTACGAGAGCATTCTTCAAATCGAATACGTACTCATCGTTTGCACCTTCTGTACCTACAACCTCAACGTTACCGTGAACATCGTCATAACCTGTACCAGCTACAGCGCTATTTGCTGCATACCAGTACTTCTTAATCTTGTTCTCGTTGCCGAATGTTGTAGATGGCTTCAAGTTGATAGCAGATGGAGTCCAAGTCAACTTCACGTAAACGTATTTGTTGGCAGCAGTCTTGCCAGCCTTCAAAGCATAACGAACGTATGTTGACAAAGTTGTCTTACCAGCCTTGAATGCAGCGTAAGCAGCCTGGTTCTTGATAGACCAAGCGATAACCTCAGTCTGCATACCCTCTATGTCAGCTGTTGTCTGAGATACAGTACCAATCTTCTTGTCTGCTGCCAATGCCTCAGCATCGGTTGTAGCCTTCTCGAACTGGTTAGCATCTGCAGTACCACCGTCAAGCTCGTAAGCATCCTCGAAAGCTTCCTTAGACATGTTGAGCTTAGCATAGAGCTGCTCCTCAACCTGTGCCCATGTTACCTTCTGGAGATCGATGTTATTGTCACCACAAGCGATTGTGTATGGCTTGTTAACTGTTACCAAGTCAACTTCCTCAGCCTTATTCTCAGCCTTGTCGATGACAACCTTGATGTAACCAACAGCAGCAATCTTGTTGTTGACAGTATCCTTTAAGATAACACGTACCAATGGCTCACGACCGATAGTAGCCTCATTCTGAGCTGCACCGTAAGCCTGCTGCTTACCACCAGCTGTCATCTGTGGGCGGAGTGTATAACCATTAGATGCGATTGCAGCGTGAGCACTCTGTGATGTCTCGTTAGCACCAGACTTGTAACCAACCAACTCGAAAGAGTACTTGAAGCCAGACTTCTCTACGAGGCCTTCGGCTGCATTCTTATCCCAAGCCTTACAAGTAGGAGTTCCGTCCTCGTATGTGCGGTCAGTGTTGACATACTCACGGAGGTCGATACCCTTGCTATTCCAAGCTACATGGATCTGTGCGTTGTTATTGATAGCATCCTTTGCTGTCTGATAGAGGTGTGAAGGAATAGCATCAACATGCTGCAATGTTGGGTTATTCAAAACCAACTTGTCGTAAGTGCTAGTCTTGATAGCTGCGAAGTCAGAAGTAACAACTGAGTCGCCAGAAGTATATTGCAATGCAAGAACAGTAACCTTATCACCATTTGCAAGATCCTTGATGGCATTACCATTATACTTAGCGTGTACAGTAACCTTACCCTTTGTTGTCAAGTCTGCGCTCTTCACCTTGAAAGTAGAACCGTAATCAGCGGCAGCCCTTGACACATAATCCTTGTTATATGGGATGAAGCTATACTTAGCAGCATCGTTAGACATCTTGGCATTTGATGGGTTCAAGAAATAGGTAGCAGCCAAGTCAGGAGCGTATGTGAACGCATCGCCAGCTACTGTAGGAGCATCCTTAGAGTAGTCGCCATCAGCGTCAACAGCCTTGACAGTTGCAGGGTTGTACTTGTAAGTAGCGAAGTCGAATGCTTCGATACCTGCATAATAGAAGTCAGGATCGAATACGAGACTCTTCAATGCGCTTGAGAGGCTAATAACGACCTTCTTGCCCGGAGCACCTGCTACGTTTGTCAAAGTCAAGTTATCGTTGTCCCAAACTGCAGTGATGACATCCGCGTTAGTTGCTGTATAGACAATCTTAGAGTCGTATGCATCCTTGTCACCGTCACCATATACCCAGAATGTGCCAGTGTCAGGATTAGGAACGTAGTACTTGCCGTCTTTGCCAGCAGTACCAGCCTCGCCCTTGTCACCCTGGTCACCCTTGTCACCCTTGGTTCCAAGTGCATAGTACTCAGTCTTGGTGTCGTTCTTGTACCAATAACCATTTTCACCAATCTTCCAAACGTCACCGTCCTGGCCAGCAGCGCCTTGCATGCCCTGTTTGATGTTGTAAGAAGTGTCCGTGCCGTTCTTTGTAACAGTGACAATGATACCACCATTACCGTCGGACTCTACGCTTTTCAAAATGCTACCATCATTAATCTTTGTCTGCAACTCGCTGAGAGTCTTTGACAAAGCGTCAATCTGACTTTGCAGATTGTTGATGTCATCATCGTAATCTTTACAAGAAGTAAATGTGCTTACTGAAGCAATTGTCAATGCACCCATAAGCAGCGTGCTAAAATACTTTCTTTTCATCGATAAATATTTATAAAGTTATACTATTTCCCTAGCCTTTCAGCAGGGAGTTATTAATTAATTCTCTATATCGAATCAAGAGTTCCGTTTGATGAAAAGAGTCTGTACTTTTAGAAAAGTTCTTCGTTCTCTTTCAAAGGTTCTCCTAGAACGGTTATTTTATCGTTCTTATATATCGTGGCTTTTTATCGCCACTCAGTTCTTATCGTCTTTGAAATATCTCCAGCCGGGAGATTTTTCATGCTGCAAATTTAAGTATATTTTTCGAAACTTGCAAATTTTTGGGCACTTTTTTTCAAAAAAGGCTATTTTTCTTATGTTTTTTATAAAATAGCCCCCATATTGGGCTTCTAACCTGTCCATTTACCCTGTTTTCCTCCATTTTGCCGATATAAAACCTACACCTTATTATATATAGGGGAGATTGGCGGTCCTACACCTTATTATATATAGGGGCCATCTAGATACGAATGTATGAGTATCTACCAGGAATGTTGTTTTCTGCAGATTACCGAAAAAAATCCTTTTTTCTTTGGTATTGTTCCCAAATAGTTGTATCTTTGCACAAAATTACAAGTAATACTGGAGATATGAAGCAAGATACTAAAAGAATACCTTATGGACGCAATGACTTCGTACAAATCATAGAGCAAAACAATTACTATGTGGACAAGACGATGTATTTGCCAGCATTGGAAGATGAGGCGGTAAACCTCTTCTTTATCCGTCCTCGCCGTTTTGGCAAGAGCGTATTCATCAGTATGCTCCAAGCTTATTATGGCTGTAACATGAAGGATAAGTTCAAGAATCTGTTCGGCAATCTGTGGATTGGCAAGAATCCTACTCCACTTCAAGGCAAATATCTGGTTCTCTATCTTGATTTTTCGCAAGTAGGCGGACGTATCGACCAGTTGGAAGACAAGTTTAACCGTTATTGCAAAGTGAAGCTGGATAGTTTTGTGGATGTCTACCGTCAATACTATTCGGAGGATTTTGTAAAGAAGGTCTTCGAGGCGGAAGACGCCGTAGACAAGTTGATACTTATCAACGACGAATCGAAGAAGCAGAATCTTCGTACCTATCTCATCATTGACGAATATGACAACTTCACCAACACAGTGCTCAACGAGCAGGGTGAAGGAGTGTATCGTGCCATTACCCATGCTGAGGGTTTCTATCGTGATATCTTCAAGAAATTCAAAGGTTCGTTTGAACGTATCTTTATGACGGGTGTGAGTCCTGTGACGCTCGATGATGTGACCAGCGGTTTCAACATCGGATGGCATATATCCACCAAGAAGCAATTCAACCAGATGTTAGGTTTTTCTACAGAAGATGTCTATCAGATGTTCAACTATTATAAGGAAAAGGGCGAAATTGCAGCCAATGCCAACATTGATGACATTGTTAACGAGATGAAACCCTGGTATGATAACTATTGCTTCTCGAAGAGTGCCTTGACATCTCAAAGTAAGATCTTCAACTGCGATATGGTGTTCTATTATCTGCGCAACTATCTGAGTTCTGGCAAGGGACCTGAAGAGATGATAGACCCTAACACCAAGACCGACTATAACAAGATGAAAAAGCTCATCCAGCTCGACAAGCTGGATGGCGACCGAAAGGGCGTGATTCGCACGATTGCCGAGACAGGAGAGATTGTGACTACACTCTATGACACCTTCCCTGCAAGAATGATAACAGACCCGCAGGTATTTCCAAGCCTGCTGTTTTATTATGGCATGCTTACCATCAAGGCTACGAGAGGAGCAAAGCTTATACTCGGAATTCCGAACAACAATGTGCGCAAGCAATATTATGAATATCTGATAGAACTCATGGATGCAAAAGCCTATGTCAATGTAAACAAGCTTACTGACTATTACTACGACATGGCATATGAAGGCAAATGGCATGAAGCCTTGCAATACATGGCAGATTCTTATGCCAAGATTTCTTCCGTGCGTGACGGAATAGAGGCAGAACGTAACATGCAGGGATTCTTTATGGCATATCTCAGTCTGAACGATTACTATTATACTGCGCCAGAACTGGAGTTAAGTCATGGGTATTGTGATTTCTTCTTATTGCCAGACCTTACGCATTATGAGGCTAAGCATAGCTATATCATAGAACTGAAGATGCTGCCGAAGAAAGATTTCAATGTAATTACCAAAGGGGAAAGCAAGACGAAAGCCGAACTGCAATGGGACGAGGCTGTGGAGCAAATCAACCGATATGCTGCAGCCCCAAGAGTAGAAGTTCTAAGGCAGGGGACTCAACTGCATAAAATCATCATGCAATTTGAGGGTTGGGAACTAAAGAACATGAAGGAGGTATAATTTACTTATCACATAAGCCCCCCCATCCGGCTTGAGAAAGAAGGATGGGGGATTTCTGTATTTTATACTGCTATTCCATTACGCATTATATCATCATATAAGGGTGATGGTTTGCATTCTTCAATCAACACCGGTTCTATAGATGCATCTATATTAAGGGTGGCAAGCCATAATGAAGATGTAGTGTCCAGCCAGTCGCCATTAAGCTTAGGTATAACTACTGCTACATCAATATCACTATCTTTTCTTGCTTCATTTCTACTACAAGAACCATACAGATATACTTTCGCATTAGCAAGCAATGGAAGTATTGCTTCCTTGTAGCATTTTACTATCATTAAAGCATGTTCTCTATCCATTGTTTTAAAACTTTTGTTTTATTTATTAATGTTCTGCAATATTCTGGAGTCAATTTCTTCGCTAGCTCATCTTTGTAGGATTATTGCCATACTGTTCTTGTTTTTGTGCAAAAATAAACCAAATAATTAAGATTACCAATTTTTTAATGTTAAAAAAATTTTTTAGAATAAAAAATCCGTAGCACCGGATATGCCCTTTCCTCCGTTAGGCGTTCTGGCGGATCGCCTAACAGACTAGCGAATCGTATTATACCAAGCCGCCTCATTCTGATAACTCAAGTGCTTCATTCAGCTAACAGAGCTACTTCATTCAGCTAACAGAGCTACTTCGTTCAGCCAACGCAGCCATATTATTCAGCCAACGAAATTGACTCTTCCACCCAACGCAGTCGAATCTTCCGCCCAACGCAGTCGAATCTTCCGCCCATCGCAGTCGTATCTTTAACCCAACGCAGTCATATCTATCGACTCAATGAAACGTATGAACTTGTTAAATGACGTACATGATTTCATCTGCTTACTTAAACTGGTTGGAGTCCCTACACCTTATCATATATACTGGCATTGAGATGTGAATATCGGAAAAAGCTTTGGGTAATCCAGAGATTAATCGTAACTTTGTTGGCTGTTTACTAATTTGTTATACAACAAAGCACTTCATTCAACATAATATTCACATAAAAATGATACTAAGAATAGAAATTCCACAGGAACTTATTCGGCAAGATGCAGAAATCGTCATCAAAGTAAGCAACAGAAACAACGCATTGGGATATGTCATAGAGAATGGTAGCAAACATGATGCGCAGCAAATAGCCAAAGAAGACATGAATGGCGATCCGACGCTGGGCGAATATGTCAGGGAACTCACCCAGCGACTCTACAAGAATGGCAAATACCGGTCTGCCGATATATATATGTGCACCTTGCGCAGTTTCATGAAATTCCGGAAAGAGAAAGACCTGCTGATTAGCCAACTCGACAGCCTCATCATGGAAGATTACGAGAGTTATCTGAGAAAGAACGGTCTCACGCTGAACACCATCTCTTTTTACATGAAGCGTCTACGAGCTATCTACAACAAAGCCCTGGAACAATATGGGCTGAAAGACCGCAAACCCTTCGCCCACTCTTTCACCAAGAACACCCCGACTGCCAAAAGAGCACTTACAGCGGAAAACATCCATCAGATAGTCGCTGCAACAACCGTCACCGAGGAGGAAGCACTGGCGAGAGATCTATTCCTCTTCAGTTTCTACACCCGAGGCATGTCGTTCGTTGACATCGCCTTTCTTGAAAAAGGAAGCCTTAAGGACGGGCAACTTATATACAAGAGAAAGAAAACGGGTAAAGAACTGAGGGTGGCATGGCGCCCCTGCATGCAAGAGATTGCAGACCGCCACCCTTCACTCGACGGCAAACATCTGCTGGGTATCGTAAACCAGAACGTGGTTACCGATGTCAGGAAACAGTATCACTACCGCCAATGTAGGGTGAACAAGGCTTTGCAGAAGTTCACCCGACGTATCGGCATACCGATGAAAGTAACGATGTACTGCGCCCGTCACTCCTGGGCTACCATCGCCAAGGAGAAGAACATCCCCATCAGCGTGATAAGTGACAGCATGGGGCACAACTCAGAGAAAATCACGCGCATCTATCTGAAAAGTATCAATGACGATGTGATAGACAGATACAACGATATGCTTATCGAAGCTATCAGTATATGAGAGGGAGGTAGAGTTATTCCGCCAACGATGCAGGAGAAATTACGTCACGACGTAACAACAACTACGTCCCGACGCAGTGACAGCTACGTCGGGACGCAGTTTCAGGAGCATCCTACCCATTATCAAGTAAGGCTCTTTTGAAGTTCGAAATAGCCTTTTTTGGAAGTTCGAAATAGCCTTTTTTGAATCTAAAGTAAGCCTCACTTCCATTTTTGGTGATAATAAAATCGAGAAAAACTTTTTCTCATGCAGATATTTAGGGTTACCTTTCCATTCCATATCATATCTCCCGGCTGGAGATATTTCAAAGACGATAAGAACTGAGTGGCGATAAAAAGCCACGATATATAAGAACGATAAAAATAACTTTTCTAAGAGGACCTTTGAAAGAGAACGATAAACTTTTCTAAGAGTGCAGACTCTTTTCATCAAACGGAACTCTTAATTCGATATAGAGAATTAATTAATAACTTCCTGCCGAAAGGCTAGGAAAATCGTATAACTTTATAAATTATTACCGTATGAAAAGAAAGTATTTTAGCGCGCTGCTTATGGGTGCATTGACAATTGCCTCGGTAAGCACATTTACTTCTTGTAAAGATTACGACGATGACATCAGCGGTTTGCAGAGTCAGATTGACCAATTGAAGAAGACCATTGATGAAATCAATTCTCAGATTACAGCTGGTAGTATTCTCACAGATGTAGTAAAGAACGACAATGGTATTACAGTCAAATTGAGCAATGGTAAAACTTATGACATTACAAATGGTAAGGATGGTAAGGCTGGCTCAGTTGTTAAAATCGTTGACGGAGTTTGGTACATTGATGATGTAAACACAGGCTTGAATGCTAAGGGCGACAAGGGCGACAAGGGTGATCCTGGTACACCGGGTGCTGGAACTGCTGGTAAGGACGGTGCTTACTACTTGCCAAAGGAAGATGGCTATTTCTACAAGGTTGATGGCAATACAGAAACCAAGACCAATATTATGTGGAAGACAGCTTCTAATGATGCTATCACAGCAGTTATGGGCGAGGAAGACTTGAAGTTGGGTCACGTACTCAAGTCTGATGGTACTTATGGTGAGTATACTATCTCTTTGAGCAGTAATCTCCGTGGTATCGTATTCATGAAGGATGGTGACTCTCGTGCTTACGTTGATGGCGTTCCTGCCATCCACATCTCTTCGTTTGAGTACAAGGCATTGAGTGCTGGTGCAACTAAGGACACTAAGACTGAGAAATGGACAGAAGGTGCTACAAAGGTTGTCAACCCTGAGACATACGCTTACTATCACGTGAATCCTGCCAATGCTTCTGAAGAGCAGTTGAAGAACTTGATATTTGCACTTGAGGCTAATGGCGAGTTTATCAAAGATCGAATCCCATCTCGAGCTAAAGCTTCTGATGATTTCGCAGCAAAGCCTGAATTTGTTGAGTTCAAGGATGGTATCTTGAAGGTTAAAGTTAATGTAATTGGTACTCCAGCTACAGCAGAAAACATTACAACCGTAGCTTTGCAGGCTCAGAGAAAGAATGGTGAAACGGTGACATCCGACTATACCACTATCTACAAGAAAGATATGGATCCATTGTACCTCGCTGATGTAGAAAAGATTAACAGGTCTACTCCAGAGGATTATCACTATCGTCGTGGTACAGTTGGTATCAGTGCTAAGGATACCGAGGCTGGTGCTAAGGTTAAGGACTACCTTGTTTGGAGCGAAGATGCTCAGAAGAAGGAAGTTGTTGATACTGTAGTTGCTTACAATGGTAAGCTCGACTTGTCTACATTCGTAGGTGTTCATCAGAAGAGTTCTACAGGTTGCTCTGTTGTGAAGAATCTTACTCCACTGGGTATGAGCATTAAGTACGAGGCTGTGAAGGACTATAAACTTGGTACAAACAAGACAGACCAGAAGGACTTCGTAACAGTTACTGAGAATGGTATCGTAACTCCTAAGGTATTTACTACCACAGGTGAAGCAGCTATCGACCGTACACCTATCGTACGTGTAAGCTTGATGAATGGCAGCAATGTAGTTCGGGTTGCTTACGTAAAGATCAAGATTGTTAAGCCAAGTGAGATTAAACCAGCTAAGGATCCTATTCCATTGACTGTTGACGAATTCAAATTCGTTTGTCGTCAGGATGGAGCGTCTACAACGACTGTTGAGCAGATTAACGTTCAGTTGTATAACAAACTTGGTATGAGTAAGAATGAGTTCCATAAAGCTTGTCCAGTCTTTACCGATTGCACCCATGTTAAGGCCGATGTAGGTACTGTAGAAGTTAAGCCAGAGACCGATGCAGAAGGTGGAATGACCTATTTGTATACTTGGACGATTAAGAATGAAGATTTGTGGAAGCATGCAGGTGAAGAGGTTTCTAACGAAATCGTATTCAAGAACGCTGCAACAAATGCAACAGACTCTGTAGTCGTAGTTTTGAAGTCTAAGATTAAGGGCGTCAAGAAGACATACAATGTTTGGAAGACTAAGGGCGAGGTTCCTGCTGGTGAAAATGCTCACTACTACGCTGAGTATTGGAACACCACTAAGGAGTATGCTAAGCTGAATGTACAGACTCCTAATGAAAACGAGACTGCTGCAAATAAGTGCTTGTTCGTAAGTGATTTGAATGCTCCATTCTATAATAAGGATGGTCAGTTGTATCTCGATGAAAGCATTACTAATCTCCAGTATTTCTTCTGTACTGGTAAAGATGGTGTTGCAGCTATCAAGGATATCAACGGTACAAAGGTTACATTCACTGTAAGTGCAAATGGTCTTGAGTTGCATGCTTCTGCTAAGGTAGGTGACGTAACTTATACAAATGAGAAGATTGCTACAATTAATAATACAGAAACAACAGGTGTTTATGATGTTAAGCGTAAGAACTCTATCGAATTGAATAAGGAGAGTGATCTCGCTAAGTACTTGTTGAACACAAATAAGTTGTACACTTTCATTGGTGCAAAGGCAAATGTTTGTGGCGAACCAACCAAGGAAGTTTCTATTACATTTGATGGAAAGGATCACTTCCAGGCTAACTTCATCCGTCCAATCAATATTACAACAAATGCAAATGACAACTTCATTGATGGTGTTGACTTCGGTGAGAAGGGTTCATTCATCACAATCGAGGATTTGATTTCTCCATCTGATTGGCGTATTGATGCTAAGACCGGAAAGAACCGTCTCTTCAAGGATCATAAGACATATTGGGACTTCTATGGTCCATTCACAGTTGAGGCTCTTATCGATGAGGCTAAGTGTGATTTGAATGGTGAACTTCAGGATGTACCTGCAACTATCGTTCTTGCCCAGAGCAATGTTCGTGAAATGGGAGGTGCTAACTCTAAGTATGGCTTCATCACTTACCGTAACAATGGTGCAGGTGTTCAGAATGCATTCAACTTGTACATCCCTGTTAAGGTTAAGTATGGTTGGGGTGAGATTGTAACAGATCCTATCAAGGTTAATGTTGCTACAACTATTCAGGCTAATGCCAGAAAGAAGTAAGTATATCTCAAGATAACATAAAATTAAGGGTGTCTTCCTCAGAGGGCACCCTTTTTTAAAACAAAAACAGAAAAAATGAAAAGATTTTTAGTTTTTATATGTCTGGCAGTTACATTCGTCTTCATGTCATGCGGTGGAGGCAGTAAGCAAGAGAACCATGGTTTTGCAGGCTCTTTTACTGACGAATTTGAGAACAAGTTCGTTCTGAACGAAGATTATACCGGTACACTTCAGTTTGCCGGTAATGAGAAGAAAGAGCAAATCACCTGGAGTGATGGAGATGATCACAAGCGTCCATTTGCCACTATAAAATGGAATGGTGATCCTGCCTATTATTATCTGAGAGACGGAGCACTTTATCGTCAGGAAACTGATATGAATGAAGGTAGAGCCGCCATCAAGATAACTTATAATGAGTAAGAAAGTTCTGTTCTTTCTTATGTGCTGTGCTATATTCACAGCCAGTTGCTCCGAAAAGAAAAAAGAACTGACTCCTGGAGAACGGATGGAGGCTGAATACAAATATGATAAACTGCCCGATTCTGAAAAGTCGAAAATAAAGTTTCTGAAATATGAACATGATTTCGGCAAGGTTGACTCAAAAAAACTGCAGAAGGTTAGGTTCGATTTTCAAAATATAGGAAAATCTCCATTAATACTCCATGATGTACATGGTTATTGCGGCTGTATTGAAGCTAGTTTCAGTAAAACTCCCATCATGCCAGGCAAAAAAGGATCTATCATCATCACTTATGATGGGAAAGGATCTGTTATCAGGAGTTTTAATAAAGAAATTGTAGTTAATTCAAATGCTTCAAACAAATACATAAGTTTGTTTGTCAAAGGAGTGAATCAATAACAAAACAATTAAATTATGATGAAATCTATTAAGTGTTTATATGCAGCTTCTTTGTTAGCCATCGGCTCTACAGCCGCTATGGCGCAAGCATCCTACACAGACAAGGATGGAAACGAATATCAGTTTAAGCGTCACTGGTTTCTGGATATTCAGGCTGGTGGGCAATATACTGTGGGTGAGGCAAGCTTCTCAGACCTGCTTTCTCCTAACTTCCAGGGTGCCATCGGCTACCAGTTCTCTCCTGTTTTCGGACTCCGTGGTCAGATTAATGGTATCTGGAGCAAGGGCGGATGGAACGGATACAAGGCTACCAAGGACGGTACTCCGTATACCGCCAGCTACAAATGGAAATATGTAGCTCCGGGTGTGGACTTTATGTTCAACCTCTCTAACCTCTTCTGTGGCTGGAACCCGAACCGCGTGTTCAACGCTACTGCCTTCGTAGGTGGTGGTATCAACTGGGCAGGAGCTAACCAGGAAGTAAACGACCTGGCTGCCAACATCAAGAATCAGAGCAACTATCTGCTGGAATATCTCTGGCAGGGAAAAAAGGTTCGCCCTTACGGCAGAGCAGGTATCGACCTGGAATTCAGGGTAAGCAAGGCTGTGAGCATCATGCTCGAGGGCAATGCCAACATGATTTCAGAC
>OBAH01001425.1_pt1 | contig 13720 bp, 9 predicted proteins | sample 1517491 | NCBI WGS metagenome assembly OBAH01 (sample SAMN04571697, study PRJEB22368) | human gut metagenome | biome: human gut; material: stool | host: Homo sapiens | place: Luxembourg | collected 2012-08-03
CCTTCTCTCCAGTCCTGCCATACCAGTAATCCTCAAAAAGCCTGTTATACTCCTTATAAAACTCTCTTGTGGCATCATAAGAAACATTAACAAGTTCCGTCTTCTTCTGCCCACAGCCAGAAAGTCCAATAAAAGTCAGGCTGAAAATCATACCTAAACATATTAACTTTTTAAAAAATCTATATTTTTTCATCTATACCTGACTCCCACATAAATATATTCCAAAACCAAGCAAAGCAGCGAAGCAAGCTTTGCCAAACCCAAGGTAAAGCAGCGAAGCGCCCTTTACCGCCCGTCTGCCAACACTTCCAACCCTGAAGTAACCCCACTCAGCGGGGAAGACCCACAGCAACACCAGACTTGCAACCATACGCAGGGCACTTTGGAGCCGCCGGCACTTAGCATGTCAGGACAGCCTCACAAAGTGAGGCGAATCCTGACACGCTTAGTACCGCTGCGTGCGACAAGTAGCGCAAGCGTGCCTGCGTATGGTTGTAAGTTTGGTGCTGCGTCCGTTCTTCCCCCAGACTACGCATTCTTCTTAATGTATGCAGCCACATCCGCAGTAGTTGCGTCAACCTCAGACTCCCAGCCTGCAAGGACTTCTGCACCATCAATCTTAATATCTGCTTTCTCTTTAAGTGCAAGAATAACAACAATACCTGCATTTACAAGGTGAGTCACAACATTTGTATAATCCTCGCCTTCTGCCGGAACATACAGATATACATGCTTGCTGTCAAGAAGAAGTTCCTTCTCAACCTTCTTTAAGAAATCAACATTAATCTTGTCTGAAAGAACAGCCTCAACAACAACAGGCTTCTGGTTGTTAAGCTCCGCTCTGAAAGCTGCGTCAACTTCCTTAACATCGCTTGCTGCCTCATTAACTTCACGGACAACGCCGCAGGCACTAGTCATATTAGTAACACGGTCTATGAGGATAAGCTCCCCCATAGTCTTGTGAAGGTTGAATTCATCAACAACAATTACATCAGCAAGAGAAATCTTACATACAGCGATTTCATTTTTATTAAGAAGAGTTGCTGGCTTCTCCTCGCCTGTATTGACATCAATAGTATTGACAATCTCAGTAACAACGCCCGGAATAAGTCTTGTTCCAAGCTTTACAAAAAAGTTCTTGTTATTAGTAAGAACATCATCGTCCATCCAGAGAATTGTAGCTGTTATCTCTGTTGCAAGCTTAAGGTCTGCTCCTGCTGCAAGAACTGAACCTCTTGAGACATCAACCTCGCGGTCTAACTGGATAGTAACAGGCTGTCCAATAGATGCGCTCTGGGCTTCCTTATCACCAACATGGATGCTCTTGACATGAACATGCTCCTTAGTTGGAAGAGTGATAATCTCGTCACCAACAGATACGCTTCCTGCCTCAATCTGACCCTGGAAACCACGGAATTCATGATTTGGACGGCATACTCTCTGAACAGGCATGTAGAAGCCCTTTTCTTCCTCAGTATCATCAACATCAACCTGCTCAAGATAAGGAAGAAGTGCCTGACCCTTATACCAAGGAATATTTTCAGACTTAGTTGTTACATTGTCACCCTCAGTTGCTGAAACAGGGATAACAACTACATCTGACAAAGAAAGCTCCTTTGTAAGCTCTGCTATCTGCGCATTTATCTCGTTGAAACGCTCCTCGCTGTAACCAACAAGGTCCATCTTATTAACTGCAAATACAAAATGCTTAATTCCCATAAGTGCGCAGATTCTTGCGTGTCTCTTCGTCTGGATAAGCACGCCCTGCTTTGCGTCTACAAGAATTACTGCAAGGTCTGCAAATGAAGCACCAACCGCCATGTTTCTTGTATACTCCTCATGTCCCGGAGTATCAGCAACGATAAAGCTTCTGTTGTCAGTTGTAAAATATCTGTAAGCAACATCAATAGTAATTCCCTGCTCTCTCTCAGCCATAAGACCATCAAGAAGAAGTGAATAATCAATCTTACCTTCACGGCTTCCGACCTTGGAATCAAGCTCTAACGCCTTCTCCTGATCGGCATACAATAACTTTGAATCATATAAAATGTGTCCGATAAGTGTAGATTTTCCATCATCAACACTACCGCATGTAATAAATTTAAGTAAACCTTTCATTCTAGAAGTACCCCTCTTTCTTTCTTCTTTCCATGCTTCCTGCTTCCTCATGGTCGATAACACGGCTTGTTCTCTCTGATTCAACCGCACTTAAAGTCTCTTCGAGAGTTTCTGCGTCTGACTCAACACCGCCTGTAAGTGGATAACAGCCAAGAGTTCTGAATCTTACCTTCTTCATCTGTGGCTTTTCGCCCGGAAGAAGTCTCATTCTGTCATCATCAACCATGATGATATTGCCGTCACGGTATACAACAGGTCTTTCTGCTGCAAAATAAAGAGGTACAATATCAATCTTTTCTCTCTGGATGTACTGCCAGATATCCTTCTCAGTCCAGTTAGAGATAGGGAAAACTCTCATGCTCTCACCCTTGTGAATCTTAGTGTTGTAAAGCTTCCACATTTCTGGGCGCTGGTTCTTTGGATCCCATGCCTGTGCTGTATTTCTGAAAGAGAAAATTCTCTCCTTAGCTCTTGATTTCTCCTCGTCTCTTCGTCCACCGCCAAATGCCGCTGTGAAGCCGTATTTGTTAAGTGCCTGTTTAAGAGCCTGAGTCTTCATGATATCAGTGTAAGCTGAGCCATGGTCAAATGGATTGATTCCCTGCTTAACACCCTCTTCGTTAGTGTATGTAAGCATCTCGATTCCAAGCTTTTTCGCTGTCTCATCCCTGAACTTAATCATTTCCTTGAACTTCCATGTTGTGTCAATGTGAAGAAATGGAAATGGCGGCTTCTCAGGATAGAATGCTTTCATTGCAAGATGAAGCATAACTGAGCTGTCCTTTCCTATAGAATACAGCATTACCGGCTTTTCGCATTCTGCTGCAACTTCCCTTATAATATATATCGCCTCTGCTTCGAGTGCGTCCAAATGTGATAAATTACCCATGATATTCCTCCCTAATATTTATTAGATTCCTGTCTGTTGACCTCAAGCGTCTTAACTGTTCCATCCGGCGAAGTCACCGTCCATGTATTGATGCTTCCATTCTGTCTGAACGAAAGAGTGCTTCCCTTGCCACCGACATCAGCACCCAGAAAGAAATTAATTGCCTCAAAACAACATTCTTTAAGACATGATGTGCAGCCCCAGCAGTCCTTGACATGCTTTATAAATGCTTTTCCATCAGTATCTTTCTTGATAAGGTTGCCGGGACAGGCTTCAATGCACTTCCCGCAGCCAACGCATTTTAACTTATTTATCTGAATGCTCATAGCTGTCGCCTCCTCTCACAAGGTCTCTTATGATTATCTTAATCTCGCCATTCTCCTTGCGGGAGTTGACATATTTTAACCAGTCATCACTCTTAGCCGGATAATCCATATTCTCCGCAAAGCTGTGCCAACGGGTTTCTTTTCTTGCTTTCAAATGTGCTATAACACTTCTGCACACCGTAAGTCTTTCTCTTATCTCATAGATTCTAAGCAAGTCATCTGCATCCTGTGCCGCAAGATTATCAATGCTCTGCTCTAAGAATTTAATCTTCTCATCTGCAAGCTCAAGTCTTGCTTCATTGTATTGATAATCAGTGCTTATGCCACCTGCGTACTGGTCCATAATCTTCTGCATTGCTTCCTCAGTCTGCTCGATATCAACCAGTCCCTGCTTATTATTAAGAAATCTCTCATACTCGCTCTTCTTTGCAAATGCGTTCTCAGACAATTCTGAATCTGCCACCTCATTTACAACAAAGCCCTTTCCTGAGCCTTCAAGCCTTTCAGCTATCGCCTGTGCTGCAATCTCGCCTTCTGCCAGAGCTCCTGTTACATATTTCTGAGGACATCCGCCTGCAACATCACCAGCTGCAAAAAGCCCGTGAATTGTAGTCTCTCGGTTATTGTCAACCCAGTAACCACTCGCTGTATGGCCTCCGACTATGTATGGCTCAGTTCCTTCTATCTCAACATTTTCCTCAGAAGGACCGCCCGCCGCCTCAAGCCACTTAAGTGTCTGGCTCGGTGCCATGTTAAGATATGCTTTGTAAAGGTCTTCTTCCTGCTCCTTGCTTATTCCCTTAGTTCCAAGATAGCAAGGACCTCTGCCCTCTCGGTTCTCAGTAACTGTTCCGTAAAGTCTCTGTGAAGTTGTAAGACCATATTTGTTCTCATACACTTCGCCGTTGGAATTAAGCTGCTTTGCCGGAACGCCCTGTGCGATAGTTCCTGTCGGAGCAATCGTATCTTTACATCTTAAAGCAATGAATCTCATCTCAAATGTGGTCATCTCCGCACCTGCATTGATTCCCATTGCATATCCGGCTCCTGTATTGAACGGTGGATACCACATTTTATGTCTTGAAAATCCAGGATTGTTAGGTCTGTAAAGGCCTGCCGCTCCGCCAGTAGCCACAAGAACTGCCTTCGCATTTATCTCATAGAACACTGCATCATTGACATCAAATCCGTATGCACCTTTAATCTTGTTATTCTCTACTATGAAATCTGTTATATTCAGGTGATTGATTACCGCTACATTGTCCTGCTTCTTAACTGCTTCCGCCAGTATCGGCTTGATATTCTCACCATTTATCTTAATATTGCGATTTCCTCTCGCAACATAATCTCCATTCTCATCTTTAAGGATTACAAGTCCTAAGTCCTCCATTACTTTAGTGACATGATTGAGTCTTTCCGACATTGAAAGAAGCAAATCCTCTCTTACTATTCCATCTGCGTCCTTCTTACAATAATCAACATAATCCTGTGGAACTCTGCCTTTAGTGATATAAGCATTAATTGCATTAACGCCTGCCGCAAGACATCCGCTTCGTACAATGTTCGCCTTCTCAACAATCAGTACATCAAGGTCTTTCTTCTTTCCAAGCGTAATACCTGCAAAACACCCTGCCGTTCCGCCACCTATAATAAGTACATCTGTGTCAATAATTCTATTCTTCAACCTTCATGTACCTCCTCGCATATTTCTGCATAATCTTCTTGCAAAATCTATTTCCATATAAACATAGTATCTTGGTATGTAAATCATTATATTCTCAATTTCTTATTTGTCAATAGGGTTTTTGCAGATTATTGTTATTTGAATTGTGGGGGAGCCAGGTATTGGCTCGGTATTAGCTGAGTATGGGGCTGGATATTGGCCTAGTAAGGAGCTGGGTATTGGCTGGGTGCCTACTAATCTCCCTCTTTTCTCAACTTTAATAGGTCTTTCTCGGTTGATTTCCTCTCTCCTGCTCTTTATCTTGCTTAATTTTGCCTACTAATCTTCCATTTTCCTCAACTTTAGTAGGTCTTTCACAACTATTTTCTTCCCATCCGCTCATCTTCTTGCTTGATTTCGCCTACTAATCTTCCACTTACGCTCTCTTTAGTAGGTCTTTCCCAGCTGTTATCCTCTCTCCTGTTCTTTATCTTGCTTGATTTCACCTACTAATCTGCTGCTTACGCTCTTTTTAGTAGGTCTTTCCCGGCTGTTATCCTCCCTACTGCTCTTTATCTTGCTTGATTTTGCCTACTAATCTTCCACTTCTATCAGCTTTAGTAGGTCATCCCCCAAAAAAGAACTTGATTTTATACGAAAAATATATACATAATAAAGCGGAGCAAATATAACACTTAAACAATTGTATACACCATGACAAAATGGTTATTATATATGTAGTGACTGATATGCGGCTGTCACCTACACAGCAGCAGATGACAGCCGTATATCCCCATTCTCAAGGAGGCTTTATGATAATAGATTTCCATACACATACATTTCCAGATGAACTTGCTGACAGAGCAGTTGGCACATTAGCCCACAGCGGAGGAATACACAATTATCTTGATGGCAGAGTACATTCTCTTACAGATTCAATGAAAAAAGCTGGAATTGATTACTCCGTACTGCTTCCTGTGGCAACCAAGCCTAATCAGTGCGACACAATCAATACACTTGCTTTAAAGACTAATGAAACAAGTAAGACAACCGGGCTAATTTCATTTGGGGCAATACACCCGGCTTGTGAGAATTTCAGAGAAATATTAAACTGGCTTTCCAACAATGGTTTCAAAGGCATCAAGCTTCACCCGGTTTTCCAGAAAACCAATATAGATGATATGCAGTCATTAAGGCTTATCGAATATGCATCAGCACTCGGGCTTATAATACTTATACATGCAGGCTTCGATGTGAGTTTTCCGGGCTGCGACGAGTCAAGCGTAGACAGGCTTACGACAATGATTCAGGAAGTAAAACCTGAAAAACTCGTCCTTGCACACATGGGTGGATGGGGACAATGGAACGATGTTTCTTCCATATTAGAGGAAGATTACATGAAAAATGTATATCTCGATACATCATCATGCATCAAGAAGCTCAATCACAACGCAAGCCTTCCAATAGAAAAATTCAAGAAAATGGTCAACATTCACGGTGCAGACCACATATTATTCGGCTCTGACAGCCCATGGGACGACCAGAAAGACGCAGTAGATTTAATAAAAGAATGTGGATTTTCAGAAAAAGATACCGATGCAATACTGGGTAAAAATGCGGTTACACTCCTTAATCTATAATTCAATCAGAAAGTTTTGCGGTTATAACCTAAAAATTTTTTACAGTTTATTTTTTCGACAACGCACATATTCACCAAACATAAATCAAGCAGGCTGTCCCACATAACAGCCTGCTTACAATTTAACCACAAATAAAATCATCCCCACCACATGCACAACAAGCATAGCAGGAACCGTATACTTAAAATACCACTTTTTTGTCTTATGTCTGAACATCTGCATTGCAATAAAAGCTCCAAGCGAACCGCCGATTAGTGCTGTAATAAGAAGAGTCGCCTCCCTTATGCGCCATTTGTTGTGTATCGCTTTCCACTTATCAATTCCATACAAAGCAAATGTTACTACATTAATAATCAATAAATATATTCCTATAATCTTAAGCATTACTTTTCTTTAAATGCATAATCCCAAGTCTTAGCATTGCCTGACTTATTCTGCACAATCGACATCTGCCATTTTGCATCATCTTTATCCGTGCTGTCCTTAACAGCATAATATGGCGACTTTCCGCTATCCGACATATAGATTATGACGCTGTCTCCTTTCGCATCTGGTGTATCCATTGTACCATAGAATACATAAGATGCATACGAATATTCCGTATCAATGCTCTTGCTGCTAATATATTGCGTATTCTCCTGCGGCTTATGCTCTTTAACATACATTTCGCGCTTCTCAATCACAACTTCCGGATACTTAGTCTTAAGAAATTCTTCCGCTTCCTGTGCCGTTTCCTGAGACACCTTTGCTGTGCGATTCTCTTGAACCTTAGACATTACTGGCTTGATAAGCAGTATTACTGCAATTACCACAACAATGAATACTGCAAATGCAATAGCAAGAGTCACCCTTTTCTTAACAACATTTTTATCATCCATAAATCTCGCCCTCCTTTTTCAATGTCTCTTATTAAAAATGTGCTTCTTTATTTACCACAATTATATAACACGAAACTTACATCCAGCTTACATTCACATATAATATACATTTGTACTTGCCAATCTCATGATAATCTGCTAAACTACACAGGCTGTGTTATGACACAGTAACAAATCGTGTGTTCGAGACCTTCCACACGCAAAACAAAACTAAAGGAGATAATTGAATATGAAGAAAAAAGGAATGAGTGTGAAATTCATCACACAGGCCGCTGTAATTGCAGCAATCTACGTAGTACTTGTAGTAATCTTTAACTACATCAGTTTCGTACCAGTCCAGTTTCGAATCGCAGAGGCACTTACAATACTGCCTTACTTTACACCTGCAGCAATCCCTGGATTATTTGTTGGATGTATAATTGCTAATATTCTTGGTGGTGCAATCGTATGGGATGTAGTATTTGGAAGTATTGCAACACTTATCGGCGCAATCGGAACATACCTGTTAAGAAAGCATAAGTGGCTTGCACCAGTTCCACCAATTGTTGCTAACACCATCATTGTACCATTCGTACTTAAGTTTGCTTACGGTTCAGAGGGCATGTTTGCAATGTTCTTCGTTACAGTTGGTGCTGGCGAGATAATCGTATGCGGAATCATCGGCATGATACTTTTATATGCACTTACACCAGTAAGACATGTAATCTTCGGTGATGCGGAATAATTCACACAACACATAAAACACAAGGCAGAAGAACTACCTGAGAAATTCAGGTAAATCTTCTGCCTTTTTCAATATCCTTATTCACCCTTTCACCATATACTCACATTTCCCATCACAGCCGCAATCACAATCACCGCAGCCATAAGAAGCACAGACACAACCCTTCCGCGCACCTCAGAAAAACGGCTGCACAGCACATATGTAACTGCAAATGTAATGAGCATTGCAATCAGTCTCACAATCAGTCTGATTATCATAAATGTTCCAACAGTAATATGAAGCCCGCAATCCCTCATAAATGTGAGACTCATAAGCGGTGCGTCCGTGTACGGCATGCCGTAATAGCTTCGCAAATGTATCATATCAATTCCATACACAAGAACATACAGGACTATAGATGCCACAATCCGCTTAACCTTAACAGTGTTCTTTCCGCTTGCAGCATTGACAATATATTTAGTTCCTGTGCTTGTCTCAATTCCGATATTCTCAGAAACAATAAGCACAACAGACACAAGCAGAGCCATAAGAAGAACAGTCTCTCTTGCCTTTCCGTACTTGCCAAATATCTCCTCATATCCCCTGTCTGACATCATATAACCATCAATACCAGTCTCTTCCTTAAGATTCTCAAGATATTCCTGCTTCTGCTCAAATTCCCTCACCGCAGCATAACGCGACGCATATATAGACACAGTCGAATTAATCTGCGATAACTCGTCAATTCCAATCTCACCATTCTCATACTGTTCAGAAGCTTCCATACTTTTCTGGACAGCCTGCATATAATCAGCTCTGCGCTCATCAATCAGGGCGGATATCTGCGAATAATCAGCACCGCCCTTTTCAAGATATATCCTGTCACGCTCTCTGGAGTTGTCCGAGAAAGCCATCTTTCCATAACTGATAAAATACATAACAACCAGCAGAAGCACCACAATAACCGTAAATCCCCTGCTTGTCACAAGCAGCTTGTGAAGCTCCTTGAATACAACAGGCACATTTGCAAAAATATGCTGATATCCGGCATACAGCTTATCAGTAAGCCGTGTCAGCACATTTTTACCCTGACTCGGACGCATAAACACAGTTCCCACTACCGCAACTGCCACGGACACAACAAGAATCACCATAAGCGCCCAAAACATAATAGCCGACTCAGATATGACAAAGCTTCCCCTTCCGCGGTTCGCATATGTGCTGATGACCGCGTTGACCTTCATAAGACGCACAATATTAATCTGTTTAAATGCACTGTAGATGCTGTGAAGTCCTATCCTGTAATACATAAGCACTTCCAGCCCCACAACTACTCCAGTCAGAATAAGCGCATGATTTCGCTTCCTGTTGACAACGAATACAGTCCATAATGCCACGCTAAGAACCACTACCGCCAGCGCACTGTATACATAATTGTATAGCACGAACCCAATCTGGCTCATCGGCATAGCAAATCTTTCAAATGCCTGTATAGACTGAACCGGCGCATTGAGCGCACCTGCTCCGCCGTATAACAGCAGCGCTGCTGCAAATGTTGTAAAATACAGACCCGCTGTTATAACCACGCCAGAGCCTGCGATAATAAACAGTCTGTGTAACGCAAGCCGAAGCCTTCCGCTTCCTGCCGAATGTACAATCCCCCACATTCCATTATCACGCTCACCCGACAGACCATATATTATGAAAACCATCATAATCAGCGCGAAGTAAAATGTGTAATAATAATTCACAAAACTGCCTGCTGCTTTATTATTAACAAGATAAAGCGATACATCAGCTACTTTTTCAAAATCCTTGCCAGTCTTTACAATATTATTATATGTAAAGCTGTTCTTATCTGAAAATATAGAGAAAGTCATAAGCTGCTGTGCATTAGTCTGAATCTGCTTCATGTCTTCAGGATACTTCTTTATATATTCCAACTGGCTTTCTATATCCCTTAATACCGTCAGAAACAGAAGCTGCTCACTCTCAGACAGTGCCTTATATTTCCCCAAAACTTCGGTCTCCGCACCAGCCTGTACCTCGGATTCCGCCACAGTCCCCTGCTTATCAGCCTTCCTGTAACTTAATATCCTCTTTATATCCGAATCCACCGCATTTATCGCAACCTCAATATCATAATTGCCATAGTAATCAACACACCACTGCCGCTGCGCGGTTTCAAACCTTAATTCCTTAATCCCTGCGCCCTTTGTCTGCTGATACACATACAACGATACATTAATAATAAGTAATGCGATAAAGCCAATGACAACTTTCCTGTTAATCAGTCTCCTAAACTCGTTCATATTCCGCCCCTCACTGTGTAAGCCCACTTCAAAATCACTTAACAGGAACTATCTCCACACTGCTGCTAATATTGCTCTTATCAATATACGACAGTTTATTAGAGTAGCCTATGAACAGGTACTTGTCGTCGCCGTAGTACAGATTACTCATTTTCCTTCTGTCGAGTTCTATAGTATTGACAAGTGTTCCGTCTGGATTGAGTACAAATATTTTTTCATCAATAAAATTAGTAATCTGGGTTGCACTTCCTGCACCACCGTTACACATATATATGTACTTTCCATCATATGACAAGGCTGCCATTACTATTGAATCATCAGCCTTATACAACAGTTTGCCATCATTTTCATTAAGCTTTCTTGAATAAAGCCCCTTATCTATCACGAAATAGTACAGAATTCCATTGTCTGTATCAACATAATAATCAGATATATTCTTATCAGATACCAGTTCTGCGCTGCCTGTGGCATAATCATAACAATAAAGCTTGTAATTAACGTCTGCCGTTAATGTTTCTTTATCAATTGAATTATGATTTATCAGGAAAAACAGCTTATCACCGAAGCTTCTTGCCTCGTTAATAGCGTTATTTGCTCCCTCATATGAGAACACTTCACTTGTCTTTCCATTTGCAAGTTCTGCCTTTACAATCACTACTTTATCAGTATCTTTGCTCTCAACTGCCCCCATGTGTCCAATTCTGTCATATGCATATACACAATCATCATGGAATACTAAAGACACTGTTCCATCATCACTGGCAAACAGATCTGCAACATCCTCTCTGCTGCTTCCATCTTTCGCAATTCTTTCTAACTTAGCCATACCGCCTTCCACTTTAACAACATATAGACTTCCCTTATAGTAATGAAGCGGAGAATTGTCGTAACTGCTGTCTAATACTGCATTACAATCTGATGAATTATGCTTACATTCAGCTTTGGCACACACTGGAATAATCTTATGTGTACTGTCATCAAGATACATAAGCATTGTAGTCGAATCAGTATCACTCCAGTCCAGATAATAATATCCCGACTCCGCTTTAGCCACACGATGTCCGTCAGTTCTCCAGCTGCTCATCTCGTCTGACTCTGTTGCATTGCCGACATTAATTGTTTTGTCTGATTTCCCTCTTCTCATCCCCAGAACTACTGCCACCACGATTCCAACAACTACAACTGCTGCAATAATACCTATAATAACCTTTTTCTTACCCTTCATATGAGACACCACCCTTCTTCAATTCATAACTATAATTATATCACTTTTAGTTATCTATTAAAAGACATATTGAACGAAATAACATAAATACTGCTTAAAATGCATCATTTTGATTAATTATCCTGTAATCTCACCACACAGACTATTACCCTAAGCGGTGGGTACTCTTACCGCTTTCCAAAGTTACCCGGTAAACCTACTATTTCATCAATTTTCACAATCTGGTAGGTCTTTTTTACATTGTAAGTTGGATTATGATGCTTCTTTCCATCTTAAATGCCTACTAAATCTGTCACATCTCACACTTTAGTAGGTCTTTTTCTGATATATCTGTAATATTAGTCGCATCTCGTCAGCTAAAAAGCCTACTATTCTCGCATAAATCACAACTTTAGTAGGCAATTTTCTTTAGCCACTTTAATTCCCATCAAAATTTCTTTTCAAAAGACCTACTATTTCATCTCATTTAGCAACATTAGTAGGCTTTTTACCAACTACTCAAGCAATTTCCTGTCAGAACACTTAACTTATACATTATTTGCCTCTCCACAAATAATAAATTCTTTCCTTTCATCAATAAATTTAGAGTATATTAATTAACTTCCGCCTTTTTAAACTCATAATTTCCCAGAATATCCTTTTTATCTATATATACAAGTTCTCCTCCCGTTTTTGCAAAAAACATATATCTGTCATCTCCAAAATATGCTGTTCCTGAATTCTTGTCGAGTGCAATTGTATTAACAACCGTTCCATCAGTTTTCAGAACGAATATTTTTCTTTCTATCTTCCTGCTGTAATCAGTCGCACTTCCAGCCCCACCATTAGACATGTATAGATAATTTCCATCATATGACATTGTGGCACGTACTATTGTTTCATCTACTTTATACAGCAATGTTGACTCTGTATCGTTAAGTTTTCTTGAATACAGACCTTTTCCAATTACAAAATAGAACAATATCCCATTATCTTCATCTACATAATAATCCGATATATTCTTATCTGAAATCATACTTGCCTCTCCTGTATTATAATCATAACAATACAGCAGAAATGATTCATTAATCTCATGTTTATCTCTGTCTAACGAATAAGTGAATATCTTAAAAAATAATTTATCCCCAAAACTTCTTGCTCCTGATATAGCAGCATTTTTGCCTTCATATGAAAATGCTTCTTCTGATTGTCCAGTCTTTAAATCTATCTTTTTAATAACTTCTTTTCCGACTTCATCACTTGCTGTATGTCCCAGATGATCATAAGCATATATGCAGTCACCATGAAAAACCATTGATATTGATGTAACACCATCATTAGCAAACAATTCTGCCACATCTTCCCTCTTGCTTCCATCTTTCTGTATTCTTACAACCTTCGCCATACCTGCATCAACTCTTACCATATATATGTATCCTTTATAATAATAGACAGGTGTCGAAAGATAATCCATTGAATAAAATGCATTACAATCAGAGCTGTCATGTGTACAATCAGGCTTTGCACATACAGCTATAGACTTCTTTGCAGTATCATCAAAATATCTCAAAGTAGTTCCATCAATATCATATGTGAGATAATAATAACCATCCTCTGATTTGGCAATTCCGTGAATATCCGGATTCCAATAGCTCTGTTCATCTGTTTCTTCGCTGCTCTTGCCTAAGTTTATTGACTTTTCCTTCTTTCCCCTCACCATTACCAAAGCAACGGATACTGCAGCCACACAGATTACAGCCACAATAATTATCATAAATAATTTCTTTTTTGACATAAAAAGCACCTCCCCCAATTTATGATCATAATTATAGTACTTTTAATTATATATTAAAAAACATATTGAACGAAATAACATAAATACTGCTTAAAATGCATTATTTTGATTAATTATCCTGTCATCTCACCACACAGCCTATTACCCTAAGCGGTGGGTACTCTTACCGCTTTCCAAAGTTACCCGGTAAAC
>OBAH01001445.1_pt1 | contig 13568 bp, 15 predicted proteins | sample 1517491 | NCBI WGS metagenome assembly OBAH01 (sample SAMN04571697, study PRJEB22368) | human gut metagenome | biome: human gut; material: stool | host: Homo sapiens | place: Luxembourg | collected 2012-08-03
CCCGGTTTATCCAGGATGTACAGCCGGAGTGTATCGAGGACCTGATCGCCGTCAATGCCCTGTACCGCCCCGCCACGCTCGACATCGGCGCCACCGATGATTATGTCCGTTTCAGGCGTGGCGAGGTGGCCCCGGTCTATAACTACGGCTGTTATGAAGCGACGAAGAACACTTTCGGAATCATGGTCTACCAGGAGCAGTTCATGTCCGTCGCCCATACGCTCGGGGGATTCGACCTCGGGAAGACCGACCTCCTGCGCAAGGCCATAGGAAAGAAGAAAGCCGACCTGATGGCCACGCTGAAGGCGGATTTCATTGCCGGAGCCGTCGGGAACGGATGCCCGGACTATGAGGCGGAGGAAATCTGGCACAAGATAGAGGTGGCCGGGAAATATTCGTTCAACCGCTCCCATGCCGCGGCATACGCCCTTACAGCCTATTGCGGGGCATGGCTCAAGGCCAATTACCCCTCGGCATTCTACACGGTGGCATTGCAATGGGCGGACGACAAGGAGATTCCTTCGCTGATGGCGGAGATGGAACGCTGCTCGCCGGCCAAGATCGTGCCGCCGGACATCAACCGCTCCGGGACGGAGTTCTTCACCGACTATGCCACCGATGAAATCTTCTGGTCGCTTACCCGAATCAAGCAGGTCGGCCTCAGGACAGTGGAATACATCGTCACGGAACGCGACCGGGGCGGGGCATATACGGGTATCGAGAACTTCATCCACCGCATATTCCGTTACAAGCTCAAGAAATACAGTTACTGGGACGATCCCGACAACGCGGAAGAGGCCGTGAAAGTCCCCGTGAACGCCCGGCATGTCAAGCACATGATCCTTGCCGGATGCTTCGACCGCATCGAAAAAGTCGGGGCGGTTACCGAACGCTGCGCGCTGCTCGAACGCGCCGCACGTGAACTGGGATTCTCCCTTTCCGAAAAGGACTTCCCGCAGGACATGCGCGGGCGGCATTTCTTCTGGTCGCAGCAGCAGATTGCCGTGTCGGGTATCGGCAGCATCGACTACCGCCGCATCTTCGACAATTCGGAAGCCAGCGGGCAGGTCAAGGGAAAAGCCTCCTACCTGACCCTGGACGAGGTGGCACGGGACGAGAATGACGGCAGGCGTGCGACTGTCTGCGCCACGGTGGTGGATGTAGCCGAGCATACCTACAAGGACAGGGAGACGGGAAGCCGGAAGCGTTTCGCCAGGCTGACACTCTCCCAGAACAACCGCCTGGCGGAGTGCGTGTGCTGGAACGACTATTACATGGAGCACCGCACCGAGATCCAGTCGCTTAAGGACCGGGTGGTCATCCTCACGGCCGTCATCCGTTACAGCGACTACAACGGCTGCAATACATTGCAGACCTATAAGAACTCATTGTTATTCATCCAATCCTGAGAAGATATGGCACCACAGACTGAACAGAAAATATATGTAGGCATCGGGCTGGATTTCGAGACCGGAGGGCTGGACTGCCGTGAATGCGCCTGCACGCAGATCGCCCTGCAGGCCGTCCGTTTCGACACATGGCAGGTATTCGACCGCTACCAGGCGTATATCGCCCCCTACGGGAAACAGGACGCGGGACTTCCCCGGCGCAAGGTGTTGCGTACCCGCCATGAGCAGGCGAAAGGACAGGAATATGTCCCGATGAAGTACGAACAGGCGGCATTGGACTATTCCGCCATTACCATGGAGATGCTGCGCACGCAGGGTATGGACATGAAGAAGGTGGCCGGAGAAGTCATCGCCTTCGCCAAACGCGCCACCCTCTCGAAGGGCAACCAGTGCAAGCCCGTGCTGGTCGGACAGAACATCGCCTTCGACATCGGATTCCTGCAACAGCTGGTGAACTATGCCGGACTGGCCGCCGAGTTTGAAAAGACCTTTTCCGGGAGCAGGGACTATTACGGCAACTTCCAGCCGCACTACATCGACACGCTTGCCTTGGGGCGGCTGGCTTTTGCCGCCGATCCGGAGGTCACCTCGTACAAACTGGAACTGGTAGCCTCAAGGTTGGGCGTGGAACTGGACGATGCCCACGATGCGGCTGCCGACGTGACGGCCACGCTCGACATCCTGGGGGTCTATACCTCCCGTCTGCGCCAGACGGAAGGGACGGCAACCGCCATGCAGAAGAAAGAGAAAACCCGTAAATATTTCAAGATATGAGTATGGACACGAATAAGGAAGCCCCAGGCATTGACCGGGAACGGATTCCCGAGACCATCACATTCCGCACGGCGGACCGGATGACCTACGGGGCGCTGGGCTATGACGGGAACGAACTGATGGCGTTCATATCGGGCTACGACCTGGAAATCAAGTTCAACCTGCGGCTCATCAACTCGCTGGCGGACGCGGAGGCGTGTGCCGATGCGTTGGCCCAGGTATTCTATGACGCATTAATGGAACAATTGTTATGCAACGAAAAGGCGGGTTTTGTAAAACCTCCGGGACACAAACCCGCTACTCTTTCAGAAAAGGAAGGAAGAAACGATGTCAGACAAGATAGCGAACACGCAGGATAGGCCGGAAGAGAAACCGCTCACGGAGCAGGAGCTGCAATTCTGCAACCTCTATGTGAACGGCGGGCTGGAGTATGCCGGACGGCCGAAAAAATGCTTTGTGGAGGTATTCGGTGAGGATACGGTGAAGAATCCGTACGCTTCGGCCAATTACCTGATGAACAAACCGCATGTGCTGGCGCATATCAAGGCGCTGCTCTCCTCGGAACGGTTCGAGATGGAGACGATGGCCGTGAAGCTGCAGGTGGCCGAGACCCTCAAGGCCGTCATGGACGAGACGGCCACTTCGGACTATACCGACCGTTTCGGAGTGCCGCTTTCCCCTGCGCCGCTCAGGGCCGTGTCGGTCAATGCCGCCAAGGCGCTGATGGATATCTTCCCCATCAGGCACAAGGAGGAGAACCGCCTGCGCATCGAGGGCAGTGACGGCAATGTCATCTTCAATGTGATCGTACCCCAAAACCCTATGACAGATGGTGAAAAGGAAACATAAAGTCACCAGGGAAGAAATTGCCTGGTGGATATATCTGGTGATAATGGTCGCGCTGGTCATCTACGGATTCCGGGACAGCGCGGCGGCTGAGGTTCTGATAAGGGCCATCAGGGAGGCATTCTCACTTTTAATGGAATAATGATATGGAACAATTCAAGGAATTTGTAGTGAAGTACTTCAAGATTATCGTCGTGGTACTTTCGTTCTCGCTGACACTGTACATACAGCATGTGAACAACACGGCCCAGATTGCAGAACTGGAGACCAAATGTATCGGTTTGGAAGTGGAAATCAAGAACCAGTATGACCGCATCAACGCCATGAAGCTGGACAAGTCCGTGTTCGAGGCGACCATGATGCAGCTCAACACGGTGCAGAATGACCTGCACGAGATCCGGGCCGACATCCGGGAGCTGCTGAAATGCCAGAACCTGCATAAATAACCCGATTTTTAAACTGCCGGTTATGACAAAGAATACTTATGTGAAAATCATCGCTTCTCCGGAACTTTCCCGCATGAAGCTTGGCGGACTGGCCGGCCGGAGAGGGCTGGTCGTGGAGGACCTGTCCGGTGAAGACAGGAAAAACAAGGGCGGGCTGGTTCTGTTGGAAGAGGCCTACATGGATGAGTTTGTCTGGTTCATTCCCGAAAAATCCGTGACATATGAATAGGCTGGACAAAACACTTCTGATAACCGTGCTGCTGCTCGGCGGCATCCTCTGGTTGCAGCACCGGTGGACAATACGCCTCACGGAAGAACGCGACCGATTCCGCATGAACAGCACAGCCCTGCTTTCCGATGTGAAGCGGATGCGGACCGATTCAGCGACGATGGCCCTCGATGCCAAGGCACTGCGGCTGACCATAGACGAGTATGAGGAGTTCCGTGCCGAGGATGCCGAAACCATCAGGCGGCTCGGCGTGAAAATCAGGAATCTCGAAGCGGCGGCCCGGCATGAGGTCGAGGTGAAAGCACCGATAGACGCCGCTCATTGTCCGTGATACCGTCCCGCTACTGCGGCAGAAAGTGGAGATGGTCACGCCGCATATACATTTTAGCGGACTGATTGAAGAGAACCGTCTCAAAGGTGACATAAAGATACCCGTGACGCTTAACCAGGCTGTATGGGTGGAATACAAGGGATGGTGGTTCTGGAAGAGGGTCAAAGCTATCCGTCAGACCATATCCAGCAACAACCCGTATGTGGAAATCAGGTATTCGGAATATATAAAGATAGACAAAAAATGATGGTGGACTGCAAGCGTTGGATAGGGTGTGTTGATTGAAGCGACATTTACTCCGGACCGGGATGTATCTCAAATGATGGTTTCAGATACATCCCGGTCCGGAATATTTTAGCCCGTTGCCTGATATGGCCATTTATAACGGGCACGAGTGGGCCTGGTCCAGAACAGTAGTTTGGAAAACCATCCAATCCACAGATTTGACATCCGCCAGACCCATTGTGCCGGTAAATCCTGCCATCTGTACAGCTATACGGTTGTTTCCGGCAGCCTGCGCCGAACAGGAAACATTGCAACAATTCTGCATTACCGATGACTTATCCGGCCATGTCCGGATATTAAATGAAGATTGGCGGGACCGGCTTTCCGTTTCATCAAGCGCACCATTTCTATATCTTTCCATTCCATAACAGGTAGAGGCATGCAGTGCGCGCACCTCTTCCGTTCCGTGCAATAATGACATTCTTTCATGTCTCCGCCATATCGAAGTAAAGAAATGTTAAGCAAGGTGGATTTTCTCTCATTTTACGATTGAGAAACATTATTATAGTAATATTTTTCCGGACTACATCCTTGCCAGACTGTTTGCCATATTCTTTAATGACAGAATATCAATCATTGAAAATTAAGTAATATGGCAACAGTAAAAGTTAAATTCCGGGCCTCTTCCGTCGAGATGAAGGAAGGCTCGCTCTACTATCAAGTGATTCACAACCGTCTGGTAAGACAATTGCATACCGGCTACAGGCTTTTTCCTTCGGAATGGGATGCCGGCATTTCCGAGGTCGTGGTGGCTTCCGGCACAGAAGAGGGACGCAGGAATTACCTGCTCTCCATGAAGACCGCCATAGCAGACGACCTGTCCCGGCTCCGGAGCGTCATCGCACGGCTCGAACGTTCCGACACGGGATATACCGCCGACAAGGTGGTGGAAGTGTTCTCCTCTCCGGCCGACTGTGGCGGTTTCCTTTCCTTTGCACGACAACTCATACAGGAACTGAAAAAGATAGGCAAAAGGCGCACGGCCGAAACATATACGACCGCCTTGAACAGTTTTTTGCGTTTCCGGGGCGAACGGGACCTGCTGTTCGAGGAAGTGGACTCCAACCTGATGGTGGAATACGAGACCTTTCTGAAAGGCATCAATGTCTGCCCGAACTCCTCCTCTTTTTACATGCGCAACCTGCGCGCCATCTATAACCGTGCGGTGGAAAGGGAACTGACCGTGCAGCGCTATCCCTTCAAACATGTCTATACGGGCGTGGACAAAACAGTGAAACGTGCCGTCCCGCTGAAAGTAATCCGCCGGATACGGGATCTGGACCTGACGCTCAGTCCTGTGCTGGATTATGCGAGAGATCTGTTCATGTTTTCATTCTACACCCGGGGAATGGCATTTGTGGATATGGCTTACCTGAAAAAGAAGGATTTGCAGAACGGAGTTCTGGTCTATCGCCGCCAGAAGACGGGACAGCAGCTTTTTATCAAGTGGGAGAAACCCATGCAGGAGATTGTCGGCAAGTACGATACGTCCGCGACTCCTTATCTGCTGCCGATCATCCGGGATATGGATACGGATGCCCGAAAGCAATACAAGAACGCCGCCCATCTTGTCAATGACAAACTGAAAAAAATAGGCCGGCAGTTAGGGCTTGCCATACCGCTGACAAGCTATGTCGCGCGCCACGCCTGGGCTTCCATCGCAAAGAGCAAGAACATTCCGATTTCCACCATCAGCGAAGCGATGGGACACGATTCGGAGAATACCACGCGTATCTACCTTGCCTCATTAGACACATCGGTCGTGGACAAGGCCAACAGCCTTATTCTAAAATCACTGTAATCGGGAGAAAGATTTGCATAATACCCGCACACCGTACGGACAGCAAAAAAGCCATTCGGAAAATGGCTATAGAAACTGAAAAGTTGTGCAATTTAAAACATCTCTTTTTAAGAGAAGTATTTTGCAAGTGCAAAGATACGCAAAAATCAAATAAGCGCTTCACGATTAACGAAATTTATTGTCCGTCAGAATGAAAAAACAGATGAGCCGTTAAGCGGGCATTTGCGATTTGTTTAGTAAAAATTACCGTTCAAAAAATAAACAGTAGAAAACCAGGTCTTTTCCTGAACGGTATTTTTCTTAAAAAGAGACAGACAGGAGACGGAATGATTTGACAGGAATCATGCAACCGAAAAAATGTTTTGCCAAACTTCAGAGAGCAACCATTGGAGTTTAAAAAACAAGTCGTTGAAATAGTGCGGGAAAATCCCGCCAAGGCGATAAACTGTTGAGTATTTGCCCGTTTCTCTCCGAAAGAGAAGTATTTGACGGTGCAAATATACGTATTTTATTGATTATAACGGCATAAACAGCTTGTTTTTTAAGTCTCAATCCGAGTTCTAAACCGGTTCTACTTCAATGAATGTTAAGCATTCCCAGTCGCTCGAACCGAACATAATCTGTTTTTCAGCCACTTATCATCAATGTTATACGCTACCACTTCTCTTTCGGAGAGAAGTATTGGTTTGGGAGTTGACGTGCCGGTTTTCCGGCCCGAATGAGATAACAAGAATAAGGAAAATATGAAAAAATTGATCTTCGGTGTTTTTCTTGCGGTTTGTTGGTGCACGGGCACTGTCAAAGCGCAGGATATCGCAGTAAAGACCAATCTATTGTATTGGTCAAGTACCACGCCCAACTTGAGTCTGGAATTTGGGCTGGGCAAACGCACGACCCTCGACCTCACGGGTGCCTACAACCCGTGGACGCTGAATAAGGACAAGAACAAGAAAATCAAACACTGGATGGTAATGCCGGAGTTCCGTTACTGGCTCTGCGAACGCTATAACGGCCATTTCTTCGGCCTGCACAGCGGTTACGCGTTCTACAACATCAGTGGCGTGAGAATCCCGTTCCAAAGCAAGTCCACGAAGGATCACCGTTATCAGGGCTGGGCTACGGGTCTCGGATTGTCGTATGGCTACTCATGGATTTTAGGCAAACGCTGGAACCTCGAAGCCACGATCGGTCTGGGTTACATCTACACGCAATACGATAAGTACGAGTGTGCCACTTGCGGCAAGTTCAAGGGCAACAAGGACAAGCATTATTTCGGCCCGACCAAGGCGGGCATCTCCCTGATATATATAATCAAATAACAAGAAAATGACTATGAGACGCATATACATCCTATTATTGCTGATATTGGCATGTTGTCCCATGATGTTGCATGCCGAGAACGAAACCAGTTACTTGCCTCTGATCGGGATTCGTCAGGGAGGGGTCGTCAAGCAGGGCCGCACGGTAGAGCTGACGATGTCCGTCGATTTGAGCAAGGCGAAAATCCGTACGCAGCACACCGTAGCACTGACACCCGTACTCATGTCGGCGGACAGTAGCCGCGAGGTGACCTTTCCCCCGATACAAGGTTTACTTGCGGGCGCAGCGGCTCGAAAGCGTGGAGCTTCCCCCTTTCCACAATGATTCCGCACAGGTAATCATACGCCACAGCAGCAAGGGGCAGCATTACGATTATGCGGCCACCGTGCCCTACGAGCTTTGGATGCTCGACGGGCGGATCAAAATCCGCGAAGAGGTACACGGCTGCGTGAACTGCGACAAGGGCAAGGCGGAGCAGTCCTTGTGGGCGGGCATACTTCCTGCCTATGTCCCCGATTACAAGCTCGACAGCATAGCCCCTGAACCTGAACCCGTGAAAGTGCGTGCCGAAACCCGCACCGCCCGGCTGCAGTTCCGGCAGGACAGTTATAATATATTGCCCGGATTCAAGAACAACCGTGCCGAACTGGACACCGTTTCCAACTCCATCGAGCTGGTAAAGAAAAATACCGACGTCAGGATTATCGGTATCTACATCACCGGTTACGCTTCTCCCGAAGGCAGCATGGCGCACAATATGGCCTTGTCCGAGAACCGCGCCAAGGCGCTGGCCGACTATATCCGCCGTTACGACGCTATCGCTCCCGAGATGCTCCACGTGGACTGGAAGGGTGAGGACTGGGAAGGTTTCGTCCGTGTGCTCGGCGACTTCCCGAACCTGCTGAAACGCGACGAGGTATATGAAATCATCGAACGTTACCCCGACGAACGGGATTTCTGCGAGCTGCAACTCCAGAAACTCGTGCCGCCGACCATTTACCACAGGCTGCTCACCGAGATATACCCCGCGTTGCGCCGCAACGAGTACCGCATCGAGTACAACGTGCGCAACTTTAACCTCGAAGAGGCTCGCCGCATGGTCGATGAGCGTCCCGACCTCCTGAGCCTGTCGGAAATGTACAAGGTGGCCGATTCCTACGGGAAAGGCACGCCCGGGTACGACAAGGTGATGGCCACCGCCTTACGCTATTTCCCCGCTTCGCCCTCCGCACTCAATGAGAATGCCGTGAACGCCATCTCCCGTGAGGAGTATGCCAAGGCGGTGGAGCTGCTCGAGAAATCGGAAGTCACCGCGCGGTCGGCAGAACTGCTCTCCACCCTCGGTGTGGCATACGCCGGGGCCGGACAATACGACAAGGCGGAGGATGTGTTCCGCCGTGCTTCGGAGGCAGGCTCCGCGACTGCCCGGCATAACCTCGAAGAGGTGCGGCAGGTCATCGACCAGTTGTAGACAAAATCCATAAGCGAGAAGTTATAAAAACCTTTTTACTAATTTTTAAATAACAAAAAGATGAAAGTCAAGAGTTTTTTATTGACAGCTTTAGCTGCTTCAATGACGTTTGTTGCATGTGACAACAAAGACGATGAAATGGGACAGTTGGACAACACCCCAAAGAGTGTAAGCATTGACCTGTCTAATGTGATTCCAGTAACCAGAGGCGCCGGTCAAGAGGTAGAAGACAACTCAAAGGTTTCTTTGACAGATTTACAGGTATTCTTTACAGACGGAACTACCCTGTATAAAGGAAAAACAATCGAAGGAACTGAGGCAACCCACTACTTCAGCAATAAAAGTAATTTTGACGACCGCGCAGATAAGGTATTCCATTTTTTACCTGCTGAGGTGAACAAGGTAATCGTTGTAGGTAACAACGGTAGTCAAATAAATGCATCTACTTATGTAGATTTGAAAAAAGACCTGATAATCGCCGAACAGCAAAATCCGACTGATCTAGACCTTTATAAAGAAGTCGAGTTGACTTCTGTGTCCGGTCAAGACGAGGCAGGACACCCGCTTTACAAAGCGAAGGTAGTGCTTGAACCGCGTGTATCCAGAATTGAAATCGGTAAATTTGAGTATACAGCTCCTACTCAAGGTCAGCGTAAGTACAAGAGTATTGAAGTTCAGCAGGTCATGTTGAACAACTATTTCGGGAAAGCAGACCGTCAGGGAGGAACAGCCAGTGACATACAGAACTCCGATATTAACCCCGGTTCTATATTCGGCCTTTTCGAGACAGCTGCTGATGCGTGGTATAACGATGAATTTACCTCAACAGAGAGTCCTGCAACCACCTTGCCTTTGGTTACATTGGATGAAAATACACAGTATAAGCATTCCTACGAGAAAGGCAATGTCCGTCCTGCATACCACTTCTTTCCTAAAGATAATAATATTGGAAATACTAACCATCCTCAAGTTCTTGTAAAATTGATTGGTACAACAAATGAAGGAACTAAGGTTCCTCTTTACTTGGCTACCAGTACATTCACTCCTGCTGTTACAGCAGATTTCGCCAAGATTTACGTCATGAACTTTGCATTTAGCGATGAGGATTTGGATAATCCTCAAAAATGTGTGGAGGTAACTGTTGACGTCATGAGCTGGGATGTAGTTCCTGTCACACCTGAATTTTAATTGATAACCCGATAGGCAGGGCGAAAGTTCCGCCCTGTCTATCCTTTAACACTTCAATCACATATATATGAAATTGACGAATATTGTTTTCTGCCTGACGTTGCTCGCCGGAGCCGCCACATCCTGCATCCGTGAGGATCTGGACGACTGTCTGAGCACGAACACGCTGTTGCTCAGCTACAAGGGCGACGGCACCACGGAGATATTCCCCGACAAGATCTGCCGGGTGGAGATGTTCGTATTCGATGCAGAAAATCGATGCGTCAATTCGAGTATCTTACCAGAGGAACAGGTCAAGGACCGCACGGCTACGCTTCCCCCGCTCGCTGCCGGAGACTACCGGATTGTCTGCCTGGGGAACACCCACCACACGAAGGTCGATGGCATCGCCACGGGCGATTTCGGCCGGATGCTCTTTGCCGCCGGGGATTATTTCGACGAGAAACAGGTTGCCGGCAACGATTCACTTTACTATGCTACGACCTCTTATACCGTACTGCCTTACAGCGGTGATGAAGAGGCAAACCAGACCAAAACCATAGAGTTCGCCAGCTCTCACTACGATCTGTCGGTGGAAGTGGCCGGAGTTCCCGCCCCGGGAACCCGCGCAGGCTCGCTGCCTGTGCTTGAGATATGCGGAGTCTCGCCCTGTACCGATTTTGAGAATCGGGCCTGTGGGGAGGCAACCGACTATTTGCTTGAAACCGAATACGAAGCCGGAAAAGCGTTGCTCACGGCCCGTACCAACATAATGCGTCACAAGAACCACGAGAACGTGAACATCCGCCTGAGCGCCGCCCCGAACGGGGAACCGCTGGCCGAAGTCAACCTCGCCAGGTTCCTTGCCGACAATCCTATTATAGACTGTTCCAAACATGAAGTGCTCATCCCGATACGCATCGAGTTCAAGTCGGGAGAAATCACGGTAAGCGTACCCGAATGGTACATCGAACAAGTGAAACCTGAGTTTTAGACCGAACCGAAAAGAATATGCTGAATACAAGAAAAATATTATACTGGGCAGTTACAGCAGTGTGCTGTGGCCTGTTGCCGTGCGGGTGCGTCAAGGAAGATGCCGCATCGCTCGGGGAACGGCACGATGTGGCAGTGCGGCTCAACGTAGGGACATGCGCTGTCGGCGAAACCGACGGCACACCGACCGGCGAAGAATCGGCCATTCACTCGCTTCGTGTCTATGCCTTTGTAAAAGGACAACTGGCGGGCCACGAGTTCCGGAGCGGAGACATGGAGACTCCGGCTACATTCTGGATGGATCTGACGATGACTTCCCTGACTACCGAAACGGTAGACTTCTACATCATCGCGAACGAGAAGGCCATGAGTACCCCAGGTGCCGAGAAAACCTTTACGGAAAATACTACGGAAGCGGAACTAAATGATTTCACGTTTACCACGCTGACACGAGATGTCCAAGCCTACGGACTTCCAATGTTCGGCAAGGAATCCAAAACAATCGACTTCTCGAAACTTTCTAACCGTCAGCCGATCGACCCCGGCCATTCGGGGCATACACCGCTGGAAGATGTCTTGACGTTCCAACTGAAGCGTCCCATAGGCAAGTTGGGCGTGTTCGCGGCCAAAGAAGCAGGTGAGGCAGGAGAGCTGTGTGTAACGGACCTGACCTTGCTGGAAGCCGGAACGCGTGCGTATAATTACCTGATGCCACAGACCGACGAAACGCTGAAACTGGCAGGCGCCACTGGTACCGGCGAGTTTTCACTCGTCCCCTCTTCAGCACCGGTAACGAAGACGCTGGCCACGAATATCACGCCCGAAGAGAGGCAGAACCCCGAAAACTACACGCCTGTACTGGGGGCTCCTTTTTATCCTTTCGAGAACCCTTGGGGCAGCGATTCGTGGAACACACCGGGTGATGAGCATGGAAACATCCTCAAAATCGGCTACACGTTCGACAGCGAGCCGCGCGAAGGTCTGGTCTATATGCCACGCATTGAAAGGAACAAGTATTATGCGGTATGCTGCCTGATGCACAACAGCGGCAAGATAACTGTCGCATACGATGTGGCCGACTGGGAGGACGGTGGAGATTATCAGTTGGAGTTCGATTACCCTTCCTATGAACTGCTGCAACCTTTCGGTGGAGGGACCGCCCCCTACGCGCAGCCGACGGTTTACTACAATGGCGGCGCATCATCGACAGCGGGAACCTACTCTTTTAGGTTCACCATCACAGGTCCTGTGAGACAGGAATGGCAGCCCACGCTGTTTGATGCCACAGCCGCAGACTATGAACTGACGGTATATCAAAACGTGGATGGTGTCAACACACTCGTGACACCGCCTTATGTGGCTTCCGATACAGCGTACGAAATCCGGGTAAGGGCACTGAAAGGCGAGAACGTGGACAAGCAGTTCTCGTTGGGCATCGCCTATACCCCGAAGTGGGATCCTTCGGGAAGCTCGCTCCTGCTGATCAACATGCAGAGCGGAGCCACGAACTGGACAGGAAGCGAGAGCACCGAGAAGATTGTAATCAAACAGGTTGACATACCTACAAACTAACAAGCGATGAGACGGATTATATACAATATGATGATTTGTTGTGCGGCGGCATGGCTTCTTGCCGCTTGCAGCAAAGATGACGATCTCCCCGGCGGGCAGACAGGAGGTAACGGCAACAGCATTATCCTCGACATCTCGTCGGGAGCGTTGCCGGTGAGTCGTGCTACCGTACCGGCCGAAGGGGCGGAGGTCGCAGTGAGCCATATCGACGTGCTGATTTTCAACGATACCGACGAGAAAACGAAGGTGTGGAGCGACCGGGTGAACGCGTCAGCCAATGAAACGGGACGGATTACACTGCCCGTAAAACGGTCGTCTTTTACGGAAAATGAGAGGTATTGGGTGTATCTGATCGCCAACAGCACCCACCCGGAAAAGGATTTTGAAAACCTCGCGAACCTGAACGCCTTGAAGGCGATGACGCAGGAGGACGAGAACATTCACCTGACAGGGAAAGACATTGAAGGTGTCCCGGGAACATTCCTCATGGACGGCATAGCCTATCCCGAAGGGAACGATGAACCGGCGGTTGCTGCTCCGGTCGTCCTCTACGACGGCTCGCAAGGGAATGACACGCGGCTGGCGGTCACGCTGCGCAGGGCAGCGGCAAAAGTCGTGGTGACCATCAACAAAGGCCAAGACGTGACTTTTGATTCCAAAGGCATAGGTTACTACCTGCGCAATATGCCCTATACCACATCGGTAGTGGCGGGTGCGGACGGTGCGGCAAAGCTGAGGAATACCGCCCAGACCTCCGGCGGCTATCTTGAGTGGACGGCGAACAAAATTACCGTAACGGCTTACATGTATGCCCATGCCTGGGACAATGGAAGTTCCATGGAGCAGGAAGTGCGCCTGGTGATGAACATCCCCCTGACTTACCAGAAGGATACCGACCCGCAACTGCGTCCCGATAACTACTAC
>OBAH01001447.1_pt1 | contig 13564 bp, 11 predicted proteins | sample 1517491 | NCBI WGS metagenome assembly OBAH01 (sample SAMN04571697, study PRJEB22368) | human gut metagenome | biome: human gut; material: stool | host: Homo sapiens | place: Luxembourg | collected 2012-08-03
TCAGAAGCCCAGCGGAATGCCCGGCGAACAGGAACATCATATTTCGTCTGTACCGTTTTTCTTTTCATAAACCTATAAAATCACGACTTGTGAGAGGACGCTTATATCTGCCCTTCACAACCTATAAAAGCACTACAGGATCTGCGACACTACGTCCGTTAAACTCCGGTTTATCAGAAATCCACCTCGGTATCATAGTAGCAGCATTTCAGCAGCTTCTCCATCTCTTCCTGACTCGGCTGTCTAGGATTGGAACCGGTACATGCATCTAAAATCGCATTGGCAGCGATCTCCGGCAGTCTCTCTAAGAACACCTCTTCCGGAACAAAGCCCTGCTCTGCCGGGTAGCTATCTGCGCCGTAATTTTTGATGCAGTGTGGAATCTTAAGGTCATCATTCATCTTGCGCAAGTATGCAATGAGTAACGCAACTTTCTCATCTAAGCTGTCACCGCCAAGTCCCATAAAATCAGCAATATCGCCGTAACGTTTCTTTGCTGTCTCATCTTTTGCATTGAATGCGATAACTTTTGGCAGATACATGGCGTTTGCAGCACCATGGATAATATGAGCACCATAATCTGCAAATGCAGCTCCTGTCTTATGTGCCATGGAATGAACGATACCAAGCAGAGCGTTGGAGAATGCCATTCCGGCAAGACACTGCGCATTGTGCATGGAATCTCTCTTAGCCATATCTCCGTTGTAGGAATCAACCAGATCATTCTGGATCATTTTGATCGCATGTAACGCCAGTGGATCGGTAAAGTCACAGTTAGCGGTAGAAACATATGCCTCGATCGCATGTGTCATAGCATCCATTCCAGTATGTGCAACTAATTTCTGCGGCATTGTCTCTGCAAGATCCGGATCAACGATTGCCACATCCGGTGTGATCTCAAAATCTGCGATCGGATATTTGATACCTTTTTCATAATCGGTAATAATTGAAAATGCTGTCACTTCTGTCGCTGTTCCTGATGTGGATGAGATTGCACAGAAATGAGCTTTATTTCTAAGCGACGGGATACCAAATACTTTACACATATCCTCGAACGTGATATCCGGGTACTCGTATTTGATCCACATTGCTTTTGCTGCATCGATTGGGGATCCGCCGCCCATCGCAATGATCCAGTCCGGCTCAAATTCCATCATTGCTTTTGCACCTTTCATCACGGTTTCCACAGAAGGATCCGGTTCGATGCCTTCAAACAGCTGAACTTCCATTCCGGCTTCTTTCAGGTACTGTTCTGCTCTGTCGAGGAATCCGAACCGCTTCATGGAACCGCCGCCAACACAGATCATTGCCTTTTTTCCTTTGAATGTCTTTAATGCCTCCAGAGCACCTTTTCCATGGTATAAATCTCTTGGTAACGTAAATCTTGCCATTGTAAAAACCCTCCTATAAAATATGTATGTGCTTATTTTGATTGTTATGTTTTTAACAATCAGGCCGCATGTATTACCTCGTGATCTCATCACTTGTGCTTATTATACCATACACCTTATTTTATAAAAGGGTTTTTATACATTATTCACAAATTATTTCATGTATTTTTTGATAAACAAATTTCTAATACAATTTTAATCCACTGCGCACCGGTTCACTTGTCAGATCCACACCCAGCTTCTTAAAAATTTTAATATCCACTTCAGAGAGCATTACGGAAGTGTGCACCTGGCATCCCCGAAGTGCCGGAAGCTGCTCTAATGCTTTCTTTGCGTTTTCATTGGTCACCGCAGCGAGCGAAAGGGCGATCAATACCTCATCGGTATGGAGTCTTGGATTCTTTCCACCGAGGAAACGGACTTTCAGATCCTGGATCGGTTCGATCGCTTCCGGGCGGATGAGTTTCTCATCATGCTCAATGCCAGCCAGATATTTTAATGCGTTCAGGAGCAATGCTGCAGACGCACCGAGAAAATCTGATGTCTTGGACGTAATGATACAGCCATCGGAAAGTTCGATCGCTGCAGTTGGAACGCCAAGTTCCTCTGCACGTTTTTTTGCAGCGACTGTGACATGTCTGTCGTCCGTTGTGATCTTGGCCTGTTTCATCAGAAGTTCAATCTTGTAAACTTCATTTTCCGTCGCTTCCTCTTTGACCAGTTTGTTTACCGCTGTGTAATAACGTCTTATGATCTCCATTTTGGAGGCTTCACAGCATGCCTCGTCATCGATGATACAGTTTCCTGCCATGTTGACACCCATATCAGTCGGTGATTTATAATAAGTATTTTCTCCGTAAATCCCTTCAAAAATAGCGTTCAAAACCGGGAAGATCTCAATGTCACGGTTGTAGTTGACCGTCGTTTTTCCATAAGCTTCCAGATGGAACGGGTCGATCATGTTCACGTCATTCAAGTCTGCGGTAGCCGCCTCATAAGCTAAGTTTACCGGATGTTTTAATGGAAGATTCCAGATTGGGAATGTCTCAAATTTTGCATAGCCGGCTTTTGTTCCACGGATATTCTCATGATAAAGCTGGGAAAGGCAGGTTGCCATTTTTCCACTTCCAGGTCCCGGCGCGGTGATGACGACTAATGGTCTGGTCGTCTCGATATAGTCATTCTTGCCGAATCCGTTCTCACTGACGATCAGCGGAATGTTTGCCGGATAGCCCTCGATCTTATAATGCTGATATACTTTAATGCCTCTTTTTTCCAGTTTTTCACGGAACTGTACGGCACCGCTCTGTCCTGCAAACTGCGTGATGACAACGCTTCCCACATACAGACCCTTTTTCTCAAACTCTCCGATCAGCCGGACAACATCCACATCATAAGTAATTCCAAGATCCCCGCGGACTTTGTTCTTCTCAATATCTGCCGCACTGATCACGATCACGATCTCTGCCACATCCGCAAGCTGCATGAGCATTTGCAGTTTACTGTCCGGTGCAAATCCCGGCAAGACTCTGGATGCGTGATAATCGTCAAATAATTTTCCGCCAAATTCCAGATAAAGCTTGTCCCCAAATTGGTTGATCCGCTCTTTAATGTGCTCCGACTGAATTTTTAAGTACCTGTCATTGTCAAATCCTATTCTCATCCCTGATATCCCCTTATTTTTCATTCACTTTTTTATTTACAAACATAAAGAATATTATACAATAAAACCGGCACAAAATATACTCGAAATTTTCAATTTCCATCACAAATTTTAACGTACCATTTGAAAATTATTTTTGCAGATTTCATAAATAAGGCTGACCCTTTCCGGATCAGCCTTATCATTAAATTCCCAATAACTGCTTTTTCTTCGCTGCAAATTCTTCTTCTGTGATGACTCCTGCATCCAAAAGACCTTTGTACTTCTGCAGCTGTTCGATCGTATCACTCTCAGAAGATTGCTTCTGCTCTTCCAAAGATCCGGTCTCCTGCTTTGCAGCCTGTTTTTTCTCTCCCGCTGTCATCTCTTTGACATTCGGATTCATCAGGTGTGCCAGATTGAGCGCCAGCGTGTGCAGACTCTCTGTTTTATCCTCATAGCAGCTTAAAAACGCCTCGACACTTGGACTGTCACTGTCAAAGGAAACTCCTGTCCAATCCCACATGATATTATCCCAGTAAGGATGGTCAAACGTCAGCTCCACATGGAAGGTATCTGCCGGAGAAGCCACGTCAAAAGATGGTCTTGGATGATACTCATGATAATGGTTATCATCTTTGTCATTTTCCTCATGCATCCGCTCCAGCCGCTCAAACATTTCATATTCCCTCATCTGCATCTGAAACTGTGCGATCTGCGGCTCCAGCTGCTTTACTTTTTCCGGAACTTTACTGTCGTAATGCTTTAATTCCTGATGATTTCCCTCAAATAAAACCCGGCTGTCCTCTAAAATACGGAAAGACTTTAAATTATCCGCCTGAAATGCGAGCGAGTCTTTGTCACAGTTCACACGGAAAAGTCCATGGAAAATATCTAATACCAGATCTCCACCAAACAGTCCAAAATTAAACGAATAGTTTTCCTCGAACTGATCCCTCAATGCCTGGTTATCTTCGTAAAACTGGATGTACTGCTTAAAATCATCGATGGTCATCCGATCTGTCCTGCCTTTTGGCAGATAGATTTTTTTATCGCATTCCTTACAGATCGGTGTGTCCTGTATTTTTGTTGCAAGCAGCCGCGGTGTCGGATTCCCGCAGACCGGACATAATTTTTTATTATTACTGAATAATCCCATATTAATCCCCTTTCTGTGACAGATATTCTCTTTTATGAAAGCCAAGAATACCTGCAATTACATTTGTAGGAAACATACCAAGCGCACTGTTTAACTTTGTCACTGAATCGTTGTAGATCAAACGGCTGGTATATACCATGCGCCCATAACATTCCACCGCATCCATACATTTGGTATAGTTTTTATCTGCGCAGAGCAGTGGATTGTGTTCTGCTGCCAGACGGATGCTTTTTACGGTTTCCTCTATCACCTGCTCCTGCTCTGATACCTCCTCAGGTGCGGAGCGAGCAGTGATCACACTTCGTCTGGCTGCTGCACGCTCCATCAGCGGCTGTATGTCATCTGCTGCATATCCTTTCATAAGATCAAGCACTGCAAATAGTGCATCAAAACGTGAGGAAATCTGCACTCCGATCTGATTCATGGCATTTTGGATATTTCCATCCATCACCGCAAACTTCCGCTGCACGGAGATGATCCAGAGAACAAGTAAAAGCAGGATCAAACCAATAATGACCAAGATTTCCATACCTAACATTTTTTCTTCTTAATCCTCCCTTCTTTTGTGTGCTTATTTTGGCTTTCTCCTTTGTCTGAATCTACAATACACGATTTTCCCAAAAAAAATGGACGCACTGTCATGAATCGACCGTAAAATGTATTGAATCGACCATGTCTTTTCTTACTATTCATGTAGTTTATTCTATCAAAGAAAAAACAGAACGTCATAAGACAGCCTGCTTTCCGTTAAACGCATATTCCATATATGTATTTTTGATTTCCGAACATTTTCCATGCGGAATTGGGATTTCCGCATCATTTACCATTTTGATGGAACGGCTGGAAATATTCTGGATATACTCCATATTCACAAGGAAGGATCGGTGGGGACGGAAAAAATTGCTGTACTGCATCAGCTGTCCTGCCAGATCATCCAGACTCCCTGCGCTTTCCAGAACTGCTCCGTTTTCCAGATGAAATAAAAGTTTTCGTCCCAGCACCTCGCAGTATTCCAGCTGCTGCAGATCGATCCTCGTAATACCGTCTTTACTGCGCAGGATCAGACTGTTCTTCTTTTTCTTCTCACACTCCGCCAGCACCGCATCCATCAGCCGGAAAAAGCTTTCCTCCCAGATCGGTTTCAACTGGTAAAAATAAGCTCCAACCGAATAAGATTCCACCGCAAACTCCGGGGATGAGGTCAGAAAAATAATTTTCATATTCGTGTCATACTGCCGGATCTCTTTTGCCACATCCATGCCATTCTGCCCCGGCATCACGACATCGAGAAATAATATATCCGGTCTTATGCCCTTCTCAATCTCCGTCAGCAGTTCAAACGGACTCTGGAATGCCGCATAGGTAATATCCTCATTCCGCTCTACCCGGTAGCGGTCTAATAATTCGTTCATCTGATGAAGCACTTCCATATCATCATCACAAAACGCGATCTTTATCATAAAATTTTCTTTTCTCCTGCGTAATTATAATATTTCCATACCTCTTGTGATCCATTTTACTGTCACAGGAAGCCTGCAAAATGTTTTTTCCACATATTATTATACTTCACAGAAGGGAAAATGAAAAGCCAATGTCCGCTACCTCCGCAGATCCTCAAATGCTCCATACACATCCAGCGTTCCATACCCCCACGACGGATTCGGATAACTCCTGTCATCCGCCCGGTCTGCGCCGCGGATCAGCATATTTTTGATATCCGCAGAGGACATGAAAATCTGATTTCTTTTTACCAGTCCCCATTCCATGATCTGCGCACATGCCCCGGCTGTGATCGCTGCCGCCGCACTCGTCCCGGTCATGGTCACAAAGCGGTTCCGCAGTCCCGGTCCATACACATTCACCGCCGGGGCACAGAAATCCGGCTTTACCTCACCGGAAAGTGTAAATCCCCTGCCCGAGTCCAGATACAGACCGCCATTTGCCACATTGTAGCCGCCCGTGCTTATGACCTGCCCTGCGTTACCCGGCACGGTGATCGTATGATTCGGATTTGACCGCAGGAAAAAAACATTTCCACTCGTAAAATTCCGCATGGGAAGCCACATATTGTAATCGCCTGTCACAATGCTCTGCGGATACACGTTGATCGTCCAGATCCCCTGCGCTGCATTTGAAAAACGTAAATAAATAAGCTGGTTTCCCTGCCGTCTGCCCGTCAGCCGGTAGTCGATGCTGACTCTTGTCTGCTCGAAAATAAAGACAAACTCCTGTCTTCCACCGCTCCGGTAAGGCACTTTGGGCAGCACTTCCCCGGTGGGCGAGCTGACCGATACCGCATAAAGCTCCGGCGCATTTGCCCACATCTCAATGAAAAAGCCCGGCATATTTTCCTCCACCGAGACTTCCACCGATTCGTACTCCATGTCCGGCTGTATTTTTCCAAGAAAATGATGTCTTGCATTCGCCTCGTTTCCTACTGCTGCCACACTGCATCTTTTCCGCCTTCTGGATACAATATCCAGATAAGTTGCCAGTTGTCCGTCCTTGCCACGGTTTCCCATGTTGCTTCCTAGTGCAATGCAGATCACAAGCGGCATATCCCGCTCCCTTGCCAGCCGGTCCAGATAGCTGACTGCCATCATGATATCATTCTCCTGATACGCCGGAACAGAATCCGGGATAAAATAAAATTCCCGCAGATAAGTTTTTGCCTCTTTCAGTTTTACAACTGCGATATCGGAAAACGGTGCCGCCCCAATAAAATTATTTTCGACATCCTCACTTCCACATGCCACCCCGGCTACAAAAGTTCCGTGTCCATTGGTATCCATGGACGGAACGGTTTCCAGCGGATTTTCTGCCCGGAGTGCGGCATTGATCTGCTCTGCCTTATACTCGGAACCATATGCGATCCCTTCCGGCTTTGTTCCATCCCGGATCGTCTGATCCCAGATGCGGTAAATCCTTGTTGTCCCATCAGAATACTGAAATACCGGATTGCGGTAGTCGATCCCGGTATCAATAAATCCGATCATCACGCCCTGCCCTTTCAGTGCGAGCGCCGGCTGCTGCTGTAATTTTAATATCCCCGAAACCTCAAGCGCCGTCTCATCCAGAAGTCCATAGCATTTTGGAACAGAAGCATAGGAATCCGCCGGAAAATCAAATATCTGGAAAAAACTCCTCGGATAAAAATAAATATCATTTTCCTCCTCGATCCGCTGGATACAATCACTTGAAAGGTCAATCACATCCAAAACGTCTTTCGATATGATAAAATCCACATAATCATTGGAATAAATCTTTTCTTCACAGTCAGACATAAAAAACTCCGCACACCTATCTTTACAATAAATGCCGGAGTTTTGTCTTTTATTCCTTTAAATTGCAGACTTCTCTTCGATCGCAGCACAACCGCGCATCGTAATGAGCGGACCGCCCTTTTTCTCTACATAATCTTTTGTGATCGTCACCATGCCGATATTGTCATCCTTCGGGATCTCATACATGATATCTAACATAAAATCTTCGATAATAGAGCGGAGTGCACGCGCTCCTACCTTTTTCTCTTTTGCTTCCTTTGCGATAGAATGAAGCGCATCCTCGTCAAATACAAGCTTTACCTCATCCATGGCAAGCAGCTTCTCATACTGCCTGATGATTGCATTCTTCGGCTCTTTTAAAATACGCACGAGCATATCTTCCGTCAGCGCCTCCAATGTGAACATGACTGGCAGACGTCCTAAAAATTCCGGGATCATACCAAATTTGCGCACATCTTCTGTCGTCACTTTTGCAAGCAGGTTCTCGTCATTGTCATATTTGTCCTTCAGGTCTGCCTTAAATCCAATGGAAGCTTCTTTGTTCAGACGCTCCTTAATGATATCTTCCAGATCCGGGAACGCTCCTCCGCATATAAAAAGAATGTTCTTTGTGTTGACCATCGTCATCGGCACCATGGCGTTTTTGCTGCTTGCCCCTACCGGCACTTCCACTTCCGCACCCTCTAACAGCTTTAACATTCCCTGCTGAACAGATTCTCCGCTGACATCGCGCTGGTTTGTGTTGCGCTTCTTTGCGATCTTGTCGATCTCATCAATAAAGATGATGCCGTGCTCTGCGCGCTCCACATCATTGTCAGCAGCCGCTAACAGTTTACTGACTACACTCTCGATATCGTCACCGATATAACCTGCTTCTGTCAGAGAAGTTGCATCCGTGATGGCGAGCGGCACATCTAATAATCTTGCCAGTGTCTTGACCAGATAAGTCTTACCACTTCCAGTCGGTCCGATCATGAGCATGTTGGATTTTTCGATCTCCACACCGTCCTGCACATCAGAAGCAATTCTCTTGTAATGATTGTAAACTGCTACAGACATGACTTTTTTGGCATGTTCCTGTCCGACCACATACTCATCCAGTGACGCTTTGATCTTATGTGGTGCCGGGATCGCATGAATATCGATCTCCGGCTTTCTCTCCTCTTTTGGTTTCTTTTTCTTGATCTTCTGGCTGTTTGGCATACCGCCCATCATATTTTGCAGATCAGAGAGATTGATCATGCTGATATTAGGCATCTTATCCAGATTCATATTATTAAAACTTCCCATGTTCATCATATCACCCATAGGGAATCCGGTGCCATTCATGCTATCGAACGTTCTCTGCATACAGTCATGACAGATGGAAATGCTGTTTGGGATCCTGATCATTTTGCCGGCTATATGCTCCGGTCTGTGACAGATGTAGCAGATTTCCTCGTACTCATCATCCTTCTTCTCGTCACTTTTTTCTTCTGTAGTACCTGTTACCACTTCTGCACTCTCTGCATCCGTTGTATGTAAATTATTATCAGAGGCTGTCGGTTCTTTGTTCTCTTCTCCGTCGATTACCTCTCTGAAATCATTATCTGACATTGAAATCTCCTTAATATCCCTGAAATTGCTTTCTGTTTTCATCGCCTCAAAAAATGCGATGGGTTTATTATAATTCAAATAAAAATGAATCACAACTAATTTGGCAAGATTTCATTTTTATTTAAGATATTTTCTTTGAAAAACATACTAATATTTGACCTTCCTGATTTTATGGGTTAGAATACAGCTACACAAAAAAAACTTCCGAAAAGGTGACTCATGTATACAAAAGAAACCTCTTTTAGCAGACGAATGAAACAGGCAGAACAGCATGCTGCCTCACTGCTGCAGCAAATTCTGATCTTCGTTTTGATTTTCCTTGTCATTTTTATGATGGTGCAGATCCAGAATCTACATGGAACTGCCCACGTGGTAAACTATGCCGGTCTTGTGCGCGGAGCCACGCAGCGTGAAGTCAAGCTTGAGATTACCGGAACTGCAGATGACATGCAGATCGAGTATCTGGATAAAATTTTGTCCGGTTTAAAATATGAAGATGGAAATTATAATCTGGTAAGCCTGAAAGATCCTGCTTACCAGCAGTGTCTGGACAATCAGATTGAATATTGGGAACTACTGAAAGAAGAGATTTATACTGTTCGTGAAAAGGGCTATGAAAACACCAATGTTGTCTCAATGAGTGAAACTTATTTTGAATATGCCGACGAGACGGTGACTGCTGCCGAACAGTACTCGGAAAAGATTGCCGCACGTATCCGGCTGACCGAGATTATTTCTGCGCTTGATATACTATTGTTAATCTTTTTGATCGTCCAGCAGCAGATCCAGCACATTAAGGCCGTCAGGGAAAATCATATTTTATCCAAGAAAGCTTACCTGGATGTGCACACCGGACTTCCAAACAAAAGCCGCTGTGAAGACCTTTTGAATTCTTCCGGTTTTATCACTGAGCCGCTATGTTTTGTTATGTTCGACTTAAATAATTTAAAAGAAGTGAACGATACCATTGGACACGCTGCCGGGGATTCGATGATCGCCAATTTTGCCCACATTTTAAGAAAGGTAGTTCCTGAAAAAGATTTTGTCGGCAGATTCGGCGGTGACGAATTTATCGCTATTTTGTATGACACCACCTCCGGGCAGGCAGACGAGCTGTTGGAAAAACTACATGCTACGATCGAACAGTATCATTCCAGCAATATGCCGGATGCGATCAGTTACGCCTATGGTTACAGCTACTCCATGAATTACAAAGATTGTACGCTCCGCAATCTGCTTGACAAAGCAGACCATGAAATGTATCTGAATAAACAGGCACAAAAAAAGAAACGATAAGCCGTTTCTTTTTTTGTATTTCTCTATCATTTACGGATTTGCAGTTCCATTTCCGGCATTCCCACCGGTTCCGTTGGTATTCTCTGCATTTCCGCCGGTTGCATCGTTTGTGAGATCATTCACACCATTTTCCACACCATCGATCACATCTTTGCCGGCATCGCCAACACCGTCCACCACATCCTCGATCACGTTGCCGTTATCATCCACACGGTTGTTGTCCTTATCCTCTGTGGTGCCAATATTATTTTTGTCATTGTCTGTGGTAGTGTCCGCATTGTTATTCAGACGGTTTTCCGTGCTTGTGTTTGTACCGTTTGTGCCGTTATTTTTATCGTTTGCATTGTTATTTCCGCAGCCTGCGACAGCACTCAACGATAACATAAGCATCATTCCAGCCAAAAGTAATTTCCACTTTCTCATAGTCATTTCTCCTTTTCTTTTACAGAGTATATTTGCTCTGTTCTTCAAAAATAGTATGACCATCGATTTTTTTCTTATACATATTCTGTAAAAAAATTTAATTTTGTGGATAATACCCCAGTTCTCTTGATAATTCTTCCTGTACTTTTTTCACATCCACGGCAAGTTCTTCCACGCGCTCTCTCGTCATACGGCTGACCGGTCCGGAAATGCTGAATGCATATTTCACTTCCTTGCTGTAACCATGCAGGCAGGCAGCGATACATCGCACACCCTCCTCGTTCTCCTCGTCGTCTAACGCATAACCGTTCTTACGGACTTCCTCTAACACCTGCATCATCTCGTCAATGTCAGTGATCGTCTTATCCGTTTTCTTCTCGATAATGCTCTCGTTCCAGATCTGTTTTACTTCTTTCTCCGGAAGCGTTGCCATGATCGCCTTGCCCACGCCGGAACAATACATCGGATGCACCATGCCAACGTGTGATACCATGCGGATTGTGCCAACTTTTGCTTCTATCTTATAGATGTACAAAATGTTGTTGCCTTCCCGCTGTACTAGATGCACTGCCTCCCCACTGATATCGGACAGGCGCTCCATATAAGGTTTTGCGATCTGTAAAATGTCGGTACGCTCTAAGATTTTTCCCGCCATGCTCACGATTTTGTAAGAAAGCATGTATTTCTGCGTTGTCTCGTCCTGTTTTGCATACCCCATATAGATCAAGGACATTAATAAGCGGTGGACCGTACTTTTGTGAAGTCCGAGTTCTGTGCTGATCTCCATTAACCCCATCTCGCCATGCTCTGCTAACATCTCAAGCACCTGGAAAATTCGTTCTGCAGACTGCACCGGATTTTTTGTTTCTTTTTCTTCTGCCATCGTAGGTGTCCCTTTCTTCCTCTTCACAATATAATTCTGTAAAATCAAAAAAACTCTGGATTTGCCTATATGTTTCATATTTCAGATTCTCGTTTCATATTGTGGAACTTTCTTTTTTCTCATATTAACAGTTACTATTAGAAATGTCAAGGGAATTGAGTTGGAACTATTGACATCCGTTTTTCTGATGTTATAATAAAACCGTACCGTTTTATGGAACATTGTTTCGTATAATGGAACTTTATATTAGAACACAATCATCCAAAACATGGATGAGAAAATAAGAATGATAAGGAGAATCATCATGAACAAAGTATTAGAAGAGATTTCCAAAATTGGTATTGTACCTGTTATCGCCCTGGATCACGTAGAGGACGCTGCTCCTTTAGCAAAAGCATTATGTGACGGAGGACTTCCTTGTGCAGAGGTTACATTCCGTACTGCTGCCGCTGAGGAATCTATCCGTATTATGGCTGAGCAGTTCCCGGAAATGTTAGTAGGTGCCGGAACCGTTCTTACTACAGAGCAGGTTGACCGCGCTGTAAACGCCGGAGCAAAATTCATTGTAAGTCCTGGCTTAAATCCAAAAGTAGTGAAATACTGTGTAGAAAAAGGAATTCCGGTTACTCCTGGATGCTCTAACCCAAGTGACGTTGAAGTTGCTATTGAACTTGGTCTTGATGTTGTAAAATTCTTCCCTGCAGAGGCAGCCGGCGGATTAAACATGATCAAATCCATGGCAGCTCCTTATGTAAATATGAAATTCATGCCAACCGGCGGAATCAATGCGAAGAACCTTACAAATTACCTTGATTTCAACAAAATCATCGCATGTGGCGGTTCCTGGATGGTAAGCAAAGACCTTGTTGCTGCAAAAGACTGGGCTGGTATCACAACACTCACAAAAGAAGCAGTTTCTACCATGTTAGGTTTCAAACTTCTTCACGTTGGTGTAAACAATGCATCTGAGGAAGCTGCTGCTTCTGATTCTGCAAAATTCGCTACATTACTTGGACAGGATGTAAAAGTTGGAAACAGCTCTATGTTCGTTGGTTCTCTTATCGAAATGATGAAAAATCCAGGACGTGGAACTTGTGGTCATATCGCAATCCAGACAAACTATCTTGCACGTGCAATGTACCACTTAGAGAAACGTGGTTTTGTATTTGATGAGTCTTCTTTCAAATATGATGCAAAAGGAAATATCACAGTTGCTTATTTAAAAGATGAAATCGCCGGTTTCGCTGTACATTTCAACCAGAAATAAGACAGGAGACAGATTATGACAGATCAGAATTGTGCTTATTGTATGGAAGGTGACTTAGTTGCCCAGTTTGGCATTAAAATCTGTGAACTTCCATCCTCCAAAGTTTATTTATTTAAAGAACAAAGCCATAAAGGACGTGTGATCGTTGCCCATAAGAAACACGTCAGTGAGATTGTAGAGTTGACTGCCGAAGAACGCGCTGCTTACATGGAAGATATCAACCATGTAGCAGAGGCTCTTCACAAGGCATTCCATCCTCAGAAGATCAACTATGGTGCCTACGGTGACACCGGACATCATCTTCACTTCCATCTTGTACCAAAATACACAGATGGCTATGAATGGGGTGGCGTTTTTGCCATGAATCCGGGTGAAAAATTCCTGTCAGATGCAGAATATGCTTCCCTGATTGAAGAAATCTGCAAGTATTTATAACCAGAGTTTAACTTATGAACTGCCGCTTGCAGGTGGTGTTACGGATTTCCAGAGCTACTGTATTGCATGCATAACAACTTTATAAAATAAAAAATAGAACTGTTTGTTTTCAGGAGCGCTTCCGCTTGTTGTCGCTGGCAGCGGTACTAAGAAAGTATCCATCGTGATTTCAAAATCCAATTACATTG
>OBAH01001464.1_pt1 | contig 13459 bp, 5 predicted proteins | sample 1517491 | NCBI WGS metagenome assembly OBAH01 (sample SAMN04571697, study PRJEB22368) | human gut metagenome | biome: human gut; material: stool | host: Homo sapiens | place: Luxembourg | collected 2012-08-03
ACGATCCGTGAGGCTATTGAATCCATCAAGAGCCAAAGCGAATTTTCATTCAGTCTGGATGTGAAAGACTTGAATTTGGATGAAAAAGTGTCTGTATCCCTGGATAATAAGACAATCAATGAAGTATTGGCGGTATTGTTCAACGGACGTAATGTCCGATACGAAATCAATGATCGTCATGTGGTGATTACCCGTGCCGGACAGGTGGGATCGAATGCTGTGATGCAGCAGGTTAAGCAAATTACAGGCCGTGTGCTGGATGCCAATAATGAACCGATTATCGGTGCGAATGTGGTAGTTGAAGGAACGACAATCGGTACAGTGACGGATGCGGATGGTAATTTTGCGTTGGATGTGCCTGATGGAGCGACATTAAAGATTTCTTATATCGGTTATATCGAACAAAGTATCTCTGTGGGGAATAAATCTGTTATATCTGTTATCCTGAAAGAAGATTCACAGGCATTGGATGAGGTGGTTGTGGTCGGTTTCGGTACACAGAAGAAATTGAACTTGACTGGTGCGGTAACGGCTGTAACCGGTGAAGAAATGACGAAACGTCCGGTTACGAATGCGGCAACCATGTTGCAGGGACAAGTTCCGGGTTTGCGTGTTAACCAGGGTTTGGGTGCACCGGGTGCTGAAGCAACCACTTTCCGTGTGCGTGGCCAGGGTACTTTCTCGGATGCCGGTTCCGATCCGCTAGTATTGGTAAATGGTGTTCCGGGCAGTATTTCTAACCTGGACCCGAGTATGATTGAAAGTGTTTCAGTATTGAAGGATGCTGCTTCAGCCGCTATCTATGGTGCGCGTGCTGCCAATGGTGTGATCCTAGTTACAACGAAACAAGGGGCAGAAGGGGATGGCAAAGCGCATATTGCTTATCATGGTAATGTGGCGATTTATAATCCGACCCGTATGTATGATTTGGTGACTAATTCTGCCGAATATATGGAACTGTATAATCTTGCCAAAGCGAATTCCGGTGCTGGAGAGCGTTATACGCAGGAACAGATCAATGCTTACCGGAATGGTGGTGGTAGCGTACAGTATCCTAATTTTGACTGGTTGGATTATATGTTTAATCCGGCTGTTGTCCAAAACCATAATTTGTCGATCGCCGGTAATGCAGGAAGGACTACGTATAATGTGGCTTTGAATTTTGTAGACCAGCCGGGTACGTTGAAAGGTTTCGATTACCAAAAGTACAATGCAACTGTCGATTTGACTTCACAAATTACGGATTTTATCAAGATCGGTACCTACACCAATTTGATGTATGGTGATCGGGATGAACCTCGTCAGGGACAAAGTGACGTTTTACTTTCGACGATGTCGCAAGCTCCGACTTATATGCCTTGGTTGCCGGACGATGGGTCAGGAGTTACCCGTTGGACAAATTCTGCTTATTCATTCGAATCTCACAATAAGAATATGCCGGCTATCATAGGTACGGGTACGAATAAGAATTATCAGGATTTCGATATAAATGCGCAATTGTGGTTGGATATTAAATTGGCCAAAGGACTGAGCTGGTACACGAAAGGTGCCGTTCGTTTGCAATCTAACAAATGGAAGGAATGGGGAGGTTCTGATGTCCCTATTTATGACTATCATACAGGTGAACAAACAGGTTATCTGGATAGAGGAGCAAACGGCTTGACGGTAGAAGACCAGCGGCGTTTTTATACAAATTTGTATACCTATCTGAAATATGATTTCACAACTCCGAACCTGTATCATAATTTCAATATCATGGCTGGTTATAGCCAGGAGTCTGAAAAGTATGAAACGGTAAGAGCTTTCAGAAAAGAGTATGCGTTCGATCTGCCGGTGATTGATGCGGGATCTAATGCGAACTGGTCTAATGAAGGTAAATTGGAAGAATGGGCTATTCAGTCTGTTTTTGCCCGTTTGAACTATAATTTTAAAGAACGTTATTTGTTTGAAGCAAATATGCGTTATGACGGTACGTCCCGTATTTCTTCAGAAAATCGTTGGGGTATCTTTCCTTCATTCTCTGCCGGTTGGCGTATTACCGAAGAAGATTTTATAAAAGATTTGAATCTGAATTGGTTGAATAATGCCAAGATCCGTGCTTCTTGGGGACAGTTGGGTAACCAGAACATTGGTCTGTATCCTTATCAGGCAATGATTGCCGGTGTTTCTAACTATCCGTTTGATAAGAAAACAGAAACGGTAGGTTATCAGCAGAAAGCATATGCAAACCGTGATATCAAATGGGAAACTACGACTATAACTGATGTTGGTTTCGATTTGCAGGTGTTTAATGGACTGAATGTAACATTTGACTGGTATAAGAAGGTGACTTCAGACATTTTACGTAAATCTCAGGTTTCAAACATTTTAGGTTTGGAAGCTCCGACTGTTAATAGCGGAGAAGTTGAAAACAAAGGTTTTGAAATTGCTTTCAATTATAATAACATGATTACAGACGGTGTCTTCAAAGGTTTGCAATACAATGCCGGTGTTTATTTTGACCGTTCAAGGAACAAATTGACTAAGTTTGGTGCGGAAGAAATAGATGGATATAAACTGAGAAGAGAAGGACTTCCTTATAATGAATACTATATGCTGGAGTGCATCGGTATTTTTGCAACGGAAGATGAAGTAAAAAATTCACCGAAACAGTTTAATGACAACACATTGCCTGGCGACTTGAAATATAAGGATCAGGATAATAACGGCGTGATTGACAACAATGACCGTGTACCTATTTCAGGACGTTTCCCCGGATTTGAATATTCCGTCAATCTAGGAGCAAACTGGAAAGGCTTCGACCTGTCTTTGCAGGGACAAGGTGTTTCGGGTAAGAAATGGTATACAAACGAGTGGGGAATTTATCCGTTCCGTCAGGGATCTGCTCCGACACGTGAATATATAGAAGGCATGTGGACGGAAGAAAATCCGTATAATGCTGAACATCCGCGTCTGTATTTTGATAATTTGGGCGGTAATAAGAATACCAGACCAAACACTTATATGTTGCAGAATGCTTCTTATTTCCGTTTGAAGAATTTGACGTTCGGTTATACTTTGCCTAAATCTGTTACGGATAAAGTAAAGATGTCGAGAGTAAGAGTTTATTTCTCAGGGGATAACTTATTGACGTTTACGAAATTCTATGGGTTGGATCCGGAGCGTGAAGGTGATGGACGTGCTGCTGTTTATCCACAGAATAGAATTTGTTCATTTGGTTTGAATGTTGAATTTTAAAAGTAGAATGCAATGAAAAAAATAGTAAATATTATATTGGCTTCGGCTTTGTTAGTGAGTTCTACTACTTCTTGTAGTGATTTTTTACAGAAAGATCCCCCTTCTTCACCTTCACAGTCTATTTTTTGGCAGAAAAAGAGTGATTTTCAATCTGCATTGGCAGGAAGTTTTTCTATGGTATATGAATGGCCGGGAGTCATGTCGCAAATTGTGGCTTGTTTTGATAATCTTACTGACAACTCCATTTGCCAGCATGACGAGGATACATACGGAAAGACTAAGACGATTGCTTTAGGTGATTTAGATCCGAATACTTCCGGGTATGTGACTTACATGTATAAGCATTGTTACCAAGGTATAGCTCGTGTTCATTTATTGATGGAAAATTTGGAAGCTTATCAAGGAACTGATATGTCTGCTGATGAGAAATCTTTTATGCTTGCGCAAGCGAAAGCATTGAGAGGATATTTTTATTCCTGGTTGTACCAGTGTTATCGGGAAGTTCCTTTGGTTACAGAGTCTTTGACAATGGATAACATGTATCAGGCAAAAGCTTCACGTGCTGATATTTATGCTCAGATAATGAATGATTTTGACGGAGCCATAGCTGCTTTGCCGGATAAACCTTATTCTGATGCCCAAATGTCCGGATATTTCTCTCCGGGTGCTTTGAAAGCACTTAAGGCTCGTCTCATGTTGGCTGAAGCCTACGATGATAAAGGAAATGCAGATCCTTCTAAAATGGGGGATATTGTTTCTTTGTTGGAATCAATCAATGGGTATAGTTTGGCGGATCGGATGCGTGATAACTTTATATCTTCCAAGCAGCTGGCTTCTCCTGAGATTATGTTCTCCGTTCGTTATTTGGCACCGAATATAACCCATAGTATGGACTTGTATTATGCAGCATGGACTACTTGCGGTGTGACTCGTGATTTAGTAGATGCATTTGAGTGTACAGATGGTCTGAAATGGGGTGAATCTCCGTTGACTGTCCCAGTCGATGAATCTTTACTGGCTACCGGAGAATTAGGAGATGCTAATAAAGCTGAAAGGACTAAATTGTTCCAAAATCGCGATCGTCGTTTGTATGAAACGGTTTGCCATAGTGGTGTAGCTGATTTCTCGATAGATGGACAAGATGGAGAGCCGGTAACAATTACCAATCAGATGCAAACAGGATTTGGAATGATGAAGTTGATTCAGCCGACAAAAGAAATGCCGAGTTATTCGACTATATCTGATGCGGATGTAATTATTTTACGTTATGCCGAGGTGTTGATGATGATTGCTGAAGCAGAAAATGAAGTAAACGGACCGACTCAGAAAGTATATGATGCGGTTAATCAGATCCGTGTTCGTTCCGGTCAACCTGAGTTACCTACCGGTTTGACTAAAGAGCAGATGCGTGAACGCATTCGTAATGAATGGCGTGTAGAATTTGTATTTGAAGGCCATCGTTACTTTCAACTAAAACGTTGGAAATTAATGGAAAAATTAGTGAATGATGCAGCTGATCCTGCACTACCCACTTATATAAAGGTCTTTAAGCCTGCATTCTATTATTTCCCATTGCCACAGAGTGAAATTGATAAAGCTGGTGGTGTTCTGGTTCAAGATCCGAATTATATTTAATAATGTAGTTTAAAAAAAGGAATACCAGGGAGGTTTTTTTAGTTGATTTTCCTGGTATTTTCTTTGATAATTAAAGTTTTAGCCATTAAAAAGAAATGACTAAAAAAAACGTTCCTTTTTTTTAGTCATTTTTATTTTCTCGGAGTTGTTATTTTTTTGGCTTAGAAAAGGATTTATCTTTCACATTTTTAGTACTTTTAGTGGCAATATCTATTTGAATGAACAAGACTGAAAAAATGACTAAAAAAAAGGAACGTTTTTTCTAGTCATTTTTATTTGGCAAATGGTATTGAGGCTTAATTAACAAACTGAAATACATATATATATGCATTAATAAGGGAATGCATTTAATCAGGGAGAATGGCTGTCGTTGGTGAGATTTTAGACTTGAAGAAGGGAAATCATAAAACTTTTGAGCTTTTATTCAAAAAGTACTATGTTTTTCTTTGTTATGAGGCACGTTCTTACATCACGGAAAAATATATAATAGAGGAGGTTGTCGGTGATGTATTTCGCTGGTTATGGGAAAACAGAGAGACATTGGTTATTACTTCCGTCAGGGCTTATTTAGTCAGGGCTGTTCATAATGCGTGCTTGTCATACCTTAGGCAAAATCAACCTGAATATGTGGAGTTGGATGATACTGTTGTAGAAAGGAGTACTTTGTTTTCTCTGGATGAATCTCCCCTCGATTACGTTCTTTCTAGGGAGTTGATAGAGCGGGTTGATAAAGCAGTGAAAGAACTACCTTCCCAGTATAAAAGGGTTTTTGAACTGAGCCGATATAAAAATTTGACCTATGCCGAGATTTCGGAAGAAATGGGTATTTCTATTAATACTGTAAAACTGTATCAGAAGAAGGCGTTAGCGCAACTTCGTTTGGTTCTAAAAGAATACTTATCGACTTCTTTGGATTAATCTGATTTGAACAGTTTTATAGATCTATATTTGAAAATATATATATTTATTTCGTTTATAAACTTTTTTATGGACGAAAAGATGCTGATTTGCAAAAAGTAAACAAAACTTTGTTGTGATAAAAGATAATCGGTTTATCAGTTGTCTTTATGTTAATGTAACAACAATAATAAATATTTATGAAAAAGATTTTTATACTTATTGTTTCGTTGGGATTGTTGTATCCTGACCGACCGTTTGCACAGAACAGTATTAAGCTGTATCCCTATCAAATGCCCCCGTCCCATCATCCCGATTATCAACGTCATCATGTGAAATCGCCGGATGCCTCTTTCTTTAATAACAAAATTCAGTTTATAGCCCTTCGTGATCTCTCCGGAGATTACAAGCAAAAGCTCGATCAATGGGTGGTGAAAGATAAACTAGGGGATATCCTGTGGGTTTCCTATCCGCTGGTTTTTCAGGATAATCTGAAAGAGGTCGTTGCCGAGATAAAGAGAAGAAACCTGTATCTGTTCGACCTTTGGGGATATATTCCCGGTTCTGGTCCTGGTGGGTACTGGACCCAGTTCGTTATCCCGGACGGCGTACTCGATCTTTTCGAGAAAGAACTGGGCGACCATTGGCTGGGCATGGATAACGGTGAACAGGATGGGCGTTATGTCGGTAGTTTTGCTCCCCGTATGTATCCTTTAGGGGCAGATCGCAAACAACAATATTTTAATTTCCAGCGTCATTTTCAGGAAATGGGCGATCAGTTGGGAAACAAAATGGCGACGCTTGTTTCTCTGAACTTCGGACATTATTTTCTGAAAGAAGGCGTTTATACCCTGATCGGAGCTGAAACGGCGCAGGGTTTGCCTAACTCACAGATCTATTATTCATTTATCCGTGGAGCCGGGAAACAGTATGGTGTAAACTGGTTCGGAAATGCTTCCGTATGGAATCGTTGGGGATGGAAATCGTACGATTCGAATGCGGAAGGTATCGATAATGATTACAATAGCGGAGGTCCGCTGAAGGGAACCTCTCTCGGATTGCTGAAACGGTTGATCTATACTCATTTGATGTACGATTGTGTGGCTGTCGGTTTTGAAGGGTCCATGCGGATAGATGATAAGAAGCTGAGTCCCATCGGAAAGATACAGCAGAGTGCGGTTAAATGGGTAGATAAATACGGTGATCCGGGTGTGATGTACACACCGGTAGCATTGATGACCGATTTCTTTTCCGGCTGGTCTTTCCCGCGTCATCTATATTCCAGACAGGCTTATAAAGTATGGGGGAATCTGCCGTATGAGTTGCCGGATTATCTGACGGACGGAATGCTTGATGTTTTGTATCCGGGTTATCAGGATGCTTCCTATTATAAAGATGAAAGAGGGTTTATCACTCCGAACCCTTACGGAGATATTGCTGACTGTCTGATGAGTGATGCCCCGCTGTGGGTATTGAAACAATATCCGGTATTGGTCATTGCCGATGAACTGCATCCGGGGCAGGAGATTAATGATAAACTGAATATACACGCTGGTGGTCATCTGGTCATTACGGCTGGTTCATTGAAGAACATGCCGGATGGAATAGCCGGTATCCGTACCGGAGAAAAGACAAAGGTATGTACTGCACCGATTACATATAAAGGTGAGTCATTCAAGGAGCGTGCTCCTTACACATTAGCCGAATTAATCTATCCGGCTTCCGCTACTGTATTGCAAAAAAGTAATGAATTTCCGGCTGCCATCGAATTGAATGCAGGCAAAGGGAAAGTGACAGTTCTCGCTTCTCCGTATGGCGTTACAGAGCAACCGCAATGTGAATTGCCTGTAAAGGTGATGGAAGAAAAGCCGTTGGATAAACCTTATCCAATACTGAACCATACGAAAGCACTGATGGAAGATATTTTTACTTCTGTGCAACTGTTTGAAACCAATCCGGAGTTAAGTCTTGTGACCTGTACGAGAGGAAACGGCGAATATACGGTTCTGATCTCCAATGAGTCTTGGGAACCGAAAGAGTTTTCGATCGGAACAAAGGCGGGAAAAATAGTTTATATCAAAGAATTACCGACCGATTGCTCGGAGATGCAGGCAGTAGGCTATGCACCTAAGGTGATGCTGAACACATCGTTTGGTAAAAACACAGCCCATACGATAGCTGGTGGAAATGTCCGTATTTTCCGCGTCTGCCTGGATAATAAGGCAGACGTGACAGTTATGCCGGAAAGTACTCCAGTAGCGAATACGATCGGACGGGCGCTTGTACTGCGTAATATCCAGGATGTAAAGGAAGAAATCCTTTCACGCCCGACATTCTTCGAACATTATGACCGTGTCGTGATCGACTGGCGTTATCTGCATAACCGGGAAAAAGAGACTTTGAAACAGGAGGCCGGCTGGCTGGGACGGCAGAAACTGAAAATGACGGTCGACCTGACTTCGGGGCTGAACCTGTATCCGGATTTGAGAATTGTAAATAATGATCCTCCTTTCTATCAGAAGAGTATGGAGGCGATGAAAGGAGTTATCGATAAGATGGAAATACTAGGTGCTGACGAATTGTTGATTTCTACCCAGCGGACCATCGAAAATAATTATACGATGGAACAGTTTTATGCTTCGCTGAAAGAATCCTTCCAGGTATTATCTGATTATGCGGCAAAGAAAAATATCCGTTTGTTGCTGAGACAGTCTGTCGGCCGTACGCCTGATACGATAGAGGGGCTTCAGAAACTGGTCGGGGAGGTGAACCGCCCGAACTTTACATTAGCTCCGGCCCTGTCGTTGCTGTTGAATAACGAGGTCAGTCTGGATGCCGATTTGAATCGTCTGAAGCAGATGGAGATCAAAGAAATCCTCATTTCTGCACCGGAAAAGGATATTCATGATCAATTGTGGAATACCAATGCTCCGATATATAAATCCGATAAAGCAACACTTATCCGTAAAATACTGGCTGCATTCCCGCAGGTGGATTATATCATGGATGGTCTGTATGCTTCGCAGGATGAAGAGTATCTGGATGGGAAAGCGATGGACGAATTTGTTATTAAATAAACATCTATGTGGAAGAAGTTATTGATTACAGGATGTGTGACCTTCAGTTTGTTGAGTGGAGGTACATTATCCGCACAACCCAGTTGTGAGATAAAGGAGGAAGTTACCTCTGAACAGCTTGACAGGACCCAAAAGGAACTGGTTGCTATGATGAAAGAGTTAAAGAACGACTCTTATTTTCAGACCGAACTGGACAAGGCTGCTGTTCAGTCGAGTCTATCCAAACGGATGGCAGCATATAAAGATCTGACAGTCCGCTTACTGTCTGTTTTGGAGATACAGGCTGAACTGGAATGGATGAAGCCGGAAGCTATTCAGGAGGCTTTAGGTATCATGAAAAAAAGTTCTGGATTTGATGCAGTATTGGCGGATAAACGTTTCGGTGAATTGAAGTCGTTGCTGGCTGGTGGTTTTGATGGTATTTATACCGGAGATGCTCAGGCTATCGACAAGGCAAATAAAACATTGACTTTAAAACGAAAGTTGATGCTGATGAGTCCGGATGTGAATGTCGACAAAATGTTGACGGTTAAGTTCGATCTGGGCGAAAGAGCTAATTTCGTTGGAGCGGGCAGTCTGGGGATTCAGCCGAACAACTGGTCGAACCTAAGTTCTGCCAGCCGTAAGAACTTTAAGGCTCAACTGGTTGAATTGTCGGGCTTGCAAAGTGGCGAATTGAGCGAGAAAGTACTTTATAAACCGGCTGTGGACGGTTCTTCCGTTACCGACTTGGTATTGAACTGGGACGGAAAACGTTTGATGTTTACCGCTTTGGATACGACAAGGAGATGGCAGGTACATGAATTGGATATCAACAACGGAGAGGCTAAGCAGGTTACCAATATCCCGGAACCGGATCTGGAGTTCTTCGATGGAACCTATCTGCCTGACGGACGTATGCTGGCGATCTCCAATATCGGTTATCAAGGCGTACCTTGTGTAAACGGTAGTGATGCGGTTGGTAATATGGTTCTGTATGACCCCAGTAACGGTTACCTGCGCCGTCTGACTTTCGATCAGGATGCGAATTGGCATCCGGTAGTGATGGCAAACGGAAAAGTAATGTATGTCCGTTGGGAGTATACCGACCTGACACATTATTTCTCTCGTATCGTGATGCACATGAATCCGGACGGAACCGAACAGAAGTCGCTGTATGGTAGCGGTTCCATGTTTCCGAACAGTATTTTCGATGTGCAGCCGTTACCGAAGCATACCAACCGTTTCGTCGGAGTTATCTCCGGTCATCATGGAGTGGCCCGTTCCGGTCGTCTGATGATTTTTGATCCGGCAAAGAGCCGTAAGGAAGAAAAAGGAATGATTCAGGAATTGCCTTTCCGTGGTCGTCCGATCATTCCGGAAGTAAAAGATGAACTGGTGAACGGCGTATGGCCGCAGTTTATTAAACCGTATCCGCTGACGGACGAAACTTTCTTGGTAACAGCCAAACTGTCTCCGTACAGTCGTTGGGGAATTTACCTGGTGGATATTTATGATAACCTAACATTGGTTGCTAATGCCGACGATGCCGGTATGATCTATTCTGTTCCGGTGAAAAGTACTCCTCCGGCAATCCCAGATCGTATCAAACCGAATGAAAAGGAAGCGACTGTCTTTATCCAGGATGTCTATGAAGGCGAAGGCTTAAGAGGCGTTCCGCGTGGAGAGATCAAGTCGTTCCGTGTGTATGCATACGAGTATGCGTATCGCCGGACATTATCCGATCATTATAACCACGGTATCCAGGCAGGATGGGATATCAAGCGTTTGCTGGGTACAGTTCCTGTGGAGAAAGACGGCTCTGCTATCTTTAAGATTCCAGCCAATACACCTGTTTCTTTGCAACCGTTGGATAAAAACGGACGTGCCGTACAATGGATGCGTAGCTGGCTGACCGGTATGCCGGGCGAAGTCGTTTCGTGTGTCGGTTGCCATGAAGACCAGAATACCATTCCTGTTCCGAAACGCGTGCAGGCTTCTACCCGTCAACCTCATGAATTGAAAATAGCGGAAGGCGGCGTTCGCCCTTATACTTTCGCTTATGAGATTCAACCCATTCTTGATCGTGCTTGTGTGGCTTGCCACGATGGAAGCAAACCGGAACGTCCGAACTTCAAGGATACGACATCCGTAGGTATTACCGACTGGAGCGGTACACGTTATTTCCAGAAGAGTTATCTGGCTTTCCATCCGTATGTGAACCGCCAAGGGCCGGAAGCGGATATGTATGTCATGAGCCCGTATGAGTACCATGCTTCTACCAGTGAGATTGTTCGTATGTTGGAACGTGGACATCATAATGTGAAGCTGACCGACAACGAATGGGAGCATCTGGTTATGTGGATTGATATGAATGCACCGGGCCGTGGTACATTCGATGCAGATCTGTTGAATGGTTACGACCAATATACACGTCGTAAGGAGCTGGCTGATAAATATGGCAATGCCGGTGTGGATTGGCGTAAAGAGTTGGCCGATTATGCTTCTTATCTGAAAGGTAAAGGAGAAATCTGTCCGGCAATGCCGGAAAAGGTGACTTCGGCAAAACATAAAGCGGTAAAGATGAAAAGATGGCCGTTGACGGCTGAAGATATTCAGAATCTGTTATCAAAGGAAACAGGACTTCGGAAAGATGTGGAAGTGGCTGATGGTGTAAAGATCACTTTCGTACGTGTACCGGCAGGCAAGTTTGTAATGGGAACGAATGATGCTTATCCGGATCAAGCCCCTGCATTCAAGGCCGAAGTAAAAAAGGGTTTCTGGATGTCGGAAAAAGAGTTGACCAACGAACAGTATAATGCGTTGGTTCCGGAGCATGACAGTCGTATCTATGCACAGTTCTGGAAGGATCATACAACTCCCGGTTATCCGGCCAATAAACCGAACCAGCCGGTTATCCGTGTCAGCTATGAAGAAGCTATGAAGTATTGCGATATACTTTCGGAAAAGACCGGATTGAAGGTGACGCTTCCGACAGAAGTGCAGTGGGAGTGGGCCTGTCGTGGTGGTAGCGACCAGCCGTTTTGGTATGGTGCGATGGATGCCAACTTTGGCTCGTATGAAAACCTAGCGGATGTCCAGTTGGAAAAAATGGCGGTAACAGGTATCGATCCGCAGCCGATGGCAAAGGATAATCCCTGGTTCCCGTATTACAATTATCTGCCGAAAGTTGAGACGGTCAATGACGGTATGATGATACCGTCCGATGGATATAACTACAGGCCGAACCCGTTCGGGCTGATCAACATGCATGGTAACCTGCAGGAATGGACTCGTTCACTGTATGCTCCTTATCCTTACAGTGAAAAAGCCCAGGCGACAGCTGATACCCGTCAGGTCGTGGCCCGTGGCGGTTCATGGATAGACCGTCCGAAAGATGCTACAGCAACTGCCCGCCGTGTTTATCTGCCCTGGCAGCGTGTCAATAATGTGGGGCTTCGCCTGATCATTGAGGATTGACTTGGGTGAAATATGTATCATAAAATATGTAATTGGAAACTCTAAAAGAATGAAGTGTTTGATTAAACATATTGTCTTATTGTCAATTATTGGATTTCTATTAGCTTGTACTCAACAATTTCGCTCTGATTCTTGAAATCGGATACTTTTAAGCGGGAATTGTGGGGTACAGTTGGATACAGCAGCAACAGGGATTATTTCTGGTTGGTTGTCCCGATTCTTTATTCCTGCCATGTACTACCGGTTATGAAAGAAAGGGTATTTATAATACAGATACGGTCAGACTACAGCTCTTTCTAAAGAGTATGTGTTTGAAGAAATAGCACTGTACACAAGACTGTATGTATACCGGAGGAGTGGAGAGGTACATGTATCCGTTTGATAATGGAACGGACTAAGCCAACGACCGTTTGGATTGATGGGAAAGAGGTTGGAACTAATAGTAATATTTCTACAGCCCAACAATATGAGTTGTCTTCTTATTTATCTCCCGGATCTCATGATATTGCTATTATAGTGGATAATGGGAAACAGGCTGTTCCGGAAAAAGTGTATGGATCTTCTCATGCCTATTCCAGTTCCACACAGACAAACTGGAATGGGATTATTGGTGACTTTTTTCATAAAATACATTCTTTTTCAAGCCGATATCTCATAACAAGTCAATCTTGCAGGATATCGGCTTTTTATATTCGGTCACGGAACAAATCTACGATCAAACGGATTTCCTATGTTCTTTTCGGCATTCAGTCGGAAACTGTACTTTTGTCTACCGGATCTTTTTGGGGCTTTCTACCCGTCCTTATCCCTGTTGTTTTCTCCATACACATGAGATTTTTGGTTTGTACTTTTTCTTCTAGAATCCGCGACTTTGGAGCGGATTCTCCCGCCCTTGGGGCGGGCAAGTTGGTCCTTGTCCGACAAAAGTCTTTTGTCGGACAAGGACACAACTTGCTCTGTTCGCTTGAACAGAGAATCCTCATAAATTCGGATTGCCATGCAACGTTTACACAAAAAGAGTTTTTTTCTGATCAAATTTTGTTTCAATACCCGCTTTTAAAGAGAAGTATAACCGCTTGGTTATCTGTTAGTATCCGGACATCTGGTGACATCTGATGACATCTGATGTCACCAAAGCCGGATTTGGCGGCATC
>OBAH01001471.1_pt1 | contig 13442 bp, 8 predicted proteins | sample 1517491 | NCBI WGS metagenome assembly OBAH01 (sample SAMN04571697, study PRJEB22368) | human gut metagenome | biome: human gut; material: stool | host: Homo sapiens | place: Luxembourg | collected 2012-08-03
CTTGTTGATCAGTCTGTAATAGCATTCACGCACCAGGTACATACCACGGCGTTCTTTACTTGCACTCTTCACTCCAATTACAATCTTTGTTCCCTTTTCCCACTCCCGGACAAATTGGGGAATCATGTCTACCGGATCCTGAAAATCTGCGCACATACGTACCACACAGTCGCCATATGCCTGTTTCATCCCATACACCGGTGATCTCGCCTGTCCGAAATTTTTTGCATTAAAGATTGCCTTGATCTTTCTGTTATTTGCACAAAGTCCGCGAAGAAGCGCTTTTGTATTATCTTTTGAATGGTTGTCTATAAACAGGATCTCATAATCATATTCACCGAGGTCTTTCTCCATAACCTCTATGATCGCCTGTGACAGAGGAACCACATTTGCCTCTTCGTTATAGGTGGGAATTACCACCGAAATTTTCTTTCTCATTTTTTTCTGTCTCCTGTATTCTGACTTTCCAGCCAGCAAAGCGTTTCTTTTATTCCTTCTTCAAAGGTATATTCCGGTACAAATCCAGTATCCTTTGTAAGACTTTCTATATCTGCACACAGATTCCGCACTGCTCCCGGCGGATATGGTCTCGCGCCGATTCCCGGTGAATCCGCTCCGGTAAGTTCTGCCATCTGCATGATATATTCCCGCAGAGGACGTGCCCGCCCACTGCCTACACAGTAAACTGCACCATCTCTGCCTTTTTCACCGATCAGATAATATGCACGCCCTGCATCTTTGCTGTAAAGATAATCCCATCTCTGTTCTGCAGGGGTAAACTCTGTTTTTTCGCCTTTCAGCATTTTACGCAGACCGGAAGCGATCATTGTCGTCTCTTTTTCATATATTCCATACACACTGAAAATTCTCGGCCAGATCCATTCCATTCCGAGTTCCTTACAGAGCATGGAAGAAAGCTGGTTTGCAGCGAGCTTGCTCGCACCGTAAGGTGTCGTCGGATGTACCGGACTGTCCGGCGCGATCCGCGGAACATCCATCGGACCATATTCTGCCTGTGAACCGGCTCCGATAAATCTTTTACATCCCATTGCATGAGCAGCACGGACAGCCTTCAGAGTATAAAAGACATTTCTGCTCTGCAGCTCTGTACTGCTGTTTCGATTTTCCCCGGTATTTCCCCATGCAATATGAAAAAACGTATCGCATTCTCCGGTGATCTTCGCCGGAAGTTCTTCCAGTTTTTCCAGTTCACATTCTATCTGATGTATCCGTGCACTCTCCGGCAGACGTTTTGTCTTCGAAGACCCTGCACGTACAACTGCATAAACCTCAATGTCATGTCTGATACATTCTTCGATCAATGCTGTACCGATCATACTGGTTGCTCCGGTAACAACGATTCGTTTCATTGCATTTCTCCATTCGTTTCTGTAAACATATTTTCTTCCAGTTCTTCTTTGCTGAGGAAAGGATACATATCTTCCAGCGGTGCCGATACCATACTTCCATCCGGAAGTTTTTTTGCAGAGGTTTTTGGTTCTGTTTTCTGATATTTTGTCACAAACACCTCGCACACAGATGCCCCGGTTTCCTCCAGGACCTGATGAAGTGTTTCCGGAAGTTCTTCTGCAACATGCACTGCCCGATAAGAAAATCCATATGCCGGTATGATCTTGGACAGATCCGGGAAACTCAGATCTCCACTCTCTGCTCCAACTCCCACCAGCGGTGGTTCAAAATAACTCTGTTGTGTCTGTCGGATAGAATGATAACCCTGGTTATTGATCACAAATAATTTTACCGGAAGACGGTTCTGCCATATTGTCTGTAATTCCTGCAGATTCATCTGCAGACTTCCCTCACCGGTCACACAGACTACTGGTTTTCCGGGCTGTGCGACACAGATTCCGGTCGCTGCCGGGAGACAGAATCCCATAGACGCAGTATTTGGATTTGTAATAAAACGCTGACCTTTTTTTACCCGAAATGCCTGACTTCCTGCCACTCTGGAAGTTCCCACACTGACCATCAGTGTCTGCCCCTCCTGCATTGCTTTTGACAATTCTTCATAAAAAGCATAAATATTGGTACAGCCTTCTTCTACCGTCTCATAATGTTTCGCTGTCACCACCGGATATTTCTGTTTCCATACCTGACACTGACGTATCCAGTCTCTGCCTTTAAACAACGGATTTGTTTCATCTGCTCCCCGAAGTTTTGCCGCACAGATAAGCTTGCGTATCAGATCTCCTGCGTCACCACAGACTGGAAGACTGACATGGAGACTTGGTTTTTTCAGTTCATTTTCATCAATGTCATTCAGGATCGTATAACTGCCCCTTGCCCAGTCCTGATACTGAAAACCGGTCTGTGCAAATCCCTGGCGATTCCCGATAGAAAGAAGCACATCGCTGTTCTGAAGTGCAAAATTTCCCGGACGTGTCCCGGTTCCTCCGCTTCTTCCGGCAAAATACGGATGTTCAGACTCCATGGCATCCACACTACTCATTCCGGTAATCACCGGAACTCCCAGAATATTTACAAGTTTTTGAAAATCATCCATTGCACCAGCAAGACGTACTCCATTTCCCGGAAACAGAACCGGGCGACGGCTTTTTTCTATCTTGTCCAGAATCTGCTGAATGATATCCTGTGAAATTTCTGCCGGTTTTTCTTTCGGATTCTCCTGTGGATCATATCCTCTCAATTTTTCTGTGTCAATGACTGCCCCCTGCACATCCAGCGGAATATCAAGCCACACCGGTCCCGGTCGTCCGTTCACCGCCATATAGAGGGCTTTTTCCAGATGATACCGGATATCTTCCGGATGAATGATCATCTGTGCATATTTTGTAATTGAGGTCACAACCGGTACAATATTACATTCCTGCACTCCCATGCTTCGAAGTTTCAGCCCGGACGCTGCAACCGTAGTTGCATATCTTGCCTGTCCTGAAAAAACCAGCATAGGAATCGAATCCATCCAACCGCCGAGCACACCGGTAATGGCATTCGTTGCACCAGGACCGGTCGTCACACAGACTGCTGCCATCCGATTATCCATACGTGCATAAGCCTCTGCAGCCATGGCACATGCCTGTTCATGATGCTGATAAGTACAGTGCAGTTTCGGATGATGTCCAAAAGCATCATTCATATGCATGGCACCACCGCCTGTTACGGTAAACACATCACGGATTCCCCACTCTGCTATATGATCCGCTATATAATCCGATACTTTCTGTTTCATTATGCCTGCTTCCTTCCATTCCATTTATTTTCACAGACCATAAATTTACCGGATGCCTGAACCGGGATCTGGTCCACATAGGTGATCCGAAGCTCTGCGTCTTCACCCAGGTAATGTCGGTATGCTGCGAGAAGTTCTGTTTCATCCAGTCTGGAACGGTCCGCATTCACCAACAGTTCATAGTCTTTTTCTCCCCACTGGATGCATTTTGCCTGGTAAACAGTTCCTTCGAACTTCAGCAGTGTATTCATAAAAACGTGGATTGATAGCGGCTCACCTTTTGTGTTATACATAAGAGAACCACGACGTCCGTAAATCTCTGTATATTTTGCATGCACCCGGCCGTTCTTGTCATAATATACACGCATTTTCCCTGTGTCACCGGTATCATAACGAACCATTGGAAATGTTTTATTATAATAATCTGTCACAACGATTCTTCCCAGTTCTCCCGGCTCCGCCGGTTCATCGGAATCCAGTTTCAGAATCTCCGGATAAAAATTATACAGGTCAACCGTATATTCCGGATCCTCATCAAGCTGGATCGCAATAAAACCATTTTCATTATTTCCATAGGACCGTACCGGAGAAAATCCGAACAGCTCTTTTGTCAGATCATAAGTTTCCTGCGGAAGTGCTTCTCCCATAGAAAATACCATTTCAACAGACCAGCGGCTGATATCTCTTCCTGTTTTTCTGATATACTGAGTCAACGCCGTCAGTGCACTGGAATACGTAACCAGAACCTGAATCTTCTTCTTTTCAATATCACGGCAGATTTTATCCAGTGACTCATCTCCCATATTGGAAATATCCACCATGATCAGATTATTTTTAAAAGATTTCCACTTACTGATCGTATTTTTTCCTTTTATCCACGCACGAAATTCTCCACGTTTCATTCCCATACGAAAACCATTCAGTTCCATGCAGGAGATAAAGTTCATATTTACACGGCTCATTTTATCTCCGTCACAGAGTACTGTAAACGGAGTTCCTGTAGAACCACTGGTACTGAGCCTGTAGAGATTTCCCTGTTCTCTGACACAATCCACCAGCACCTCATCATAATGTTCGATAAAGTCACCTTTTGTCATGACCGGAAAATCTTCCAGTTTCGTCCATTCCGGATGTTCTTTGTAATAAGGAGAGTGCTGTTTTACATAAGAAAGAAGTGTCTGTACTCTTCTTTCCATATAATCTTCTGTTACACCCTCAACAATTTCATGTTTATTGACTTCTTTTAATTTTTTCAATCTGCCGCCCTTTGCAGCGTCAAGAAGATTAAATACCTCTCTTCTTAAAACTTCACCTGTCTGCATTTCTGTCTCCTTTATCCTTTCCTGCTTTCACAATACCCAGAATCACTACTGCTGCAACACGGAGACTATTGGCTCCAAGTGAAGCAACAGCAAATCCCATCATTCCATATGTGCGTGCCGCAAGTACTGATGACACGAGCAAGAGAATTACCCAGGGTGGCAGTACCATCACGACACGAGCAAAATACAAAAATGTGCAAGCTGAATCCACAACTGCCACCGTTCATCTGTAAACGTCAGAACGAGTATGAACAAAAATGCAGAAAACAGCCCAAGAATCTGCGCAAGATTCACAACCGTTACGATCCCTTTTACTGACTCATAAAGATTTCTGTAAAACAGCCACACAAAAAGTGGTGTTCCGATCTGACAGGCCACAAAAAAAACAAGACTTACACCGCCTCCGGCAAGAACAGCCTTTCCAAACTGTGAACGCGTCAGTCGTTCTTTTCTTTTTGTAAGATAAGAGATCACGATCGTATTAATTGGCGCGATCAGAAGTACCAGCGTCTTTCCGATCAGCGAAACAACATAATACTGTGTGACCTGTTCATTACCGAGGATCTGTTTGATCACAAGGCGATCCATATTCATTGTCGTATTGGTAATAAGATACGATAACGTAAGAAAAAAGCCTCGACCGAGTGCCGTTGTAAAAAATCCGCTTCTTCTGAAGAACTGATGAAAAATATTTCCGGTAACACCGACAAAAGCCAGTGCCGCGGCTTCACCGATCAGATAGATCCACACCCATTGTCCGGTCAGGCAATATATACCAAATCCGGCAAGATATCCGATTCCGATCAAAAGATAGTAAATAAAATATCTCCGGTAGTTCAGATTCAGACGATATTCCACATCACCATAATAGCGGAATACAGTCAGCATAAACATCAGGAAAACGCCAGCTGCCATTAACGGACTTTCCAGGCTTTTGCCGGACATAAACAGTGCAACAATACTTCCGAGAAGCCAGTCATAGTCCCCATTGGTCACATCAAAATCCCGTCTTACTACAAGACGGCTGTTATTCAGGGCCTGCCCGATAGACGGACATATGATCGCAACAAGTCCTGTAATGTACAAAAGACCGCCAAGCTGTTCTGCTCCCATCATTCTGTTAAGAAGCGGAGTGATCACAATCTGGAGCACTGCATTCATAAAAAGCAGACCGCCCATCGTATACAGGGTATTTACCGCAATACCTTTTTTCTGTTCTCTGCCTTCCAAACTGTTTCCTCCTGCCATTTACCCACAGAATCCTTTATGCTGCTGATATTTTTCACATCGGTTTTCTATGTATTTTCTTTTTCCGGAAGCAAGCACCGGAATCTCATCAACGATTTCCACTTTAATGCGGGCTTCCTCTCCCAGATACGGTCGAATACGACGCAGGATTTCCTCCCGATCCATTGCTTCCGGATCACCATTCAGCCAGATCGTATAATCTCTGACATCTTCCTGAATAAATCGATACTGCTTTACTCCCTGAATGTCCCACAGATTATTGGTAATAATATACGGCGTGACCGCTTTGCCTTCACAGTCATAGATCAGGTCGCTCCGTCGTCCGTAAAGTTCTGAAAGATAAAGTTTAAAACGACCGTTTTTTTCTTTCCGGACCGCAACTGCCGTGTCTCCATTGTCATAACGCAGGATCGGAAATGCATAGTTAAAAAGATCTGTGATCACGATTCTTCCCAGTTCTCCAGGTTCTGCCGATTCATCAGAATCCATCTTCAGGATCTCATAATAATAGGTTTCTGTATCAATATGATACCCTTCATCTTCCCTGTTCTGAAGGCCCATGATTCCGTTTTCTTCATTGGAATACCATGCCCGCACCGGACAGTTGAACTGTTTTTCCAGAGTTCTTCTTACCGGTTCCGGCATTGTCTCCGAAATCGGAATAATTGCTTTCACTACACATCTGCTGCAGTCTCTTCCTGTTTTTCTGATATATTCACTCAGTTCTCCAAGGGCAGAAGAATATCCTACCAGACATTTGACTTTTTTTTTCTCGATCACATGAAACATTTCTTCCAGAGCTTTTTCATCCATTCTGGAACTGTCCATCATGATCAGATTTTCCTGCAGAAGCTGAAATTTGCTTTTGCGTACATTATTTACCCATACCCGGATAAATGCTTCCTTCATTCCAATATAATATCCGGCTGCCGCTCCGAGAAAAATCCCGCCCGCTGTATTGTGACGGATCTTGTCACGGTTCTGGATCATTCTGAGTGGAGTTCCTGTCGATCCACTGGTACACATTACCCGGTTATCTGGCGCATCTTTATATGTGGAAGATACAAAACGGTCATACTGCTGTCGGAAGGTATCTTTATTTACCACCGGAAGATCCTCAAGAGAACAGGTTTCCGGATAATCTTTATAAAAATCAGTAGTCTTAACTGCATGCGCGATCAGATTCTGGATTCTCTTCTCTGTCTCCTCAACAGAGCTGCCTTCTTTCCAGGCATAACGAATCTGATCATAATATTCTCTGGTCTTTCCACCTTTCATTTTGTCCAGCATCCAGAACCCCATCCAGCGAAGTCTTTCATCTAAAATCATTATTTTCCATCCTGCTTTCTGCTGTAAATCAGTTTAATGCATCCTTGATCGCATCTGCCATCGCCTGCAGCATTTCATCTGTCATTCCCGGATATACACCGATCCAGAAGGTATCTTTCATAATACGGTCCGTATTTTCCAGACTTCCCGCAATACGATATCCTTTTCCGGAAGCACGCATCTGATCAAAGCATGGATGTTTTGTCAGATTACCGGCAAACAGCATACGTGTCTGTACACCTCTGGATTCAATCTCCTGTACCAGTTTGTTTCTGTCTACGCCTTCCTTGCATGTGATCAGGAATCCAAACCAGCTCGGTTTTGAATTTGCACATGCCTCCGGAAGGATCAGTTTATCCTCTGTACCTTTCAGTGCTTCTTTCAGATAATTAAAGTTGTGGATTCTTCTTTCCACAAAAGACGGGAATTTTCTGAGCTGCGCACATCCGACAGCAGCCTGCATATCTGTTGCCTTGAGGTTATATCCAAAATGAGAGTATACATATTTGTGATCATACCCAACCGGAAGTTCTCCATACTGACGGTCAAAACGATGTCCGCAGAGATTATCCTGTCCCGGTGCACAAATACAGTCTCTTCCCCAGTCTCTGAACGAACGTGCGATTCTGTTCAGGAGCGGATCATCTGTATAAACAGCGCCGCCTTCTCCCATTGTCATATGATGCGGTGGATAAAAACTGGAAGTTCCGATATCTCCGATTGTTCCGGTCAGTTTCTCTTCCCCGTTGATCGTATAAACAGATCCAAGTGCATCACAGTTATCTTCAATCAGCCACAGATTATGACGATCACAGAATTCTCTGACTGCTTTCAGGTCAAATGGATTTCCAAGTGTATGCGCAAGCATGACCGCTTTTGTCTTTGGAGACCATGCAGCTTCCAGAAGAGATGGATCAATATTGTACTGTGGAATCGTTACATCAACAAATACCGGTACCGCACCGTACTGGATCATCGGAGAAACTGTAGTCGGAAAACCGGCCGCAACTGTGATCACTTCATCCCCCGGAAGAATCTGCCGTTCTTTCAGAAGCGGAGATGTCAGTGTCATAAATGCGAGCAGATTTGCAGAGGAACCGGAATTTACCAGGGAACAGTAACGAACACCGAGATATTTTGCAAATGCATGTTCAAATTCATCTGTATAACGTCCTGCGGTCAACCAGAATTCAAGGGAACTATCCACAAGATTTACCATTTCTTCTGCATCATAAACTCTGGACGCATACGGGATACGGTCACCTTTCTGATATGATTTCTTTTTGTTATGGTATTTTTCACAATAATTTCTTGTCATTTCCAGAATCTGCTCTCTGGCCTGCTGTTCTGTCATTTCTTCAAACATAATAGTCTCCTTCTGTATTTTATTTTTTTATATAGTACAGAAACTTTTCCCCATAAAAAGGAATCGTCTCTTTTAGTTCATAATGATCCATGAACCACCGATATGTTTCCGGATCATTCCGTTTCCAGATATTCATGGATGATTTTCCGGTAAATGCCCCTGGCACTTCCGCATGTTCCAGCTGGTCTTTCAGCTCTTTCAAACTGTCCGGGCGAACGAGCATATCACTGAAATCCATTGTAAAACATTCTGTCCGCCGATGAAGCATGCTGCAGATTTCGGGAACATTGATACCAAATGACGGTGTATTCTCAGGAACAACTGCTGCGATCTGCTCTGCGAAATCCTCAAATTCCTGCACATTATGATAATTTTCTTTAATCTTGCTGTTCTGTGCAAACTGAAGAACCGTTCCGGTAGCCATTGCAAGAACCGCAATCGTACAGATCAGCCCTACACCACTGACGGTCACATGTCTGAGCGAAAGGCTGTCAAAGCTTTTCCATTCTTCATTTTTGATAAATTTGATTCCCTTCTGCCCCCAGTATGCAGCCATGATCACAGCCGGCATGGTAATGCAGTCCAGATTGTGATATGCAGGGCGGTTAATATAATACACCAGACATCCCAGTGATCCGACACTCAGAAGAAACAAAAATTCTTTTTGCCAGCAATGTCTCTCTTTTCCACTGAACCAGCCGGTCATTCCCAGAGCCGTTCCGGTCAGAAACAGTGTGATCACTGCCATATATGCATTGGGTTCTGTAGGCATATCCAGATGAAGAACTCCCGTCATATAACTGCCTGACAACAATGGGATCAGAAAGTCCTCAAACGAATTTGCCGGACTGTGTTTCAGGATATTATAGAGATTTACTGTTCCATACGCTCCAAACACCGCCCCGGCCATTCCGGCAAACTGTGCAAAGCTTAACCACAATAGTCTACGAATCTTTATTTTTCCCACAGACAGAAAACGTGAAATAAGCATTCCTGCCCACGCCACAGTAAGAATCAGTCCGGTCTCTGTATTCCAGAGGATTGCCAGCAGACAGATCAGATACCCACCCACTGCTGTCCAGAAATTGCACAGCTCTTTTTTGAGAATCCATGCTCCATACAGAAACAGCAGCATCGGAAAAATTACCCGATGCGGCCAAACCTGCCAGTAAAAGCCACCCCGCATACCAAGTACAGGAAATGTAACTGCCAAAGCACCAAGTACCCTCAACACACGGCTTTTGACCAGCAGTTCCAGGATAAGAAATGCACAGATATGTGCAAAGACTCCAATTCCGGCAACCATGGCAACAAAGGCTTTGAAATCACCATGAACAAGTTCCATTGGAATCTTAAAGAAAAGTCCGTAATGTCCATAAATACTCGTAACATTATGCGTATATGGCATTCCCTGATAAATATTGTAGACAGAATTGAAATATGCGTGCCCATGGTAAGCATCGCTCAGTTCTCCTCTTCCAAAAATATTCGGTGTGTACATACTGTAAAAAACGAGGAGCACCAACGCTGCATATACCAGCCGGATAATCCACTCACCGTCTTTTTCCGGAAAGCAGACATTTTGACATGCCCAGAAAAAGATTGCAAGTTCTGCCAAAAACAAAAATGCTGCGATCACTGCCGGCTGTGTGTGCCATCCGTATTTCGCCGCCACAGATCCAAGCTGTTCCGTCTCTCCTGAGATACAAAGCAGCCAGAACGGAATCTGTATAAACAGCATCAGCCAAAATGCTGTTTTTCTGGCTTTGGCATTCTCCGGAAAAGTTTTTCCCGCAACTTCATGCCTGTGTGCGATTCCCATTCCAGCTGCAAAGAGCAGACAAAACAGGATCAGAGACATTCCATATACAAGCATGTTACTGTTTCCCAGACTGTTGATTTTTTCTGCCAGTCCCGGAATCATAAAACAGCTCATAAAAAAGCATGCCGATAAAACCCACGCTGCAAAAGCGCAGATAACCTCTCTATTCTTTTTCATATTTTCTTTTCTTCTATCCTTTTATACTTTTTATATTCCAAAATATTCTTTGATCTGACAGTCCGTATATTCTGCCATATTCTGACCGGCAAGCCATGCCTGATACCATTTTGCAGTGTTGACTACTGCTTCATCCACCTGCCAGCGAGGTTTCCAGCCCAGCCGGTTTCGAATACGGGAACAATCCAGTTTGAGGAAATTTGCCTCATGAGGACCTCCCTGACAGAGATTTTCCCATGCTGCCCCGTTTCCCCATGCTGTGCAGAACAGATCTGCAAGTTCCCCGGTGGTCAGACAGCTTCTGTCATCTGGTCCTACATTATAAGATCCTGCCTTCCGGCTGTCCTGATACTGTTCTTCCGCGATCAGAAGATACGCGCCCAATGGTTCCAGTACATGCTGATATGGTCTGGTAGAATGTGGATTCCGAACTGCAATCTTTTTTCCACCGGAAACAGCACGCACACAGTCCGGAATGATACGGTCTGCTGCAAAATCACCGCCTCCGATCACATTACCGGCCCGCGCAGTTGATACTGCAATATCCATGTCTTTCAAGAAAGATTTCTCATAACTGTGTGTTACAAGTTCTGAGCAGGATTTGCTATTGGAATACGGGTCGTAGCCATCCAGTTCATCCGTTTCGCGGTACCCCCATTCCCATTCATTATTCTTATAAACTTTATCTGTTGTTACATTCAAAAAAGAGCGGACGCTTCCACACTGCCTTACTGCTTCCAGTACATTGACCGTCCCCATAACATTTGTCTCATAAGTATTTACCGGATTTTTGTAAGATTCCCTTACGATCGGCTGTGCCGCCAGATGAAAGACGATCTCCGGCTGTGTTTCTTTAAACACCTGTATCATATGCTCCAGATCACGAATGTCTCCGATCACAGAATGGATCTGACTTTCCAGCTCTGTCAGCGTGAATATTGATGGATCTGTCGGTGGCTTCTGAGAATATCCGGTCACTTCCGCTCCCAACTCCTGAAGTATCCTGCAGAGCCATGTCCCCTTAAATCCGGTATGTCCTGTCACCAGAACTTTCTTCCCTTTATAAAAATTTAGATTGAATTCATTCATATCGACCGCTTAAACTCCTGTAAAATACTTTATAGATTTTTCCAAAATCTCCACATACTTTCCGCATAACCTTTTTTCAAAAAAAGTCATTATTAATTTTATTATACTATAAAAGCTGACGCCCCGCAATCTGCGAAGCGCCAGCTTCTTAATTTAAAAATTTAAATTTTTTGACTTCTATTTTTCAAACAGATCTACCAGTTCCTGTCCATCGTCATATCCGGCATCTTTCAGCTGTTCTACGAACCACTCGTCCACACCTTCTACGGCTTTTTTGAAGGAATCGATATCCATATCCTCTTTTTTAGTGATTGTCACACCATTCTTTGACTGCCAGCGGTTCATGATTTCTTCATCACCGGAGCGGTTGATGTAACGTTCATACTCAACGGCTTTCTGTCCACACTCATCAACGACTGCCTGCTGCTCTGGTGTCAGAGTATCGTACAGATCCTGGTTGATACAGAAGAACAGACAGTCATAGATTGCATCCCACATGGAGCAGTATGGCTGAACCTCCTGCACACTTGCCGCATCGATTGCCGGAAGTGGGTTTTCCTGGCCTTCTACAGTATTCTGCTGCAGAGCCGTATAAGTTTCAGACCAGTTCATGTTCGTTGCATCTGCGCCCCATCTCTTGTAGCATTCCATCAGAAGGTTGGAGCCTGCTACACGGATCTTGAGGTTCTTCATGTCATCCAGAGTTTTTACTTCATGCTTGCTGTTGGTCAGCTCACGGAAGCCGTTCTCTGCGATACCCATGCAGTGCAGTCCGTAACTGGAAAGAATTTCTTTCAGCTTTTCTCCTGCCTCACCATCGAATTTCGCATCTGCATCATCATAGGAATCATAAATAAATGGTAACGATACAACATTAAATCTTGGATCAAACGCTGAGTAGATCAGGTTGGAATGCATGGAAATCTGTACCGGGTCTCCGTTCATCAGCGCCTGGATTCCTTCAGACTGATTTCCATTGGTCAGCTGGTCTGCCGCATAGATGTTGACTTTGATCTTGCCTCCGGTTGCTTTTTCCATCAGCTCGCCAAACTTACGTCCGCCGTCTGCCCAGGTACTTGTCTCCGTTGTGGAGCATGCAAAGTTCCAGGTTGCTTCCGGCCAGTTGAGATCACTGTAATCCGCAACTGTATCCGTAGATTCCTGTGTGAAGAGATCTACCAGTTCCTGTGCGTCATCGTATCCTTCTTTCTCAAGTTCCTTAACAAACCACTCATCAACACCATCTACGGCTTTCTTGAAGGAATCGATATCCATATCTTCTTTATTTGTGATCGTCACGCCATTCTTTGACTGCCAGCGCTCCATGATCTCTTCATCTCCGGAACGGTTGATATAACGCTCGTATTGAACAGCTTTCTGACCACACTCGTCAACAACTGCCTGCTGCTCCGGTGTCAGACTGTCATAAATCTCCTGGTTGATGCAGAAGAACAGACAGTCATAGATTGCATCCCACATAGAGGCTGAACCTCCTGCACACTTGCCGCATCGATTGCCGGCAGCGGGTTCTCCTGTCCTTCTACTGTATTCTGCTGCAGAGCCGTGTAGGTCTCTGTCCAGTTCAGGTTTGTTGCATCTGCGCCCCATCTCTTATAGCATTCCATAAGAAGATTGGAACCTGCCACACGGATCTTAAGATTCTTCATATCATCCAGAGTCTTGATCTCGCGTTTGCTGTTGGTGATCTCACGGAAACCATTCTCTGCGATACCCATGCAGTGCAGACCATATTCGGAAAGCAATTCTTTCAGTTTTTCACCGGCTGCTCCGTCAAATTTTGCATCTGCGTCATCATAAGAATCATAAATAAATGGAAGAGATACTACATTGAATCTCGGATCAAATGCGGAGTAGATC
>OBAH01001483.1_pt1 | contig 13342 bp, 9 predicted proteins | sample 1517491 | NCBI WGS metagenome assembly OBAH01 (sample SAMN04571697, study PRJEB22368) | human gut metagenome | biome: human gut; material: stool | host: Homo sapiens | place: Luxembourg | collected 2012-08-03
CCCGTTCCTCCAGCTCCTTTATCTCCTCGGTAATGTACCGCTCGGCATTGGTCAGGGTCTGCTTGCGGATATAATGCGCCGGCACCTGATCCTTGAAGGAATTGGATACTTCAATGTAATAGCCGAACACCCGGTTATACCCGATGCGCAGCGTCCGGATGCCGGTGGCATCCTTTTCCCGTTCCTCTATCTCCGCCAGGATGCCCCGGATATCCTTGGAAAGATGCCGGGCCTCATCCAGCTGCTTATCGTACCCCTCCCGGATGACACCGCCTTCTTTCAGCGGAATATCACTGTCCGGATCGATAGCCGATCCGATGAGCCGGGCCACATCCTCCAGGGGGTCTATGTTCTGTTCAATTTCCCGCAGCAGGGCGCACTGCACCTCACCCAGCAGCTCCTTAATGGCCGGCAGACGGGCCGTAGTAGCCCCCAGGGCGATCATATCCTTCACCGGGGGATTGCCGTACACCACCCGGGTCATCAGCCGTTCCAGGTCATACACGCCATCCAGGGCCGCCGCCAGCTCACTGATGAGAATACTGTTCCGGGTCAGCTCGGTCACGGCATTCAGCCGCCGGTTAATGGCATTGACCGATAAAAGCGGCTGCTCGATGGAGCTTCTCAGCAGTCGCCGTCCCATCGAGGTCTTGGTCTTATCCAGCACCCAGAAAAGCGTTCCCCGCTTTTCCCGGCTGCGCATCGTTTCGGTCAGCTCCAGGTTGCGGCGGGCCGCCACATCCAGCCGCATATATTCCTGCGGCAGATAGCTTTTTGCCTCCAGCAGGCGCTCCAGCCCGGTGAACTGTGTCACCTTCAGGTAGGCCATCAGCCCGCCCAGGGCCCGCACCGCCAGCGGGGTGCCCGCCAGTCGGGTCACGGTATCCGCGCCAAACTGCTCCGTTACCAGCTTTTTGGCTGTTTCCTCGGTATAGGCATCACGGTCTCCCGCCTGGGCCGCACAGCACAGCCGGTCCTTGAGAAAGCCCACCACTGAACGCAGCTGCGGCAGCTCCTCGGCATAGATGACCTCATGCGGCGCGTACTTGCCCAGCTCGTTGATGGCCGCCATTTCCCCGGAGACCTCGGTCACCAGCACGCTGCCGGTGGAAATATCGGCAAAGGCCAGACCGCAGCGCTCCCCGGAGGGGCACAGGCTGCAAATGTAGTTATTGCAGCCCTCCTCCAGCATGTTGGCTTCCATCAGGGTGCCGGGGGTCACCACCCGCACAATATCCCGCTTGACCATCCCCTTGGCCAGCGCCGGGTTTTCCATCTGCTCACAGATGGCAACCTTGTAGCCTTTTTTCACCAGCCGCGCAATATAGTTTTCCACACTGTGATAGGGCACCCCGCACATGGGCGCACGGTCGGGAAGGCCGCAGTCCCGCCCGGTCAGCGTCAATTCCAGCTCCCGGGAGGCGGTCACGGCATCATCAAAGAACATCTCGTAGAAATCTCCGAGACGGAACATGAGGATCTGGTCCCGATGCTCATCCTTCATGGAAAGATACTGCTGCATCATGGGGGATAATTTACTGCGGTCCTGCGGCATCAGCGACATTTCGGCACCCTCTTTTTTTCAATCTTTCATTCCGGCAGGCAGCCTTAATGGCAGCCGCCGCAGGCGGAGCAATCTCCGCCGCAGGACTGTTCCTCGATCTCGTAGGGGTTATCGCCATTGGCGCTGCCCTGGATGATCTGCATGATGAATCGCACCGTGTTATCCAGTTCGTCCTTGGTGGTGGAATAGGCGATCATTAGGGGATCGCTCACAATCGCCTCGTACAGGTTCTTCACCTCTCCGTTCAGCTCCGCTATTTTTTCGTTGTCCTTTTCCTCGGCGATGATGGCCCGGTTGAGATCCAGCTTTTTCAAGTTGAACTGCCCCAGCTTATCCTGCAGCTTTTCACTCTTATCCGCCGCAGTTTTGGCTACGATAAAGGCAGTAAACTCATCGGTATCCTGGATGGCAACACCCAGCTCTCTTGCTTTCTCCACCAGTTCAGTGTAAGTCATGTTTTTTATCCTCCATAGGTTTATTGTTTTATTCGGCGCGCTCTCCGCGCAGCGCCCAGTTCATAGCGGCGGTGATGCGCACCTGCAGGAACTCCCCGATCATTTCGGGCGGGGCGGCCACCTCCACAATGGTATTATCCTCCGCCCGGCAGCTAAGAGTCCCGGGGGTTTTGCCCTCGTCCTCCGCCAGCACCCGCAGCGTTTTGCCCACATAGTTTTTCAGCAGTTCGCTGCCGATAGCCCCTTGTGTGTCCAGCAGCTCCCTGAACCACCGGCTTTTTTCCTCGGCCGGAATGGGATCGGGCAGCTTTTCGGCGGCAGTGCCGCTGCGCCGGGAGTAGATGAAGGTAAAGAGCGCGCTGTATTTGGTCCGCCGTACCAGCTCCAGCGTTTTCTCAAAGTCTTCCCTTGTTTCTCCGGGAAAGCCCACAATAATATCGCTGGTGATGGAAAGCCCCGGCATTTTTTCCCTGGCATAGCGCAGCAATTCCTCGTAATGCCGCAAGTCGTAGTGGCGGTTCATCGCCATTAGGATGCGGTCGCTGCCGCTCTGTACCGGCAGGTGCAGGTGTTTACACACCTTATCACACTCCGCCATGGCGTCCAGCAGTTCATGGGTGCAGTCCTTGGGGTGGCTGGTCATAAAGCGGATACGGAAATCCCCGGGAATGGCATTTACCATCCGCAGAAGCTCTGCAAAACTGCACGGTTCCTCCAGCCCCTTACCGTAAGAATTCACATTCTGCCCCAGTAGGGTGATATCCCGGCAGCCGTTCTCCACCAGATTTTTTACCTCGCGCGCGACATCCGCGGGCAGGCGGCTGCGCTCGCGCCCGCGCACGAAGGGCACAATGCAGTAGGAACAAAAATTATCGCAGCCGTACATCACCGGCACAAAGGCCTTGAACCGGCTTTCGTGCAGCACCGGCATCTCCTCGTACAGGGTGGTATCGGTGCCGCCCTCCCCGGCATCCCGGCGAATGCTGCGCCGCCCTTCGATAAGGACACGGTACAAAAGTTCCGGCAAACGGCCAGCGGCATTGCTGCCCATTACAAGATCCACATAGGGATAACTCATTTTCAGCTTTTCGCTTACCTGCTGCTGTTCGGTCATGCAGCCCGCCAGGGCAATCACCATGTCCGGCTTTTGTTTTTTTAGGCCCTTAAGCGCCCCCACATTGCCGAATACCCGCTGCTCGGCGTTTTCCCGGACAGCGCAGGTATTGTAGAGGATCAGGTCGGCCTGCCGGATATCATCGGTAAAGCCGTAGCCCAGCTCCGCCAGCACGCCCTTGAACCGTTCCCCGTCATAAACGCTCTGCTGGCAGCCAAAGGAATGCACATGGGCCAGTGGTGGGGTCTCGTACTTTTCGCTGAGGTATTTTTTTATGGCATCGGCCCACCCCTGCTGCTCGCGGAGCGTCCGGTAATTCTGTATGTTTTTTTCGCTTTGGCTCAAAGGCCAGCCACCCTCTCTTTTTACAATTTTCCACCTTATATTGTATCATGAATCCTCCCGCACCGCAACACCTGCCGCAAGAAATCCTTTCCCCACCCCACAAAAAAGCACGCCCCGTAAGGCGTGCCTGTTGTAATTTAGCCCAATGGGAAAAGCTCCTGCAGGGTATCCGCTGTCATCTGCCGCGCGGCGGCGCTCTGTACGCCCTTGGGGGTGGTCAGCGCGCTGCACAGCAGGAAGGTCATCCGATCCGCATCGGCTTTGGCCTTTTCCGGGTCACTCCCGCGGAATTCCAGCCGTTCTGCCAGGATATCCCGCATCTCCTCCTGCTTGCCAAGCAGCAGCTCATTCACCGCCGGCATGGCCAGAGCCATGGCCTGCAGCATGATGTAAAACCGGTTCTGCTCGTTATCGCCCAGCAGCTCCTCCAGCATCTTTTCTCTCTCCGCGGCATCCTTGATGCGCAGCAGGTCGCTCAAGTGGTTCTGCAGCTCCAGCAGCACCATTTCCGCCGTCACCTGCAGAATATCATCCTTGCTCTCAAAATAGTGATGCAGCATTCCGGCGGCCATACCCGCCTCCTGCGCAATGTCCTTCACCGAGGTCATCTCATACGATCCGTTGCGGATGACACAGCTTTGCAGCGCCCGGCATATTTCCACACGGCGTTGCTCCGCCAGTGATGGTCTCCCCATGCGCTTTTCCTCCTTTGGGTATTTCTTTCGGCTCCCGTATTGACAAAACCCACTCATTTGTTGCTTAATGGAGGTAGAAAACCACCACACAGGCCGCTCTATCGGAGCCAACTCTTGTAATTATAGCACAGGAGGAAGATAAATGAAAGTCCTTTTCATCGCGATTGGCATAATAATCCTCATTGCCGCCATTATTGCGCTGCGGGTATTCTTTGGGCTGGGCCACCCCGGCAATGCCGCCCCCTATGCCCTGCGCCGCCAGCTGCCCAGGGATAACAGCCCCCTGCGGGGAAAGACCATCCTTTGCCTGGGCTCCTCCATTTCCTCCGGGTTCTCCTCCGGCGGGGTATCCTTCCTCGATTATCTCGCCCGCATTGATGGCTGCCGCATCATTCAGGAGACTGTTTCCGCCACCACCCTGGCGGACCGCGGGCATTATTCCTACCTCAAGCGGCTGCGCCGCCGCATGGCCCGCATGCCGCAGGCGCCCGATTGCTTCCTGTGTCAGCTTTCCACCAATGACGCCACCTTCCGCAGTGTGCCGGGTCGGGTCAGCCGCAGCTTCCGGGCGGATGACTTTGACGCTTCCACCACCGTTGGCGGCATGGAGGCCATACTGGCCATGGTACGGGAAAAATGGGACTGTCCCATTGTCTTTTACACCGCCGCCCGCTACGATAACCCCCGCTACCACAAGCTGGTGAACCTGCTGGTGGATCTGCAGGAAAAATGGGACTTTGCCCTGCTGGACCTGTGGCATGGTAACGCCTTTAATGCCCTTTCCCCCGAAGAACGCGCGCTGTACATGAACGATGCCATCCACCCCACCCGGGCCGGCTACCTGCTATGGTGGCTGCCCCAGTTCCAAAAAATCCTGACAGAGGTGCTGGCAAAAGAATGATCCCAAAAGACGGGTGCCGCGGCATCCGCTTTTTGTTGGCATTTTGCACCGGCTGTTTTGGTCGCTTTCGCACAAATTTTCGTCTTTTTCTCCCGCAAATTTCCTCATGGATTTTTGCAAAACGAACTTGTGTTCGCGTTCTCTTTGTGGTACAATAGAAGGTGGAAAAGAAGCGACAAGGAGGGCGTATGAGCAAAGACCGATTTGAACTGGTATCCCCTTTCCAGCCCACCGGCGACCAGCCGGAGGCCATAGATGCCCTGGTAAAAAGCATAGAGACCGGCAACCGGATGCAAACCCTAAAGGGCGTAACCGGCAGCGGCAAGACCTTCACCATGGCCAATATCATCCAGCGCATCAACCGGCCCACGCTGGTGCTGGCCCACAATAAAACGCTTGCGGCGCAGCTGTGCAGCGAATTCAAGGAATTCTTCCCCAAAAATGCGGTGGAATACTTTGTGAGCTACTACGACTACTACCAGCCGGAAGCCTACATCGCCTCCACCGATACCTACATTGAGAAGGACAGCGCCATCAATGAGGAGATAGAAAAGCTGCGCCATTCCGCCACCTCCTCCCTTTCGGAGCGCCGGGATGTCATCATCGTTTCCTCCATCTCCTGCATCTACACCTTGGGCGACCCCATCGATTACCGCAACATGGTCATCTCTCTGCGGCAGGGCATGACAAAAGACCGGGACGAGCTGATCCGCAAGCTGGTGGAGATCCAGTACGAGCGCAACGATATCAATTTCGTCCGCAATAAATTCCGTGTGCGCGGGGATGTGGTGGAAATCTTCCCGGCCTATTCCAGCGAGACTGCCATCCGGGTGGAGTTTTTCGGTGATGAGGTCGACCGCATCTGCGAGATCAATACCGTGACCGGCGAAGTGAAAAATGTGGTGAGCCATGTGGCCATCTACCCGGCCTCCCACTACATCGTCCCCAGGGGGCGGCTCATGGCCGGGATCGAGGAGATCCGGCGGGAATGTGATGAACTGGTGGAATATTTCCGGGCCAACAATAAGCTCATCGAGGCGCAGCGCATTGCCGAGCGCACCAACTATGATATCGAAATGCTGCAGGAGATCGGCTTCTGCAAGGGCATCGAGAACTACTCCCGCGTGCTGAGCGGGCGCGCCCCCGGCAGCATGCCCTACACCCTGCTGGATTATTTCCCCGAGGATTTTGTGATCTTCATCGATGAAAGCCATGTGACGCTGCCGCAGGCCCGAGGCATGTACGGCGGCGACCGCAGCCGCAAGGAAGCCCTCATCGAGTATGGGTTCCGGCTGCCCTCGGCGCTGGATAACCGCCCGCTGAAATTCGATGAATTTATGGGCAAACTCAAACAGATCGTCTGCGTGAGCGCCACGCCCGGCGACCTGGAAAAGAGCGAAAGCGCTCTCATTGCCGAGCAGGTCATCCGTCCCACCGGCTTGCTCGATCCCGAAATTGATGTGCGACCCGTCGAGGGGCAGATTGACGACCTCATTGGGGAGATCAATCAGCGGACGGCAAAGGAACAGCGGGTGCTGGTAACGACGCTGACCAAAAAGATGGCGGAGGATCTGACCGCCTATCTTGAAAAAACCGGCATCAAGGTGCGGTACATGCACCATGATGTGGATACCATCGAGCGAATGGAGATCATCCGCGACCTGCGAAAAGGCGAATTTGATGTGCTGGTGGGCATTAACCTGCTGCGCGAGGGATTGGATATCCCCGAGGTTTCGCTGGTGGCGATCCTGGACGCCGATAAGGAGGGCTTCCTGCGCAGCGAGACCTCGCTGGTGCAGACCATCGGCCGGGCGGCCCGCAATGCGGAAGGCAAGGTCATTATGTACGCCGACGAGGTGACCGACAGCATGCAGAAGGCCATCCAGGAAACCTACCGCCGGCGGGAGATCCAGCAGAGATACAACACCGAGCACGGCATCACCCCGCAGACCATCCGGAAAGAGATCCGGGATGTGTTGGAGATCAGCGTGACGGACAAGAAGAACGGCAAGGGCGGCAAGAAGATGAGCCGCAAGGAGACCGAAGCGGCCATCGCCAAGCTGACCGCCGAGATGCGGGAAGCGGCAAGGCTGCTGGAATTTGAGCACGCCGCCTACCTGCGGGATAAGATAGCCAAGCTGAAGGATACCCTGTAACAGAAGTAAGCTTTACTGCCGCAAAACGCTGATAACATCAGGCCTTTGCGGCAAGGAGGAACCAATGGCATTAGATAAAATCGTGATCCGCGGCGCGCGGCAGAACAACCTGAAAAATATCGACCTGGAGATCCCCAGAGATAAGCTGATTGTCTTTACTGGGCTTTCCGGCAGCGGCAAGACCTCTCTCGCCTTTGATACCATCTACGCAGACGGCCAAAGACGCTATGTGGAGAGTCTTTCCTCCTACGCCAGGATGTTCCTGGGGCAGGCTGAAAAACCCGATGTGGACGAAATTTCGGGGCTTTCCCCCGCTATTTCCATCGATCAGAAAACCACCAGTAAAAATCCCCGTTCCACCGTGGGCACCGTCACCGAAATCTACGACTACCTGCGTCTTTTATATGCCAGAGTCGGTATCCCCCACTGTCCCATCTGCGGGCGGGAGATCACCCAGCAGACAGTGGACCAGATGGTGGATAAGGTACTGGCACTGCCGGAGGGGACCCGCATCCAGGTGATGGCGCCCATAGTGCGGCAGCGCAAGGGCACCTACCAGAAGGAACTGGACGCGGCCCGCCGCAGCGGCTATGTAAGAGCCCGGGTGGACGGCAATATGTACGAGCTGACCGAGGAAATAAAGCTGGAGAAGAACTATAAGCACACCATCGAGATCGTGGTGGACCGCCTTTCAGTCAAGCCGGAGATACGCTCCCGGCTGGCGGATTCGATAGAGACCTGCTGCGCCATGACCGGCGGGCTGGCCCTGGTAGATGTCATTGGCGGCGAGGAGATGCTCTTTAGCCAAAACTACGCCTGCCCCGACCATGATATCTCCATCGAGGAGCTTTCGCCCAATATGTTCTCCTTCAATAACCCCGCCGGGAGCTGCCCCACCTGTACCGGCCTTGGTGTGTTCCAGAAGGTCGATCCGGCGCTGGTGATGCGCTACCCCGACCGTTCCATCCGGGACGGCGCCTTTAAGGTGACGGGCTGGAGCTGCGACCCCGGCTCCATTGGGGAGATGTACTTTACCGGACTGAATAAGCACTTTGGCGTACCGCTAGATGTACCGGTAAAGGATATGCCAAAGGACAAGCTGGACCTGGTGCTCTTTGGCACTAAGGGCGAAAAATTTGAGATGGTGCGGCAATCGGCGGGCTTTAAGGGCAAGTTCGTCAATGACTTTGAGGGCATTGTGAATAACCTGGAGCGGCGCTTTAAGGAGACCAGCAGCGAATGGATGCGGTATGATATCGCCACTTTCATGTCCTCTGTCCCCTGCCCCGACTGCCACGGCGACCGCCTGCGGCCCGAAATACTGGCGGTGACAGTGGGCGGCATCAACATCAGCGACTTTTGTAAGATGAGTGTGCGGGACGCGCTGCAATTTATGGACACGCTGGAACTGACCGATATGCAGCAAAAAATCGCCGGACAGATCATCAAGGAGATCAAGAGCCGGCTTTCCTTCCTTGCGAATGTGGGGCTCAATTATCTGACGCTGGCCCGCAGCGCCAGCACCCTTTCCGGCGGGGAAAGTCAGCGTATCCGGCTGGCGACCCAAATCGGTTCCAGCCTGATGGGGGTGCTGTATATCCTGGATGAGCCCTCCATTGGGCTGCACCAGCGGGATAATGCAAGGCTGATCGAGGCGCTAAAGAACCTACGCGACCTGGGCAATACCGTCATAGTGGTGGAGCACGATGAAGAGACGATGGAGGCCGCTGATTACATTGTGGATATCGGCCCGGGCGCGGGCATCCACGGCGGCCATGTGGTATACAGCGGACCGGCAAACGAGATAAAGTATTGCAAGGAATCCATCACCGGGCAGTACCTTTCCGGGGCGAAGAAGATCCCGCTGCCGGAGTCACGCAGACCCGGCAACGGCGGCTATTTGGAGATTGTGGGCGCTGCCGAAAATAACCTCAAGAACATCAATGTCAAATTCCCGCTGGGATGCTTTGTGGCGGTGACCGGTGTATCTGGTTCCGGCAAAAGTTCGCTGGTCAATGAGATCTTGAACAAGGCGCTGAGCAAGGAGCTGATGGGGGCCCATGTGCGGCCCGGCAAATATAAGACGCTGCATGGGCTGGAGCTGGTGGATAAGGTCATTGATATCGACCAAAGCCCCATAGGGCGGACGCCCCGCAGCAACCCTGCCACCTACACTGGCGTGTTCAATGATATCCGGGAGGTCTTTGCCGCCACCAATGAGGCCAAGATGCGCGGGTATAAGATCGGGCGGTTCTCCTTTAATGTGAAGGGCGGCCGGTGCGAGGCGTGCGAGGGCGCCGGTATTCTGGAGATCCCGATGCACTTTTTGCCGGATGTGTATGTCCCCTGCGAGGTGTGCAAGGGCAAGCGCTATAACCGGGAGACGCTGGAGGTCAAATATAAGGGCAAGAGCATCTATGATGTACTGGAGATGAGCGTGGAAGAGGGCTTGACCTTCTTTGAGAACCTGCCAAAAATAAAGCGCAAGCTGCAAACCCTGTACGATGTGGGGCTGGGGTATATCAAGATCGGACAGCCGGCGACGACCCTTTCCGGCGGCGAGGCACAGCGCGTGAAGCTGGCGACAGAGCTTTCCCGCCGGAGCACCGGCAAGACAGTATATATCCTGGATGAGCCCACCACCGGCCTGCACACCGATGATGTGAAAAAGCTCATTGAGATACTGCAGAAATTTGCGGACGCAGGTAATACCGTTATTGTGATAGAGCACAACCTGGATGTCATCAAAACGGCGGATTATATCATCGACCTGGGCCCCGAGGGCGGCGACGGCGGCGGAATGATCGTCTGCTGTGGCACTCCGGAGGAGGTAGCGGACTGCAAGGCTTCCTTTACCGGGCAGTACCTTGGAAAGCTGCTGAAGAAGAAATAAGGTGCAAAAAGAACCGGCTGAGGAGCAAAACGCTCTGAAGCCGGTTCTTGGTTTATGGGGAATATTTAGGGCGGGCGCGGCGGAGCGGACGAGGGCTGCCCGCAAGGGCCAGCCCGAGGGGGAGCGGAGGCGTGCCCGCCCGTTCAATCGGCTGGAAAGCCGGGATCAAGGTCATCCTCCGGGCTGCGGAAGGCGAAAGTCTGCCGGGCCGCCGAGCTGAAGAAACCCGACTGAGCCATCGAGACATAATCGCTGCCTGCGATGATGAAGTGGTCGATGAGATCGACCGAAATGGCGCGCAGGGCATCCCGCAGGGATAGGGTGGCGGCGATATCCTCCCGGGAGGGAATGGCCAGCCCGCGCGGGTGATTGTGCGCCAGCAGGATGCTGGGAGCATGGTGCCGCAGCGCTACCTCAGCGATTTTACGGCCAGGCAGCTGCACGGCATTGGGGGCACCTGTGGAGATGCGGTCGGTGCTGATCTCCCGGAGGTTATTATCCAGGCAGACGAGATAGAGTGTTTCCTCCGGCAGGCCATTGCAGGCGGCCACCAGCTTTTTTCCATAATAGCGCATTAGGTCCTCCCGCTGGGCATCATTGGGCAGAGGAGTGATGGCTTCGGCATAGTAACGGCGGGCGATATCCGCGACGAGGTGGAGGTGAACGGCGGCATTCATGCCGATGCCCTCCACCTGGGCCAACTGCTCCGGGGCGGCATTGAGGACACCAACGAGGGAGCCAAACTGTTCAATGAGGCGGTGAGCCAAGACATTGGTATCCCGCCGGGGCACCGAATAAAACAGCAGGAGCTCCAGCACATTGTGGGGCGGGAAGCCATCCAGGCCCTCCGAGAGATAGCGCTCCCGCAGGCGATCCCGATGACCGGAATGTTCATTGGCCATACGCTTCTCTCCCCTTTCGACAAAATTCTGCTCCTATCTTACCATTCCCGCCGAAAAAAGTAAAGAGCGGTGGGGCTTGACGGTGAGCTGAAATCCGGGTATGCTTATATTGAATTTTGAAAAAAGAACAGATGGCACGCAGCCGAAAAAATGAGAGGACGGCAAGGAAGGCCCGCAGGCAGGCTGGCGCCCGATGGAATCGGGCTGGCGCCTGTCAAGGGGCTGACGCAGCCGGGGCTCATTTTTGCGAGCCGCCGGGCGTAAAAGAAGGAATCATAAATGAAAGAATTTACGATAGGACAGAATGACGCCGGACAGCGGCTGGATAAATTCCTGGGCAAAGCCGTACCGCTGCTGCCCTCCTCTATGATGTATAAGGGAATCCGCACCAAGCGGATCAAGGTGAATGGCAAGCGGGCAGAAATAAGCACCAGATTGGCCGTGGGTGATGTGGTAAGCCTGTACCTCAATGATGAGTTTTTTGAGGAAAAGCGGGCAGATGAGGCCTTTCTGCGGGCTGGGGACGCGCTTTCGGTCATCTATGAGGATGAGAATATCCTTATCGCTGATAAGCCCGCCGGGCTGGTGGTACATGAGGATGAAAGCGGCACCGCGGATACGCTGATCGGACGGGTGCAGAAATACCTGTACCAAAAGGGCGAATATGACCCGGCACAGGAAAACAGCTTTGCGCCGGCACTGTGCAATCGCATCGACCGCAACACCTGCGGACTGGTGCTGTGCGCCAAGAACGCCGCCGCGCTGCAGGCGATGAATGAGATCATCAAGGAGCGGCAGGTGGAAAAGACCTATCGCTGCGTAACTGTGGGAGTCCCCAATCCCGACCATGCTACCTGCAAAGCCTTTCTGCGGCGGGATACCAGGACAAAAACCGTAACGGTATTTGATAAGCCACAGCCGGATGCCAAGACCATCCTAACGGAATACCGGGTACTGCGGCAAAAAAGTGGGCTGGCCCTGCTGGAGGTAACACTGCACACCGGCCGCACCCATCAAATACGAGCACATATGACCCACATGGGCTGGCCGCTGCTGGGGGATACCAAGTACTGCACACCGGAAAGTCTGAAGAAAAACCGGGCATTAAAATTGCAGCAGCAGGTGCTGTGTGCCTGGCGGCTGCGCTTTACCGGCATTCCGGAAGGCTCCCCCCTATTTTACCTAAACGGACAGGAATTTACCGCCAAGAAGTTGCCGGACGACTGGGTGAAGTAGTAGTAAAAGCTCTCCCGAGGAAAATTTTTCCCGGGAGAGCTTTAATTTCTGCAATGGTTATTCGATTTCCAGGTCGCCGCTGGTGGAGGAGACGCTGATTTTGCAATCCGCCGGGCCAAAGCCGTAGAAATGATCCTGCTTTTGATAGGCGCGCTGGGTGATAAAAGCACCGCTGGCGGTATCAAAGCGGACGGTGCCACCCTGTGCCGGGAGAGTTAGGTCGGTTTCTCCACTGATGGTATTCAGCGCCGCTTCCCGGCAGGAGATAAATTCAAAATCCAGGTCGCCGCTAACGGTATCGGCCGTGAGCTGATCCACGGTGAGCCGTTCCCAATCGAAATTGCCGGAAATGCTGTTCAAGGATACGGTCTTTACATTGGCGGTATCCACCTCGATATTGCCGCTGACGGTATCAAACTCGGCGTTTTCCCCTACCAGGCTATCGATGGCGATATCCCCGCTGACCGTGGCAATGTGGAGCTGCGGCGTGGAAAGCGCTGCCGCGCGGATCGGTGCACTGACATTTTCGATCGTCAGTTCGATACCGCTGGGGATCTCGATGGTGAGCTGCTTCCATTCGGACTGCATCTCACCGCGGTAATCCGAGGCGCAGTAATGGATGGTAAGGATGCCATCCCGCAGCAGAGAATGAAGCTGGGCCTCCTGCGAACGGTCATCCGCTGAATCACTGACAGAAAGCTCAGCAGAATTCTTTTCGATAAGATCGATGCTGCCCGCGACCCAATAAACACGGACGGCACGAATGTCCTCCGCCTGATAAGTGAAGCGGCCCGCGGTGTAATCGGCAGCGTTATCGTAAGTGGAATAGTGGAACGAGTCATTGGTGGTAATGCCGGCGCTGGGATTGATGTGAATAGTGCAGCCGGCACAAAGCGCCAGCAGCAATGCCAGAATAAGAAGCGCAGAAAGGGATTTGGCCTTCATAAAATACTCCTCCTGAAATAATTATTGAGATAGAAAAGTGCCATCTCGCAAAGAGATGGCACTTAAGCTTGTATTGGCACTGACCTATTTTCCCGGGCCGCTTCCAGCCAAGTATTTTCGGCACGAATGAGCTTAA
>OBAH01001489.1_pt1 | contig 13308 bp, 9 predicted proteins | sample 1517491 | NCBI WGS metagenome assembly OBAH01 (sample SAMN04571697, study PRJEB22368) | human gut metagenome | biome: human gut; material: stool | host: Homo sapiens | place: Luxembourg | collected 2012-08-03
CTTGGCAAATGGGGAGTAACAATAAACCCTATGATAGCAAGCTTAGCAATGGTAATAAGCAGTTTAACAGTAACACTAAACGCACTAAGATTAAAAAGGCTGGCAAAATAATACGTTAATAGCATATAAAATCAAATTAGGAATGATATTTATAAAATGAATTCGAATTATTAGACAACAAGTTTATAATTTGAATTCATTTTTTATATTTTAAATAAAAAACATTGACACTTAATGGGAAGAATGATATTTTATAACTGGTGTAAATACAAAGGAGAAAAAATGGGAGTAAAATTTACAGAATGGTTTTTAGGAATGATTTTTACATTAATAGGCATCCTTTCGTAATCATATGTTATGCAAGAGACAATAATGGAGAAGAAAGAACATTCAAAAGTAAAAACATTTGGTTTAATCCAGAACGTATAATTGAAAGAAATCATATTGATATTTTACCAGTATATATTGCTCATAAAAATCCTAAAAGATAATATGTATCAATGGAAAAAATTGAAAATTATAGAAAAAATAGTTAACAAAAATAAATCTGTCGATATGTTATTTCAGTGATTATTGAAGGGGCAAAGTAAATTTATGATGGAAGATAATTTATATAATTAAGGAGGAATTTACATGAAAAAGTCGTATATTATTATAGGAGTGGTTGTAATTGTAATGCTTGTTGCAATAGGAATTTATGCAGTTATAAACAGCAATTCTCAAAGCAAAAAACAATTGGAAGAAAATTCAACAAATATAGAAGGAACAACTAATACAGAAAATTCTACAAAGGAGAATAACACAGAGAATAAAGACGAATATATACAAAATAATCAAATAAGCAATGAAAGTGAGGAAAATAATATGTATAGTACAGGAAAACATCATGCTGAAATAGTTGTAAAAAACTATGGAACAATAGTACTAGAATTGGATGCAGATGTTGCACCAATTACAGTAGAAAATTTTGCTAATTTAGTAAATGAGGGATTTTATAATGGATTAACTTTCCATAGAATTATATCAGGATTTATGATTCAAGGAGGAGACCCTCTTGGAAATGGAACTGGAGGAAGTAGTAAAACTATAAAAGGTGAATTTGCTTCTAATGGAGTAAAAAATTCAATTTCTCATGTAAGAGGAACTATTTCAATGGCAAGATCTTCTATGCCAAACAGTGCAAGTTCACAATTCTTTATAGTTCATCAGGATAGCACATTCTTAGATGGACAATATGCTGCATTTGGAACTGTTACAAGTGGAATGGAAGTTGTTGATAAAATTTGTGCAGACACAGCTGTTGAAGATGATAATGGAACTGTTGCAAAAAATAATCAACCAGTAATTGAAAAAATAACAATAATAGATTAAAAGAGGATAAATTGTATGAACGAAGAAAATGCTCAAGTTATTTATGATTTACTTGATAGAATTAAGGTAACTGATGAAAATAGAGAAAGAATGGAAAAAATCAGAAAATTCCTTAGTGAAAGTAAGTTTCAAGAGGCTTTAGATGAATTACAAATATTGCAAATGTCTGGGAATGTAGAATATGAGGATTATGCAGAGGTCAAGGAAAAGGAAAGAAAGATAAAAGAGAGAAAACAAGAAGAAGGTCTAGGATATCCTGTTGAATTAGCCGATACTGAACTTGAAAAGAGATATATTGGTTTGCTTTTAAATGATGTAAAACAGATTTCTGCATATTATTTCTTGCATAAAGATTGTCTATTCTTAGATGAACAGCTATTAGATGTATATAAAACAGTATTGTTTACAGATGGTGAAAAGTATGCACCAGAAATTGCGAAAGAAGGATTTAATTTTGCCAGAACAACTGATGAACTAATAGAATTCAAATATCAAATTCAAGTTGATTATGAAAATTCTAAATTCAAAATGGAAAAGACGTATACTGAGCTTAAAAAATTATTTACACTTAGAAGATGCTGTAGAGAAAATCCTGTAAAACATATACAAAAAGAGATTGCAGACATAAGAAATTACGAATTATATGATAAAATGACTGTTGAAGAAGTTGAAGGAGCTGTTGAACAGGTTACCGCAACAGAAAAATTTAAAAGGTCAGTTTTAAATGATGATTTAACTGGATTTTTGGTAAGAGGTGATAATACTTTAACAAATGGTTTATCAATTCCATTTAAAATTTTATCTAGTGTGTTCAAAGGAATAAGACAAGGTGAAACAATGGCTTTTGCAATGCCATCAAACTCTGGTAAGAGTAGATTTACAATTAACTTGGCAGCATATATTGCCTTGATACATAAAAAGAAAGTTTTATTAATTTCTAATGAGATGTCAGAAGAAAAGATGAAACTATGTCTAATAACAACAATAATAAATAACCCAGAAATACAAGAGCTACACGGTCAACACCTACATAAAACAGAAGGAGAGTTACTAGAGTTCAAGTTTAGACCAGATGACCCTACAGCTGTTAGAGTAGATGAAAACGGATATGTTGTTAAAGAAGAAGATGAATCACAGGCTGAATTTGCAAGAAGACTTTCAAAAATATCAACAGAATTTACACAAACAATAAAAGTAACAAATTGGTTTAATAAACAGATAGAAAATTCTATATATTTTATAAATATAACAGATCATACGAATGATGAGTTAAAAAAGGTAATAATGAACTATTATTATAAAGAACATGTTGAATATGTATTTTATGATACACTTAAAACAGATATTGATAATATTGGAAATGGGGAAGAGTTAAAGAAAACGGCAACAATATTATCGAACTTAGCACAGAATTTTAATATGTTTATCGGCTCTACTTTACAACTTGCAGAAACAGTAACTGACCCAATTAACTTAAACATAAACGATTTAGCCGTTAGTAGAACGGTAAAGGAAGTATTAGATACACTTTGTTTATTTAAACAAATATACAAAGAAAATTATAAAAATTATGAATATTCATTAAATGAGGTAGACGATAAATTCTTTAATTTAAAGGATTACGATGACCCTGATGAAAGATACTATGCGTGCGTGGTTGACAAAAACAGAGCAGGTGCTAAACCTAAAGTATTATTCAATCTAAATTTAGCATATAATAGATGGGTAGAGCTTGGATATTTACGATTAAAAGATGCAGAATAATTTTTAACTTCGCCCAAAAGGGACGCCCCTTTTTGGGCGAAGTTTATTATAAAAAGTAATTAAAATTTAAATGTAAAAAGCTTAAATAATAAAGAAGAATAATTAAATGTATTTACAACTAAAGAAGGAGTGAAACAATGAAATACCAATTTGAAGTACCGGGGGAAATAGTAGGAAAGGAAAGACCAAGAGTAAATATGTATACTGGAAGAGTATATACTCCTGGAAAAACAAAAGACTACGAATTTTTAGTACAGCAATATTTTAAAATGAAATATCCAAGATACGAGATGCTAGAAGGAAGGCTTTCAATAAATATAATAGCTTATTTAAAAATTCCTAAAAGTACAAGTAAAGCAAAAGTAGAGGAAATGCTAGAAAATAAAATAAGTCCAACAAAGAAACCAGATGTTGATAACATAGCAAAATCTATACTTGATGCAATGAATAACTTCGTATTCAAAGATGATAATCAAGTAAGCAAAATAAGCGTAGAAAAACGTTTTGCATTAGAAGAAAAAGCAGTGATAGAAGTAGAAGAATATTAAATTGTGAATTATTTGTGAAATTAGCACTCTGTTATTGACTTTGCTAAAATAAAGAACTATAATACGTTTTAGTATTAAAAATAGTGTGAAATAATATTAAAATTTTCAGGCTATTACGAAGGGAAGGAATGAATTTTATTATGGAAAACAAGCAATTTAAAGCAGAGTCTAAAAGGTTGTTAGACCTAATGATTAATTCAATTTACACGAATAAAGAGATATTTTTAAGGGAGCTAATTTCAAATGCCAGTGATGCAATTGATAAGTTGTATTATCGTTCTCTTACGGATAAAAATGTAAAAGTTAATAAGGATGATTTATATATAAGGGTTACTCCAAACAAGGAAGCACGTACTTTAACTATTGAAGATAATGGTTGCGGTATGAGCAAAGACGAGCTTGAAGAAAACCTTGGAACTATTGCAAAGAGTGGTTCTCTTGCATTTAAGGAGGCTGCTAAGGCAAAGGAAAATGCTGAAAAAGACGATGATGTAAACATTATAGGTCAATTTGGTGTTGGTTTCTATTCTGCATTTATGGTTGCATCTAAGGTAAGAGTTGAGAGTAAATGCTATGGCGCAGAAAAAGCATATGCTTGGGAGTCAGAAGGTGCAGAAGGTTACACGATTGATGAGTGCGATAAATTAGACTTCGGAACAAAAATTATCTTAACACTAAAGGCTGATACTGATGACGAAAAATATAGTGATTTTCTTGCTGAATACAAGATTGAGGAATTAATTAGAAAATATTCTGATTACATTCGTTATCCAATCAAGATGAAAGTGGAACACGAGCATGAGGTTGAACAGCCAGAAGGAGAGAAGAAAGAGCCTAAATTCGAAAAAGTAAGACATGACGAAATTTTAAATAGCATGATTCCAATTTGGAAAAAGAATAAATCAGAAGTTTCAGATGAAGATTACAATAATTTTTATCAAGAGAAATTTGGGGATTATCAAAAGCCTCTAAAAGTAATTCGTACATCTGTTGAGGGAGACGTAAGCTATACAGCATTATTGTACATTCCTTCGCACACACCATACGACTATTACACAAAAGACTTTAAGAGAGGACTTCAATTATATTCAAATGGCGTATTAATAATGGACAAGTGTGAAGATTTACTTCCAGATTGCTATGGTTTTGTAAGAGGATTGGTAGATAGCCCAGATTTATCACTTAACATTTCAAGAGAGATGTTACAACATGATAGACAACTAAAAATAATTGCTAAGAATTTGGATAAGAAAATAAAATCAGAATCATTAGACATGTTGCATAAGAATCGTGAAGATTACGAAAAATTCTTTACAACATTTGGTACAACATTAAAATTTGGAGTTTACAATGATTTTGGATTAAATAAAGATAATCTAAAAGATTTATTAATGTTCCATTCTTCAACAGAAAATAAATTAGTAACACTTGATGAATATGTTGATAGAATGAAAGAAGGTCAAGATAAAATATATTATGCATGTGGAGAAACTGTTGATAAAATAGAATTATTGCCACAGGTTGAAGCAGTAAAGGAAAAGGGCTACGAAATACTTTATTTAACAGAAAATATAGATGAATTTGTTGTACAAGTATTAATGGAGCATAAAGAAAAGAAATTTATAAATGTATGTGCAAACGATGTTGACCTAGACACTGACGAAGAAAAAGAAGCTTTGAAAAAAGAAAATGAAGAAAACAAAGACATGTTCACATTAATGAAAGAAACAATAGGGGAAGGTGTGCAAGAAGTAAGATTTACACACAGACTAAAAAATCATCCAGTATGCTTAACAAGTGAAGGTGCATTATCAGTCGAAATGGAAAAAGTAATAAACTCAATGCCAAACGACCAAAAAGTAAAAGCACAAACAGCATTAGAAATAAACGATTCGCACCCAATAGCTCAAAAAATAAAAGATTTATATGCAAATGATAAAGAAGAGCTAAAAAAATACACACAAGTTCTATATGCACAAGCAAGACTAATAGAAGGTTTACCAGTAGAAAATCCAACACAAATAAGTAACTTAATTTGTGAAATAATAGCAAAATAAAATTTTCGCCCAATAGGAACGCCTCTTTTTGGAGCTATAAACGATTTTTGTAGAACCATTTGAAAGTCTTGACATAAAAGAGTTTCAAGGTTTAGATAAAATCAAAAAGAGAAAGAAGTTAGTTTGATTCTATAAACTAGCTTCTTTTTGTTGATTGATTTTTATTAAGCTCTTTGGCGGTTTTATATTTTCTTAATCCTTTGTTATAGAAATTACTTTTCCAATTAACATTTATAAAATTATAACTTTAAAAGTAGTTTTTTTATTGTGAAAAATCTCTTTTTATGATAAAGTAATATAGAATAAAATTTTAGAAAGAAGTGAAGAAATGTCTTTTATTTTTAACAAAATTGATGCAAAAAATAATCTTAAAGAATTGATAAATAGATTTAAAGTTAACTATGAATTCTATAATAATTCAAAATATAATGAGAGCGAATGTAGATTAGAATTTATAGATGAATTCTTAAAGGATTTTGGCTGGGATGTTCAAAATTCAAATGGTAAGTCTCCTAATTTAAAAGAAGTAGTAGTTGAGTCGTATGAACAGGAATTAGGAAAACCAGATTATACAATGACTTTTAATGGAATATCAACTTTTTTCGTTGAAGCTAAAAAACCAGCAGTAAATATTTTGGATAATAGTGATTGCTCATTTCAAACTAGAAGGTATGGTTGGTCAGCAAAACACAGAATATCAATATTAACTAACTTTAAAGAGTTATTGATATATGATTGTTCTGATATGCCTAAAAGTAATGATCCTACTAGTAAAAATTTAATTGCTAAATATAATTATTTAGAGTATTTTGATAAATATGATGAAATATATGAATTAATCTCTAAAGAAATTGTATATAATGGTAAATTTGAAGAAAAATTTAAAAGTTTTTCTGCTATAGGACAAACTATTGATGAAATGTTTTTGAAACAGATAAATGATTGGCGAGTACAACTTGGACAAGAATTATTTAATATAAAAGGTGGAAATATAGAAGATATAAATATAGAAATTCAAGAATTTATAAATGAAATTGTATTTTTGAGAATTTGTGAAGATAGAAATTTGCCTCTATATAAGACTTTGCAAAAATCTATTTCAATTGATTCAATGCTTCAAAAAGAATTGGAGAAAATTATTGAAATAGCAGATAAAAGATATAATTCTGGAATTTTTAAAGAACGAAATATAATAAATGAACTTGATAAAAATATTTTGAAAAATATTATTACAGATTTATATTATCCCAATAGTCCTTATGATTTTACTGTTATTAGTTCAAACATCTTAGGAGAAATATATGAGGTGTTTATATCTGAAACTCTTATTGTAAAAAATAATGAAGTAATACTACAAGCTAAGAAAGAAAACTTAAATAGAGCAATAGTTACAACTCCATATGATGTAGTAAAATTTATGGTTAGTAAAAGTTTGGAGAAGTTTACAAATAAAAAAAGTCCAGAAGAAATTAAAAAATTAAAAATAGCAGATATTGCTTGTGGCTCAGGAATATTTTTAACAGAAGTGTTAGATTATTTAATTAATTATTGCCAAGATTGGTATGAAAAAAATAAAAAATATGATAATTTAGAAGAAACATATACAAATACATACAAATTAACATATAAAGAGAAAAAAGAAATTTTAACTAATTGTTTATATGGTGTAGACATTGACTATCAGGCTGTAGAAGTGGCAAAATTCAGCTTGTTACTAAAAGTTCTAGAAAATGAAACAGAAGAAACAGTAATAAATGAGAAACCAGTATTGCCATCATTGGATAGTAATATTGTAAATGGAAATTCTTTAATTGATTTAGAAATGATAGAAGATGCAACTACAGATGAATTAATAAATATTAGACCATTTTCTTTTAATGATATAAATTGTGGAAATAAATTTGATTTAATAATAGGAAATCCCCCATATGTAAAAACGGAAGATATGATAAAGCTTCAAGATAAAAAAGAAGTACAAGCATATAAATCAAAATATTACGTTGCGTATAAACAATTTGATAAGTATTTCTTATTTATACAAAGAGCTGTAGATTTAGTAAAAGACGATGGAACAGTATGTTACATTGTACCTAATAAGTTCATAAATAATGTTGCAGGAGAAAAAATTAGAGAGCTTATTTCAGAAAATAAATATTTGAAGATGTTTATAGACTTTAATTATCAGCAAGTATTTAAGGATAAAACTATATATAGTTCTATAATTTTGTTAAATAAAAGTAAAGAAGAAAATTTTGAATATTCTTATATAAACAGTTATGAAGAATGGATTATTAATAATAAGAGTAATATTTATACTGAGATAAGTTGTAATGAAATAGATAAAAATCCTTGGATATTATCTATGGATTTAGAAAAGATGAAAGAGTTAAAAAAATTATTTAATAATTCTATACGACTATCAGAGATAGCAAGACCTTTTAATGGGGTTCAAACTAGTTTAAATAGAATATATGTGATTAAAGGAAAAGAGATACTTGGAGAAAATGAAAATTATATTATTATAAATAAAAACGGAAAAAAATATAATATTGAAAAAGAAGTACTAAAAATGTATTTTCAACCTATAAATAAAGTTGAAAAAAATGTAAATTCATTTGATCCCCTAGTTACAGACAAATATATTATTTTTCCATACGATAAGAATGGCGAATTGATAGATATAAATTTATCACAATATAGTGGAATAAAAGAATATTTACTTGATAATTATGACTTAATTGTTCCAAAACAAATTTCAGGTAAAAGTACAGGAAGAGATGTACCAAATGCTAATGAAAACAATTGGTATCAGTTTGGAAGAGTACAAGCGATAAATGAATTTAATAATGAGGAAAAATTAATTGTTGGAGTTATGTCAAAAGAACCTATGTTTATGTATGATAATGAAAATCTAGTTATCCAAAGTGGTGGGACAGCAGGGTATTGTGGTATAAAGATGAAAGAAAATAATAAATATGATCTGTTTTTTTTACAAGCATACTTAAGCCATCCAATAATAAGTGATGTAATGGAAAAAATGGGAAGTGATTTCGAGGGAGGTTTCTATTCAAGAGGAACACAAGTCTTAGAAAAGTTACCTATTATTAATGTAGATTTTGAAAATGAAAAAGAGAAAGCTCTTTATGACAAAATTGTAGAAAAAACGAAAAAAATATATGAGTTAAATATTGTATTAAAAAGTAGTCTATTAAGGGATAGAACATTAAATACTGTAGATTCAAAAGCAATAATTAATTTAAAGAACCATATAATAAAAGGAATAATGGATTATATTACGGAATTAATAAAAATGAAGGAAGAATAATAATGAAGTTAAAAGAAAATACAACACAAAGAAAATTAAGAGGAGGGTATTATACTCCACAAAAGTTAGCCGATTATATAACTAAAATAACATTGAAAGATAAAAAGAAAATTTTGGAACCAAGTTGTGGAGATGGTTCTTTCTTAAAAAGTATAAAGAATATACTAGATAATAATGATTATAATATAGAAAAAATTGATGCGATTGAATATATAGAAGAGGAAGCTAATAAAAGTAAAAGAATTCTGAAAAATATTAATAATGCTAATGTAACAAATGATGATTTCTACAATTTTTATGTTAATTGTAAAGATAAGTATAATTTAATTATTGGAAATCCACCATATATACGATATCAATACTTAACTGAATTTCAAAGGGAAAAACAAGCACAAGTTTTAATAAAAAACAAAATGAAATCAAATAAATTAATAAATAGTTGGGTGTTCTTTTTAGTTGCTTGTATAGAATTATTAGAGAAAAATGGAACGATTGCTTTTGTTATACCAGCTGAAATAATGCAAGTTGCATATGCAGAAGATTTACGAAAATATTTATCCAAGCATTTATCAAAGATAAATATTATTTCATTTAATAAACTACTATTTGAAGATGCAGAACAAGAAGTAGTTGTATTAATAGGAACAAAAAAAGATAAAGAAACAGAGTGTTTAATATCTAATTGCATATATGATGATATAGATGACTTTATAAGAAAATATAATGAAAATGATTTGGTTTATGAGAAAATTTTAACCAATGATAAATGGACAAGATATTATTTAAAGGAAAAAGAAAATAATGTTATTGAAGAAATAAAGAAAGATAGTAGATTTAGAAAAATAGGAGATGTAGGTCTAGTAAATGTTGGAATAACGACAGGAAATAATAATTATTTTTCTTTAGATGACGACTATGTGAAGAAATATGATTTGAAAAAATATACTAAGCCACTAATAGGAAGAAGTTCACAAACACATGGATTAATATTTGATGAGAAAGACTGGAAAAGGAATGTTGATAAGGGGGTAAAAGCATACCTTTTAACTATAAACGAAGATGTAGATGTAAAAAATATGAGCAAAGGACAAGACAACGGAGAGAACAAAGGATATAAATGTAGAATAAGAAAAAGATGGTATTCAGTACCTTCAATTTGGATACCAGATGCTTTTTTACTAAGAAGAAGTAATGTATATCCTAAATTTGTTCTAAATGGAATTGATGCTGTTTCGACAGATACAATGCATAGAATAAAAATAAAAGATGAATATGATAATAGAAAGATACTACTATCATACTATAATAGTATATCATTTGCTTTTACAGAACTATGTGGTAGAAGCTATGGTGGAGGAGTTTTGGAAATTTTACCTAAAGAAGCGGAAAATATTATAATTCCTAATATAGATGATATGGATGAACAAAATGTAAATAGATTAATAGAAATTTTAGATGACAATATAAGACATAATAAAGATATAAGAGAGGCAATCAAAGTAATGGATAAAGAAATATTAGAGAATTATTTAGGTATATCAGCTGATACTATAAGTATGTATAGAGAAATTTGGAAAACTCTTAACGATAGAAGAATGAATAGGAAATAATTAAAATATGATATAAAGATTATGGAGGGGAAAATGTTAAATCGAAATATCAAAGTAGACTTACATATTCATTCCAAAGCAAGTGAGTATAAAGAAGCGGATGGATATGTAGATGAAAGTAATATAGAAAATATTGATGTTCTGCTATCAAAGTTACAAGAAAACAATATTAATTTAATATCAATAACAGATCATAATAGTTTCGATTATGCACTTTACAAAAAAATAAAAGAGCTAATAAATAAAGAACCATATAAAGATATAAATAATAATTTGCCAGGTGTTGAATTTGATGTTAAATTAGAAGAAAATAGTAAAGTGGCATGTCATATTATTTGTATATTTGATGATTCTAATGAAGATAGTATATGCAGGTTACAAAGTAAAATCGAAGAAGTTAAAAAGCTAGAAGATAAAGAAGATTATTATACATTAAATGAGTTTGAAACAATATTATATAATATTGGTGTAAGTGTATTATTGATAGCTCATCAAAAAAGTGATTTAGATATAAAAAATTCTTCAAAAAATCATCATAGTTTATCAGAAGCAGTAGAGAATCCTAGAGAATGGATAAAAACAGGGTTTATTAATGCATTAGAATATCAAAAACCAAGAGTACAAGGGATGATAAAAAATAATTTAAGAGAGATGAAGTCTAAGTTTGCAACAATTACAGGCAGTGATTGTCATGTCTGGTCTGCATACCCTAATAAAGATGAGAAAATAAAAGAGAAAAAAGAATATATTACAACAATTAAATGCTTACCTACATTTAAAGGATTAGTTTTGAGCTTAACATCACCAGAAACAAGATTTGAAAGAACTGATGAAGGTAATAGTTCAAACTATATTAATGAAATAAAATTAGAAGATAAAAGTTACGAATTATCAACAGGGATAAATGCTATAATTGGAGAAAATGGTGCGGGTAAGTCATATGTTCTAGGAAAATTAAATGCTGAAGAAGACAGAAAATATAAAAAAATTAATGATATTAATAATATAAAGATTTCTAAAGTAGGAAATCCAACTATAACGAAGATTAGTCAGGGAGAAATAATAGAAAAAGTTAAATCAGGTAACTTACTAGATAATGATTCAGAATTTTATGATGAAATCTCGACAATAAATGAATTTAAAACTAATATTATTAGTTTTGTAAGCAATTTAAAAAAATATGTAGAAGAAAGAATAAAGAAAAGAGAAGAGCAAGACAAAATAAATAGTTTAAAAATACAAATAAAAGAATTCAGAGAAATCAAAAATTATTATATATCTTTGAATACAGATGTTGAAACTATAGAGAATAATCCAAAAGATAGATATACAGAAATTAATGATATATATACCAAACTATATAATGAATATAAATCTAATGTTAATTTTTATACAGGAGAAAAAGCAAATGCAATCAATAAAATATTAACATCATTGCAAGACTTAAGAAAATTAATTGCAAAAGAAAGAGACGAAATTAATCAAAAAAATAAAGCTATAAATGTTGTTATAGGAGTCTTTAATGATATAAATACAAGAATTAAGGCTGATAGAACATCACAAGAAAATGAAAATGAAGATATGATTACAGAAATTCGAGATTTTACATCGAAAATAAAAAATTATTTAATAAACAAAGATAAAGAAACCGAATTTCCTAATTTTCCAAAAGCAATTGAAGGAACAAGTGTTAAATCTAAATATGGTTTTAGATTTATAAAAGAAGCAAAGTATAATAATGCTAATTTAGAAAAAATATTATATAAGGATTTATTTGTTTTAAATTATCAATCTAAAGAGAAAATTATGAATATTAATAATAAGGAAGAATTTGCTAGTGCAGTTAAAGGTTCAACTACATACGAAATGATAGAAAATAGTTTAAATTCCAATGTTCAGAAGTTTATTACAGAATATACTAAGGAGGAAACTAGTATTAAAGATGAAAACGGGACAGATGAAATTGGAACAACTCCTGGAGAAATTGCTTTAACATATTATAAATTACAGTTATCAAAAGAAATTGACAGTGATGTAATTTTAATAGACCAACCAGAAGATGATATTAGCATGAAAAGAATAGAAAACTATATGATAGATTATTTCAATAGTGTACGAGATAAAAAACAGGTGATCTTTGTAACACATAATCCTCTTTTAGTTGTTAATTTAGATGTGGATAATGTAATAAATATTACTAAAGACAGAAAAAATATATTAAGTGTTAAATCTGGTTGTTTAGAAGATAAAGATTTATTAGAAATTGTTAGTGAGAGTCTAGATGGAGGAAAAGAAGCAGTAGAAAGGAGATTAAAAGTATATGGGACAAATCGAAATAGAAATAGTTAAAGAAGGAAAAGATATATTAATTACTAGTACAGAAGGAAGACAAATAAAAATACCTCAAAGTAATAATGAATTGAAAGCTTCCGAAACTCTTGAATTCCTAAATTATACGGAAGATAAGAGATATAAGTTAAAAGATTTAGATGAAGAATTAAATGCTGATAAGAATTTAGTCTATGTATACGAGATTTTTAAATCTATTATAGAAAAGATTAATCCTGTAGATGAGATAAATTTTTAAAAAACTCTTGCAAAATTATTTATCTTATGTTAAATTCTAATCATAG
>OBAH01001496.1_pt1 | contig 13262 bp, 14 predicted proteins | sample 1517491 | NCBI WGS metagenome assembly OBAH01 (sample SAMN04571697, study PRJEB22368) | human gut metagenome | biome: human gut; material: stool | host: Homo sapiens | place: Luxembourg | collected 2012-08-03
CAAAGCCTTTTTTATGAACTTTTTTATGAACTCATTCTAAATCCGAAACTTGAGTTAATAAAAATCAATCTATTTATGAAAGAAACATTAAAAGCGGTCGGTTTCTTCATCATGTTCTTACTGTCTGCCCTGCCTGTTGCGGCGGCAGACTGGAGCTATGATTTTGAAACTGCGAAGAAGGACATTGGCAACCAGTTCCACGAGCACCGAGAAGTGACATTGAACGACATGGTATGGAAGATATACTGTGTCAGGGACAATTACGACAAAATGGACTATGCCAACGGCAAGGGTTCCATGCGCATATATGGGACAAAAGCCTCATCGGACGGTATGCCCTATGTGGAGATGAAAAACAACAAGGAGGGCGGCATTGGTGTGGTCTCGTTTGATTATAGGGCATACGAGAGGGAAAAGGATACGCAAACGTCATGGATCGTGCAGGTAACGGTGGATGACGGGCAGCATTGGCTGACCATAGGCAAGCCCTTTACCCCTACCATGGAGGTGCAGACCTTTGAGGCCAAGGCCAACAAGGAGAATGCCCGAATACGAATCGTCAGGGAAGACTACGCGACCTTCCAATGGAAGGACTTGGGATTCACGGCCATGTTCAACATCGACGACATGTCCATCACCGACGCATCAGCGGTAGACCCGAACGTGCCCGCAATTGATGTGGAGAGCAACAACTTGAATTTTGGACAGGTATACAAGCTGGAGACCAAGACAATCACGTGCAAGCTCACTTACAAGAATCTGACGTCGCCCATCAAGCTAAGGATGGACGACAATGCCGCCTTCAGTTTGTCAAAGGAGGAAATCCCGGTGAAGGATGGAGAAAATGAGGATTTTGTCAGCATAACTTTCGCCCCCAGTGGCTATGGCGCATACAAAGCTGTCGTAACGCTCCAGTCGGGCGACGTGGAGACCTTCATTTCCCTTTCGGGCGTAGGAGCCAGGAAGCCCGGCGAATATGAGTATAGCGGCGGAAAGGGAACAGAAGAGGAGCCTTATCTGATCTCCGCGGCCACAGACATAGCGGATTTGTCTGAGGCCGTGAATGACAAGTATACCTACGAGGGCAAGTTCTTCAAGATGACGTCTGACATTGACCTTTCTAGCGTTGCAAACCTGCTGCCGATAGGCAACAATTTCGGGTCGGCGGGAGCCACGATCAAGACCTTTTGCGGCACCTTTGACGGGGATGGGCATACCCTCACCAACCTCCACATGTCGTACCAAGGAAAGGAAAAGATAGGGGTCGCATTGTTTGGCGTCATCCAGGGCGCCACGATCAAGAACCTCACCATCGACAACAGTTCAATACAAGCTGACGCTCTCACGGGCGGCTTTGTGGGGGCCGCGATGGGCGGCAAGGTCTTGAATTGCCATTTGGGCGAGAATGTGACCATCAACAGCACACACCAGGCCTACGCCGCAGGCATTGTGTGCGGGGCGTTTGGAGAATCCGTGATGATAAGCGACTGCTCTTCGCGGGCAAGCGTCTCTGCCGTGGGCATGGGCGTGGCTGGAATCTTAGCCAGTTGCGGAGTGGTCGGCAATGTCGTGAACCGATGCGTGAACTATGGCGAGCTGTCGTCGAACGCGGGCGTTGTGGGCGGCATCGTCGGACAAGTGGAGGATGAAGGAAGCGTGGCCATCAAGGACTGCGCCAACTTCGGCAAGATTACCTCTCCCACCAATGCCGGTGGAATAGCGGCGCTCTTGTCGCCCTCGTCATTCGGTCCTCTCAATATATCTAATTGCTACAACAACGGTGACTTGGATTGCTACGACAACGTGCACCCGATCACATTGCCCGTTACGGGTGAGATGTCTGCCATAGACATTGCCAACAGTTATTATTGCAGTGACAAATACACGGATGAGGTGCAGGGCGCCACAGGAAAGACAACCCAGGAAATGAAGAGCGATGCGTTCGCGAAGCTGCTCAACAATGGCAGGAAAGGCCCGTGGGTGCGTTCGGATGGTGTCAATGGCGGCTATCCCCTTCCCTCCGACACCGTATCGTCAGGCTCTGTTGCCGACAATTGCGTCTTGGTGGCAGACGATGTCACAGTGCCGCAATATGCCTACTACAGGATGTTCATCAAGAAGTATAGTGAGAAATTGGCGGATTATGTAGCGGCGAAAAAACGTATTGTCGTAAAATACGAGTCCGACAATGAGGATGTCGTGGCATCGTGGGGAAACTCTTTCAAGACGGTCGCAGCCGGAGAGGCGAACGTGAAAATGCGCGTTGCGGGTTCGGAGGCTGGTTCCCTGAATGCCTTCGACGAGAACAATGTCCTTGACGAGGTCTCTTTCCATGTGAAGGTTGCCGACTTTGTGGACACGCCGATTCCGCCTATTAACATTTCCTGGGGCACAGGCAAGTCTGAGGCGATGGCAACGGAAGAGTCCGCAGGACACCAGCTCTTCACCGAGAGCTATTGGAAGATGCACCCCTCGGTGATCGAGGAGGCGCAAAAGGGCATTGAGGTGTTCCTGACCGACAACTTCGAGTTCCCTCTGTCGATGCTCTACTTCAATTCCCAAGAAGAGCTGATCGCATCCGACCTCATCGTCGCCTCGTGGGAACGCGTCAAGACTCCTGTCGTCTCGCCAGTCTGCAAGCTGCTGAAGGAAAAGGGATTCAAGGACATGGGTCTTGATCCGGAAACGGGTCAATGGCTGATGTACAACCAGGACAAGCAAACAATGGCTACGTGCGGCCTTGTCATTGTGCAAAACCAGAGCTATTACTATCTCAGCCTGTATTACGAGCCGCAAGTCCCTGCTCATATTGACAACATCGGCATGGAGAAGGATTTCCCCAAGATTTCGGTCAGCTATTCTGATTCGGGAATCGGTATTACGGCAGATGGGCATGTAGGGCAGAGGATCTCCATCTTCGGCATCAATGGAAAGTGTCTTGCCCAGGCCGTTGTGAGACAAGGTGAGAACTTCTTTGAGATTCCATCGAAAGAGCCCTTGGTGATAAAAATAGGAAACTGCGCCCCGGTGAAAGTCATCCGTTGACTTTAGGTTGGTTCTATAAATTAGGCTGATAGAATAATCGATAAAGTGCAGTTGTCGTTTCGGCCGTCTTCTGCATCTATCGGTCTCAAAACGTCAAGTTTCATCGGTCGTGTAGCTCGCTACACTCCCACTTCAACTTACGTTTTGAATCCCGATATCTTGCAGAACCTTTTCGATAAGCCAAATGAGCAGAGCCAAGCTTGCTTGGACTCTGCCATGGCGAGAAAAGGTGGGCGCTGGACCAATACGACTCGACCTAATTTATAGAACCAGTCTTTGACGTGGCATAGTCCACAAGGAGGAAATGTCTCCTGTCGTGCAATACGGGAGACATTTCCTCCACTCGCTGAATCGTTATCTAAGAAATCTTATGAACAATAGAATGTCAATATAAAAACAAAGAACATGATGATGAACAAAAACAATACAACAAGATGCCTGATGACGCTCCTGTTGAGTATGGGTATGGGCGGCGTTGTCAGCGCGCAAACCTTTTCGTCCATTGGCGAGGTCAAGCAGCTCACCTCCGATGCGAACGTCACCATCAATTTCCAGCCCAATACGGTGCAGGTGGCCGCGCAGGAGAAAGATGAATACGGCAATGTGGGAGGCACTTATCTATGGGATGGCAAGGACGGATTGTTCCTATTTAATTCCATGGCGCCATCATGGCCCATCAATGACCTAAAGGTTGGGGATTATATCAACGGGACGCTGTCGGGAGAGTGGGAATACGACTATTGGGACATTTACAATGCCGATGGAGAGATAAACATCGGGGCCAACGCCCCGCTCGTGCCATTGAAGATGGCGGGGAATGACATCGTGGAGAATGGGGCATACAACAAGTTTGGCCTGTATGAGATAGAGGGCGTCTTCAATCTCGACCGTTTGCAGTTCACATCCGATGATGGGGTTGTGTTCAGCTTGGAGGACAATTTTCATCAGCTGTTGCCCGAAGCCTCCAGCCATGGAACCCTGAGGGCAATGTTCTATCAAGGTGAGATTGCCAACTACCTCTGGCCCTACCAAGCCAATGCCTTTGCGCCTGACGACAAACCGTTCACATCGCAGCCTACCATCTCTTCGGATATGGTTTACAGCATTGCCGACTTGAAGAAATGCCTTACAAGCACGAGGCTTGAGATTAAGGATGGCTATCAAATCCAAGTGGTCAACGTATTGGGCAGCGCTTATTTCCTCTGGGATGGGGAACAGGGCTTGTTGTTCCATGATGCTTCAGGCAAACTCGCAGACAAGATCCACGAAGGCACCATGATCACCTCCGGCACTCTGCTCTGCGACACGCGGACCGGTTTTTGGGGATGTTTGGGATCGGAAGACTTGGTGGTGGAAGACAACCAGGAATACCTCAAGCCGGTGGACATCAAGCTAAAGGACCTCTCGCCGGCGGACCTGTTTGGCTATTTCAGGGTGTTTGGCCAAATAGAGAAAGGAAAGTATGGCAATTACGTCTTAAGGGACGGTGACAGGCATATCGCATTGGCTGACCTCTTCAATTACGGAATTGATCTTGAGAAACTCGTCGGCAAGCAAGGCTACGTAAATGCTGTGTACCACGTTGTGGGCAACCGGCTTATTCCGCATCCCGCAAACTTTTTTGAGGAAGTGACGGACGGGGTGGCTTCCACCCGACTGTCAAAACAGGAGGCTTCAGCCGGGAAAATCTTTACGATAGACGGTAAGAGAATAGCAGACATGTCAAGTGCGCCAAAAGGCATACTCATTAAAAACGGAAAGAAGATAATCAAATAAGGGCGCACCCGACAAACTCTGTGTTTTTTAGTTTTAAGGCCGGTTCTAAAAATTAGGTTTAGAACCGGCCTATGATGTTTGGGGGTACGGGCGGAGGTAATGGTCTGAGATTCGCTGAACGGTGATTGTACTCACTATTCAGTTCACCACTGGGGCCTTTCCCTGAGCAAAACGGGAAATAACAATTTCATCCCTGCACTACAGATTCACTGGGAAAGTAGTTACTTTTGCACAGGCAAGTAAGTAGGCCATAATTGGCAATGGACTTTCGAGTCCAATATTCAGTTTGGTTCCGTCGGCTCGTAGAGTAATAATTGGTTGTTGGAGACCTTATAACCTAAGTTCGGGATAAGCGACTGTCGTTTTTCTTGCTATGCCAGATTTCCGATAGGTGCATATTACATTTGCCCTCCAAACAATATGGATGGCAAAATGCAAGAATTGTAAAGTCCAAATGAAGTTTACTTTATAACAGCAAGCTGTCCGTCAACATTCTCTATGCAATAGTCAATGTTGATGGATGGCTTCTTTTCAAAGAAGCTATACGCAGCCAAAACAGAAAGGACATTCATTACGAAATTGAACACGCTACGATGTCTTGAATGTACAAGTTGTGCAACATTCTTAAGTTCGTCATTGATGGTTTCTATGACAGATCTTTTCTTAACTTCATCACTTTTTTGCGCTATCTGATGGCGCAAAAAAGTGATGAAGTTAAGAAATGATAATGAGCAGACTGAGGTAGAAGAGGAAAAAATCGCACGGTCTGCGTTCCGTCGGTAACGAGTCAATCTGTGGCAAATATGCAAAAATCCAAGATGCGCACATATATAATAATGTGTAGGCATCTTGGATTTTTCGTTTTGGGAGCTTTATTCTTCCTCCTCATCATCTTCTTCGGGTGATAGCCATTTCTGCCAATCTTCCTCATCGATGGTGAGGTCGTTCATTTCCCAATCGTATGCGAGTTCGGGCATTGGGTCACGAGAGTAAGGGAAATGGATGGTATAGCCGATTTGTCCATAGGAAACATGGAGCGGAGTGACGCAAAGGTCTCTGCCGAAATAGCTTCGGGTGGTAAGGTATTTGCGCCAGTCGAAACGCTCATTGAGAATGTTTCGACATAGGCGGTGGAGATATTGTTCTATTGTCATACAGCTTGAAGTTCCAACTGTGAATAATATTGTCTGAATGCCTCATAAAGGTCAGCCATAATGACTTCGGCTTCCTCCATGTCTTTGACTATATCGGCAATGTGGTAAGGTGCGCCATTTTTGCCGTGACCGTCTGAGCCAATCCAAATGTACGCTTCCTCGTCAACATCAAAGTTCTCATAATACTCATGGATATTGTCGATGAAGGCTTCCATATCATCGTCTTCAAGTTCCACGCTGAAATTGAAATCTTGACCATAGGAAGTATATTTGGAGAAGTTTACATCTGTCTTGCCATTTTGTGGCTCGGAGAAATCAACGCTCCATCCTAATATTTCGGCTATCTCCGTTATCTTTTGCCGTATCATATAGTTTGATTTTTAGCAGCCATAGGCAAGAAGCCTACGGCTGATGAATGGTTTAAACTTCTTCCCTGTCATATATGTCAGACAGAAACGACTGCAATCTCTCGTCGGGAATGTTCCCGATTGGGCAAGGCTTGAAGCTCTTGTCCTGCAATATCGGTATCTTGGGAAGGTTATGTCCGACATCCACGCTGATACTTTCCATTTCCTTGATGGAAGCATAGCCATATTCTGTATCGGCAAGACCGACAACGATAGAGAACAGCGTGAAGTCATTGCCTTCCGGCTGACCTTCCAATACATACGAATATGTGAAATGCTACTGACATCTCAGTATTTTTGGCTTGAATTGTATGAGGTTTTGAATGTAAAACCACATAAAAGACGATTTCTATTCCCGTTTTTTGTCATTAATGACACTTTTCGGGAATAAAAATCTTTCTTTTCCGATAAAAAACGTACCTTTGCATTCCCGAAAGTTGACACTAATGTCACTTTTCGGGAATGACTATGATTATAAAAAGAGATTATTATTTACAACAACTTATATCGAGCAAGTCAAACAATCTCATAAAGATTGTAACTGGAATTAGAAGAAGTGGCAAATCGTTTCTTCTCTTCAACTTGTTTCACAATCATTTGATTGAAACAGGAATAAGTGAAGACCATATAATAGAAATTGCATTGGATGATCGCCTTAACAAGAATTTGCGTGACCCTGATATTATTCTTCAACATATTCATGAACGTATTGTAGATGATAAACTCTACTATATCATATTGGACGAAGTGCAAATGATAGATGAGTTTACGGATGTGCTGAATAGTCTTTTGCATATCCGCAATGCTGATGTATATGTCACAGGAAGTAACTCCAAATTTCTATCCAAGGATGTGGTTACAGAGTTTCGGGGACGTGGTGATGAAATCCATCTGTTTCCATTGTCTTTTGCTGAATTATATAACTCTATAGGAGGTGACAAGTTTGAATTGTGGAAAAGTTATTATACCTATGGTGGACTACCTGGTATATTAGAGTTGGATAGCGAGAAAAAGAAAGCTGCTTACCTCCGCTCTTTACACGAGACAGTGTATCTCAAAGATATAATAGAGAGAAACAACTTGAAAAACAGCGAAGAGTTTATGGAATTGATGCGTGTGATGGCTTCATGTATAGGCTCTTCATGTAATCCTAGCAAGTTGGAAAATACATTTAAAAGTGTAAAGAGTGAAACGCTTGACAGAAAAACCATATCCAAATATCTTTCCTACATGGAAGATGCTTTTCTTATAGAGAAGTCAATGCGATATGACATAAAGGGCAGAAAATATATAGGTACACTTTCCAAATACTATTTCCAAGACATCGGATTACGCAATGCCTTGCTGAATTTCAGACAGGTGGAAGAGAATCATATCATGGAAAATGTCATATACAACGAGTTGCGCTTACGAGGCTTCTGTGTTGATGTTGGTATGGTAGAGGCAAGGACAGCAAAAGAACGCAAACAATTGGAAGTCGATTTTGTTGCAAATATGGCAGACCGTAGATATTATATTCAATCAGCATTTGCAATGCCTGATGATGACAAAAGAGAGCAAGAATGCGCTTCATTAAAAAAAATCGATGATTCCTTTAAGAAGATAATCATAATGCGCGATGACATAAAACCGTATCATGACAACAATGGATTTTATATTGTTGGTTTAATGGATTTCTTGCTTAAGCCAAATTTGATAGAACAACTATAACATAGCAGAAAGAGTCCATTCATCACGAACGGACTCTTTCTTTTGATAATCATTGTTTTGCAGATTACCGCTTATCGTATGAATGATAGTAAAAAACATTTACTGTGCAAATAGTCTGACCATTGGTGTAATCTGCCAGCCATTTGTTCTGGTTGATATAAACCTGAGTTCGGGATAAACGACTGTCGCTTATCCCGAACTCAGGTTACTAAGAAACACTAATTTATTGACTATCAATATAGTTCATTTTCGAGGAGGTGAAGTCTCTCTGCCTTCATAATCACACCGCCATCGGCATTAGCCATAGCCACAATGGATACAGCTAACGCTTTCGGTTTATTCCTCCTCGCTCCAATCACCGATGTTTTGTCTCATTGGTGCCTTGGCGCCACCCCAGGAGTTTTTATCACTTTCGATAACGTTAAAATCGACTTTGCTTCCGCCAGTGTCGGTTTTTGGGCCGCCGGAACCTGCCAAGATGGTGGTGCTTTTCATGTCAAATTCGATTATTTTAGGTGCAATGTATTTGTTTTTTCTTATGGTTTTGTTCATTGTTGTTTGTATTTCATTTGGTTTTAGTTTGTTTATGTATGCAAAATTAGTGGTATTCAGTTGAATATACAAGTAAAAACGAATGTTTGTGGATGTTGAGTACTATGAATTGTGGAGTTTTATAACTAGCTTTTGTGGCAGTTTGTGATTAACCTTGTGGCTAATGGCTCCTTGTCTGCACTGCCATCAACGACAGCGCAGCACCGACATACATAAACCTTGCTTTCGCCTTGTCGCTTATGGGCGATATGCCCACAAACAAGGCAAGTACGAGCGACAATGCGCAGAAGCAGAGTTGCCAGTAATGCTGTTCCCATATTCTATTCTGTTTTTTAATCTTTCAAACAAGCAAGCGGTATGACTTTGACTCCGTCTGGGCGTGTGTAAGCCATGCTGCCACCTGTCATGACAATCATCAAGTCGGGTTCGCGCAGCGGCACCTGCTTTTCTGTCTCATTATGCACCTGAATGAGTCGTTTTGTTTCCAAAAGATGTTTGGCTTCTTCTTCTATCTCACGGCTGCCAAGTTTGCACTCTATCAGAGCATAGCGTCCATCGTCAAGATGAAGCACCAAGTCGGCTTCCAGTCCGTAGCGGTCGCGATAGTATGACAGGCGGCTATCGTGAGAGGCTGAATACACCCTAAGATCTCGTGCGCACATTTGCTCAAAAATAAAGCCAAATGTCTTTAATTGAGTCATTAAGGATTCTGGTGACAGGTTGAGTAATGCGACTGCAACCGATGGATCACAGAACGCTCGTTTGGGTCTGCTTTGGATTGTTGTCTTGCTCCTTATGGAAGGGCACCAAGCCTCTATGTCCTGAATGACAAACAGTTTTTCCAATGCCTCGATGTAGCTTTCAAGCGTAGGCCTGGTACATTCTACATCATCAGAAGCAGTAACGTCTGCCAATATGGATGTGGTTTTTGCCAATGTTGAGATGTTGCGTGCGTATGATTTCATTATCAGGTGCGCCAATTTCTGATTTCTCTTTACTCCATCTATGCGTGATATGTCATTCTTATATACAGACTTTACATACTCTTTGGCAACAAGTAATTTTGACTTGCCGTCACCTAAATTCAATGTTGCTGGCCAACCTCCTCTGCATGCAGCAAATATGATTTCTTCCATTTTTAGTTCCGAGGTAGCGAAGATTTCTTCTTGAGGATTGTCGAACATCTCCATCAATGATACGCTGCCGTTAGATTCACCATATTCCCACAGCTCATGGGCAGCATCTCCATCCGGGAAATACGCCCTGTTCCACTATGATGGATTTTACTGTCGTCAATAGCGTTAGACCCTGTCAATATGAATTGACCAGGCAAGCCACGCTCATCAACCTTTGTGCGCACTGCATCCCATTTTAACTTGATTACCAAACGTATTTTAAGTTTTTGATGTGTTTTATTTTAAGTTTTTGATGTGTTTTATTTTAAGTTTTTGATGTAATCCATTTGTAATTTTTGAGGTATTTCATTTGTAGTTTTTGGGGCGTTTTATCCTGTATTTTTGTGGTAAAGCACTACCCCTTAATAAGGTAGGCTACACCTCGGAAATAAAAATAAATGTGATTTATTCTTGTTTTTCTCTCCATTTGCACTACCTTTGCAGCAGTTGAGTGCGTGTTTGCTTATCGTTGCTTATTTCCATATTTGCAGCACATTTGCAGCACGCTCACGCAAATGGCTTGTTTAATAACGGTTTGCATTTCGAGGAGGTGAAGTTTCTCTGCCTTCATAATCACACCGCCATTGGCATTAGCCATAGCCACAATGGGTACAGCTAACGCTTTCGGTTTATTCCTCCTCGCGCCAATCACCTATGTTTTGTCTCATCGGTGCCTTGGCGCCACCCCATGATCCGTTGGTGTTTTCTGAGCCGTTAAAATCGACTTTGCTTCCGTCAGTGTCGTATTTTGGGCCGCCGGAACCTGCCAAGATGGTGGTGCTTTTCATGTCAAATTCGATTATTTTAGGTGCAATGTATTTGTTTTTTCTTATGGTTTTGTTCATTGTTGTTTGTATTTCTGATTTGGTTTTAGTTTGTTTATGTATGCAAAATTGGTGGTATTCAGTTGGATATGCAAGTAAAAACGAATGTTTGTGGATGTTGAGTACTATGAATTGTGGGGTTTTATAACTAACTTTTGTGGCAGTTTGTGATTAACTTTATGGCTAACTTTGTCCGTATATTATAAATTTGTGTTAACTTTGACGGAAAATACAATAGATATGTCAAAGGCAACGATAAAGAAGCTTCTTCGCTCGATGTCGAAGGAGCAGATAATTGAAATGGTGATAGAAATGTATGATGCTCGCAAGGAAGCAAAGGATTATCTGGAGTATTATGCAAGTCCTGACGAGAATAGCAAACTCGAAGAGTACAAGGATATTATTCGTGAAGAGTTTTATCCAGAGAGACGTCGTGAACCAAAGACGCGTTTTTCGGTATGCAGAAAAGCTGTAGCTGATTTTAAGAAACTAAAGCCGTCTGCCGATGCACTTGCAGAACTGATGATGTCGTATATGGAATATGCCATTGAATTCACATACGACTATGGTGATATGTGGGAGCAATATTATGATTCTGTTGAAGGCAATTTTGACAAGACTGTGCAGTTTATTGCTAAAAACGGTTTGTGGGAAAAGTATGACAAGCGACTTCAGCAGTGTGTCAAGTGGTCGAGCGTTTGTGGCTATGGCTTTGCCGATGGTATCGATGACATATACGAGGAGGCAAGGTCGCGATATGGATACAACCAAGCATAAATGGCTGTGCGCATCAAGACAAAACAACTTATAGACATAAACTTATAAATATATGAAGAATGTAATGCTGATTATTTCGATGCTCTTGCTTTGCATCGGCGTCGGTGCGCAGACAGCGAAGAACGTTGGCAAAGCGGGGGCTGTTGTGAAGACTGTGAAGGCAGAGGAGCGACCGGAGGTGCTTATTGAGACGACGATGGGCAATATTCGGGTGGCGCTGTATAACGAGACGCCGCTGCATCGTGACAACTTCCTTAAGCTCATACGCGAGTACCACTACTACGACTCGCTGCTGTTCCACCGTGTCATACCCGACTTCATGATTCAGGCTGGCGACCCGTATAGCAAGAATGCTCCGAAGGGAGCTGTGCTCGGCGACCACTCGCTCGACTATACCATTCCGGCGGAGATTCGTCTGCCGCAGATTTACCACAAGCGTGGCGCTCTGGCGGCAGCACGCGAGCCGGATATGGTGAACCCGAAGCGCGAGTCGAGCAGTTCGCAGTTCTACATCGTCTACGGACGCAAGCAGGACGAGCGCGGACTGCAGCGCGGACGCGACAACCTGCGTCAGCTTTTCGGCGACAGCATACAGATGACCGACGAGATGCGCGAGGTGTACACCACCGTCGGCGGCACGCCGCACCTCGACGGCGGCTACACGGTGTTCGGCGAGGTGCTCGAAGGCATGGATGTGGTAGACCGCATACAGCGCGTGGAGCGCGACGCCAACGACCGTCCGCTTGAGGATGTGCGTATCGTAAAAGCCACGATATTGAAGGACCTGCCGGGCATGGAGAAGAAACCGAAGAAGGTGGTGAAGCGTGTGGCGAAGAAGCCGGTTAGAAGAAAGTAATGACGCAATGTGACAAGATAACAAGATGCCATACCGCAATATCAAACCGATATGATTACACGATGCTATCTCGAAATAACTAATGTGTGCAACCTCAACTGTGTGTTCTGCCCGAAGACCGAGAGGGCGAAGCACACGCTGACGTTGGACGAATTTGACGCTTTGACCTCGCGACTCGAGGGCGAAGTGAAGTTCCTGTATTTCCATCTGATGGGCGAACCGTTCCTCCATCCGCTGCTGCCGCAGTTTGTGCTGATGGCTCGCCGCAAGGGTTTCGTGCCCGTGATTACCACCAACGGCACTCTGCTCTCGCGACGCCCAGACCTTTTGGACGCTCTGCCTCATAAGATTCAGATTTCGCTCCACTCGCATGAGGGCAACGCCAAGGAGAATCTTGCCGGGTATGTAGACGAGGTGATGGCTTTCTCGCAGGAGGCTGTGCGCCGCGGCTGTGTCGTTGTGCTGCGCCTATGGAACGAGGGCGGACACAACAGCCAGAACGCGGAGATTCTCGATCTGATTGCGCAACGCCAGCCGCGTCCTTGGACGGAACGCCACGACGGATGGCGACTTGCCGAAAACCTCTTTGTCGAGAACGACAATATGTTCGAGTGGCCCGATCTTCAGAACGCCACTTACGACGAGCAGGAGGTGTTCTGCTACGCCCTGCGCAATCAGATTGGCGTGCTCGTCGATGGTACCGTTGTGCCGTGCTGTCTCGACCATAACGGCGACATCGCGCTTGGCAATCTGTTCAGTCAGAGCCTCGCCGATATACTTGCCTCGCCAAGAGCACGTGCCCTCTACGACGGCTTCACCAGTCATACCGCCGTAGAGCCACTCTGCCAGCGCTGCGGCTATTCGGCTGTGTCCAAAAGGTTCAGAAAGTAGAATTTGCAGGTTATGTTTTGTAACAAACACTAATTTTACTCTATAGATTATTAGAATGTTCGATCGGATTGCGTCCGCCGTCCGATCAGATTGCG
>OBAH01001518.1_pt1 | contig 13106 bp, 4 predicted proteins | sample 1517491 | NCBI WGS metagenome assembly OBAH01 (sample SAMN04571697, study PRJEB22368) | human gut metagenome | biome: human gut; material: stool | host: Homo sapiens | place: Luxembourg | collected 2012-08-03
CATAATTGTCTGCTGTTCCAGTCTGAATCTTATAATAACAAGTCTCCTCTGTTCCATCATCATATATAACTTCTGCCTCTATAAGTATGGCGTTAAGCATGTCATTTCTTTCCTTGCGTACCGTATCTGGTGATTGTTTATTCATATACCATGAGTATGTACTTGTTGGAAATTCCATATACAATATTAAATCCAGTTCTTCCTGCTCTGCTCCCGATATCTTTTTACTTTGCGTCTTAATAACCTTTTTATCAAGGAATTCCTTAAGCTGCATCTCTCTCTTTTCAAACTGCACACGTGCATTATACGCAGTGTATTCTATAAACTTTACAGACTCTTTATCATACAGCACTGGCCACGAAAATCCCATTATATAAAGATATGATGTATCTGTGTCATGTACATCCTGTTCTACAGACCTGCTGTTTATCTTGAATTCACCCACTTGTTTCCAATCTTCATATGTATCTTCTTTTTCAGGATACTCCACCTCCTGTCTGGCTAAATGGCTGCTTTCACTTGCTGTCTTGTCACTCTCCTGTACTTCTTTATTCTTACATCCAGCTGATACACAGCCACATATAATCATCATCATTATTACAAACTGTTTAAATCTCATACATCCCCCTCACATAATAATACATAATATAGCAGTATTAATAACTATAATCAGAGGTATTCCTTTCCCCGAATTCTTTTTAAAAATGTGCCTTGAAGCGAATACTGTTTCAAGTCCGACTGCTACTGCGAATAGTATCTCCTCTGCCATCAGAATAAGCATATACTGGCTTATCGTTATATTCCTGAATACCTTTGCTGTATTCATATAAGTAAGGCTTATAAGCGGTGCATTAATATATGGCATGCCATAAGCCTTATACATTATTATCATTTCGATTATATATAGTAAAAATGCACTTACCCCTACCAATATGCATACAGCAGTTGCCTTAACTGTACGCTCCCATCTTCTCCCTTTCTTAGACGAGCCAATAAGCATATTCATTCCATTCTTATATTCCACTGAGTTTTCAGTCTCTGCAATAAGAACAACTCCAAATCCGAGTATAATATATATAAGCAGTTTTCTCGTTGCTCCTTTACTGCCAAATATCTGGTCGTATCCCCGTTGTGACATAACATACGCATCTATTCCGTACTGCTCTTTTATCTGTGAAACATATTCAATCTGCTGCATATATTCGCTCATGTTATCAAGCAGTCTCTCAGCATCCATGAGGTTGTACACATATCTGCTTACATCATCCTCACTAAGTTCTCCCCGCTCATACTGTTCTCTTGCAGCATCCAGCTTTGCCTGTGCCTCATAAACATCATTTTGTCTCTGATCTATAAGACTGGTAAATCCACTGTAATCCCTGCCACCATACTGCTGATAATATTCATCACGCTTCTTTTCATCTTCAGAATATGCTATTTTCTGGTTATTACATATAAATATTGTTATAAACACAACAACACATATTACAATCCAGCCTCTTGCTGTTATTAAAAATTTGTACATTTCTTTCCAGAAATGCGGAAGTCTGTCCAAAACCCTTTGAACTCCATGTCCGATTTTTTCAATCATTTTTCCTATAAAGCCGGCGGTTCTTCCCGGACGGATAACCTTTCCAAGTAGCGCAAGAAATATTGCTGATATTACAGCTATACTAATACACACCATGCACAGCACATTTATCATACGCACAGGAACACCTGCTATCATGATATTATCATACTTCCTAAGTATGCTGCTTACATTCATCACATTTATTATATTAATCTTCTTGAAAATTCTTAATCTGCCCTGCATTGATATATTCTGGTATGCAAATGCTTCCGCTCCTGCAATTATACCCACCATCACAATCGAACTGATTCTTTTCCTGCATAACGCAAATACGAGTGATATAACAAGCACTATTGCAATAACTATCAAAGATATAATCATATATCTTATAAAAAGATATGTCATTACGCTTATCGGATAAGTGAAATTATTATACCCTGTCAGACACTGTACAGGTGCTGTAAGAGAACACCAGCCACCATACACCACAAGCATAGAGACAAGACCGCATAACTGCATAATCAGTGATACAAATAAAGCACCCAATCCGACTGCTGCAGTATCCTTAACTGCAATTCCCATTCTTCCATTGACAGCAGTATAGATAATCTGCCACATTCCATTATCCCTGTATTCATAAATGATATAAATAATATATATCATCAGCGCAAGAACAATATAGATAGAAATATCATTCTTCAGAAACTGTTCAACTGCCCTGCTGTTTAATTCCCTAACCTGTACATTTTCAATCCTTTTATAATCATTTTCCGTTTTATTGATATTGGCTATTGATTCTGATGTACCGAACACACTGAATTTTTTCATATTCGAGGCATTTGTAATAACTGCTTTGACACTTTCTGTATATCCATCAATATAATCAGACTTTTCCTTGTATTCCTTTGCAAGTCTCTTAAATATTCTTCTATCATCCTGTGCCAGTTCGTCAGCATGCTGCTGTATCTGTTCATCTGTATGCCCATCAATCAGCCAGTTGTACTCTCTTACTTTAATCTTATAATTATCTATTCCACAGTCTGAAAAGTCCCCTGCAAAAACAGCCACGACACATATACATGCCGCAGCCAGAATTAGCAATATTGTTTTTCTATTAAGCAGTCTCCCCAGTTCTTTCATCTACCTAAGTTCCTTAATATCCCCTTTTTCAATGTTGCTCTTATCAATATATACAATTCTGTTGTTCACAAATGAGAACATAAACATTCTCCTGCTATCCCCATGCATAATTGAAAATATCTTTTCTTCGTCTGGAATTGTCCTCTTTGCTACAAGCTTTCCATCTCTGTCTAACTGATATAATGTATAATCAAGTGAACTGCTCTGTTTGTTAAAATACATTGCCATATTCTTATATCCTTCATCATCCATCCAGATATAATTTCCGTCAAATGTTATATAAAAATATCCTGTATCATTATCACTTTCATATATGCTTTCTGACTTACCGCTGCCAAGATCATATTCATATATCATTCCATCTCCAAGCCCACTGTAATACAGCTTGTTATTGTCTGCATCTATACAGTAACTATACACATTCTTGTCAAGCAGACATTCAATATCTTCCCCTGCAATTCTGAATATTCCTTTTCCTTCCAACGAATATAATCCCTTATCATCTTTTGAAACAGATGTCTTTAAAAAAAATGTGTCGCTGCCATATGTTTTAAGTGAATTAATTCCTATACCATATCCCGTTTCTTCATATATTTTATCGCTCGAACCCGTATCAAGATTAAATCTGTACAGCCTTACTGTTACATTACCTTCTATATCTCCCGTTATCTCTTGAGATACATATGCATATCCATCATTGAAGCACATTGACACACTATCCTGTCCACTCAGGACGCATATGCTTCCAAGGTCTGTTCTCTGTGTTCCATCAGCACTTATCTGTACAAGATTTCCCTTGGAACTTATCATATATATGTACGAATTATAGTAATACAACTCACTTTTAAACTCGCTTCCTGAAATATATGCCATGCACTCTTCTCCATCATGCCCACATTGTGGTTTATTACATAACACAATACTTTCTTCCGACTTATCATCATAAAACATAAGATTATCATCTGATGCGCTGCATTTATCAAGATAATAATATCCTGTATCACATCTTGCCACCGTATGCATGCTTTCAGAAAAGTATGACTGCGTATTATCAAGCTTATCGCTTCCTACGGTTATCGTATTACCTGTTTTCCCCTTACACGACACAAGCAAAACTGACATTACAACCATTAATCCTGCTGCAATTCTTCTCATTGTAATCCCCCTTAAAGTTATGACATCTATAGTTAGTTTAATTAACTATAGATATCATGTCAAGCGTACACAACCAAACTGGACACTATTAATCATGGTCTTGGAACACGAAGCATTAAAAGAATTGTTGACAGTTACGATGGCATCATGCAATAGTTTTGGCATATTCTGCAATATATGGCATATTCGGTAATATACGTCACATTAGTATCGGGTAGTTTTGGCACATTCGGTAATATATGGCACATTCTGCACTTGACAATGTAAAAAATCAGGGATTCCAGTTATATTTAATAACCGAAATCGCTGATTTTATTATATTAATTCATCATTAATATTGATTTTCTTATATTGTTATATCTTCTTAGAAAAGACTCTTAACAGTATTAACTACATTCTCTACTGTGAATCCGAAATGCTCGAATAACTGGTTAGCCGGACCTGAAGCTCCGAAGCCCTTCATGCAGATTACCTTTCCGTCAAGACCTACATATCTGTACCAGCCGAAGTCTGAAAGTGCTTCAACTGCAACTCTCTTTCTTACACTCTTAGGAAGGACTGATTCCTTGTATTCATCTGACTGCTTCTCGAATACATCCATAGATGGCATACTTACTACTCTTACATCTATTCCTGCATTCTTAAGCTCTGCCTTTGCAGATACAGCCAGGTTAACTTCAGAACCACTTGCAATAATAATTCCATCTGGAGTCTCTTTATCTGAATCCTCAAGAATATATGCTCCCTTAAGTGCTTCCTTTGATGAGCAAGCCATCTGTGGAAGATTCTGTCTTGTAAGAACTAATGCTGTTGGCTCATCCTTAGATTCAATAGCATATTCCCATGCAAGTGCTGTCTCTGTTCTGTCACATGGTCTGAATACTGTGAAGTTAGGCATTGAGCGGAATGCTGCAAGCTGCTCGATTGGCTCATGTGTAGGTCCATCCTCACCAACTCCAATGCTGTCATGTGTGAATACATATACAACTGGTAACTTCATAAGTGATGTAAGTCTTGCCATTGGCTTTGTGTAATCACTGAATACGAAGAATGTTGCAACGAATGGTCTTAATCCACCATGAAGTGCAAGTCCGTTACCAATTGCTGCCATAGCCTGCTCTCTTACACCAAAGTGAAGGTTAGTTCCTGCGTAATTCTCCTTAGAGAAATCTCCTGCATCCTTCATATTAGTCTTATTAGATGGTGCTAAATCTGCTGAACCACCGATAAGGTTAGGCATTACATTCTTAATCATGTTAAGAATTGTTCCGCTTGAACTTCTTGTTGCTTCTGCCTTCTCTGGCTTTGCAAGGTATTCCTCAGAATTGAACAAATCGGACATATCACATCCATTGTAGTACTTATCCCAGAGTTCCTTCATCTCAGGGAACTTCTCACAGTATTCAGCAAAAAGCTTATTCCATTCTTCTTCCGGTTCAGCCATTCTTGCAGCTATCTCTTTATAATGGTCATATACTTCCTGTGGTACTTCAAAATCACCCTTGCATGGCCAGTTAAGGTTTTCCTTAAGTGCTGCAACATTATCAATACCAAGAGGCTCACCGTGTGCGCTTGCCTTACCCTGCTTTGCAGGACAGCCAAATCCTATCAGTGTGTTAACCTTAATAAGTGATGGTCTTTCTTTATCTGCCTTGGCTTCCTCAATAGCTTTACCGATAGCTTCAATATCATTGCCATCAGCAACTTCGATTGTCTGGAAGCCAAATGCTTCAAATCTCTTCATTACATTTTCTGTAAATGCAATATCTGTGCTTCCCTCAATTGATATGTTGTTAGAATCATAGAATACAATAAGCTTTGAAAGACCTAATGTTCCTGCAAGTGAGAAACACTCTGATGAAATACCTTCCATCATACATCCGTCTCCACCAAGTACATATGTGTAATGGTCAACTACATTGTATCCGTCTTTATTGAATAATGACGCAAGATGTGCTTCTGCCATAGCCATACCAACTGCCATAGCCATACCCTGTCCAAGAGGTCCTGTTGTAGCCTCAACACCAACTGTGTGACCATATTCCGGATGTCCTGGTGTCTTAGAACCCATCTGTCTGAAATTCTTCACATCATCTAAAGAAAGATTGCCAATTCCAAGTAAATGGAACAATGAATAAAGAAGCATTGAACCATGTCCGCCAGAAAGAACGAATCTGTCTCTGTTCTCCCATTCTGGATCAGCCGGGTTGTAATTCATATGGTTAGTCCATAATTCATAAGCTGTTGGTGCAGTTCCAAGTGGAAGTCCAGGATGTCCTGAATTAGCCTTCTGGATTGCATCTGCTGACAATACCCTGATTGCATTAATTGACATTTCATCGATGTTAGTCATATTTTCCTCCCTGTGTAAGCACATCTGTGCATAATATTATAAGTTATCTGTCTTTAAAATCTGCCTCTGTCAAGAATATAACATCACCATTCTCGCTTCTCTTCTTCTTAAGTCCGCCAAAGAATCTTCTTGATGCTCTTCTTTCAGAGTTGACAATTGCCTGATTGATAATTTCCTTGATATCATCAAGTTTAATATTATCATTCACGTTATGAAGTTTGTCAATCTTAAGATACAGTTCCAGTAATGCATCATCATCAACCTCATACTGTCTCTTTCTTGCGAATCTCTTCGCCATCTCAACAAGCTCATTAACAGTGTACTGCTTAAGAACAATTCTGTGATTGAATGTCTTGGTAAGCTCAGGATTAAAGTTGATAAGAACATTCATGTCTGTATCTGAATCTTCAAATATGACAATCATTCTTCCTGTATCCTGTTCAAGACAGTTAAGCAGTTCATTAATTCTCTTAGGCTGGATTGTTCCTGCGCCTTCAACGATAAGAGCTGTTCCCTTAAGTCTTCCCATTGCCTTGGCAATACCTCTCTGGTTAATACTCTCTCCTGATGTCTTAGCAATCTTCTTTGGCTGGTCTGGATATAAAGTATTAATAGCTCTAATTATAGTTCTTGCAAGGTCTGTCTTATCAGAACTTGAATTACCAGAAATAAGAATATTTCCTGATGCTGATGAATTCATCTGCATTTCATCGTCAATTGTATCGAAAAGATCAGCTAACTGTTCCTCAAGTCCTGGCATATCTCTGTACTTTCTGAATATCTTTGCCAGCTCTCCTGTAAGCTTCTTCTCTATCTGCTCAGTTTCTTCAATCTCTTCTTCCATAGTCAATGGCTGTTCTTCTTCTTGTCTGGTGAATGGAATTACTGTTTCTTCCGGCTCAACACCTGCAGCTACCTCATCTAGTACAACAGCCTCCTCACCTTCTTCTTTATTGTCTTTATTATCAATATCTTCATTCATAATTGAATTGATATCTGAAATCATTGATTCTGACACAGTTGGTATCTGTGCTGTAACTAAAGGAATATCTTCATTCTCTATAGCAGTTGCTGCCTGCTCTAGTCTCGCTGCAGCCTTACCTGTTCTTATTGCAAGATCCATTCTCGCTGAATCAACTGCCATCTGTGCAAGAGCTGCTCTCTTTGCTTCTTCCTTATCAATCTCCTTACCATCAGCCAGTGCTTCTGCTTTCTTCTGCTCTACCAGCTTTTCATAAGCTGCACTTTTCTCGTCTTTCTCATCAAGATAACGCTCAAGCTCTGACTTGGAGAATTCCTTAGTATCCTGCTTGCCATACTTTTCTTCTCTTACAGACTGCATCCACTCTGTTATATCCATCTGGCCTTCAATCTGGTCATCATCTTCCTGAACTTCTGCATCATCATTAATAACCTGTTCAGTTACAGGAGCCGGAGTCTTAACCTCCTTTGCAGGCTGTTCTTCCTTATTCTTAGAAGCTGGTACAAATGTCTTAACATCAGCATCTTCTTCCTCATCACCGAACAAGTCACTCATCTTGGCAGCAAGCTCTTCCTGAAGATTTCTTGTATCATATAAATTGTTATATTCAGGTACAGGAACATTAATATCTATATTCTCTGCTTCCTTATTGATTCTTTCCTCAGCTTCTTTTCTCTGTTCAGCTTCGTCTTCTTTATTGATCTGCTCATAATTATCAGCTAATTTCTGCTTTGCATTCTCAATAAGCTCCTTAAGTGAGACATTTGCCTTATTAATCTCGCTTGAGAAATTCTTCTCTCCATCTTTGCTAAGTGTCTCAGAAACCTCTGGCTTCTCCACCTGAGGAGTCTCTATCTTAGACATAACAACAGAGCTGTCCTTAGTATTATCTGCATCTTCATCCTTATTCAGAGCTTTCATTAAAAATGCTTTGATATCATCATTCTGGTCGTTCTGTACAAGGTCTATTGAAAGAGGTCCTTCCTCCTGTTCCTTAGCAAACTCAGGAACATTCAGACTTACCTCTGGCACTGGCTGTTTACCAGTTGATTTCTGTTCTTTCTCATCTTCTTCACGGAAAACATCTTCAACTTCATCTCTCTTAAGATTAGCAAGTTCCTTCTGCTTTGCAAAAAGCTCTTCCTTAGTTGCCTCTATATCTTCCTTTCTTTTTCTTACATCTTCTAAGATACCTTTCTGTGTCTTAGTAAGAACAACACCAAGCTTTTCCTTTAACTGTACTGCTTTCTCAACGTATATACCATCCTGAAACCACAGAACGATATTATCACATGTCTTAATACATTCTTCTTTTCTTCCAGTCTTATAATACAGCTTTGCAAGCTCATACATATACTTCTCATCAATCTCATGCTCCCTGTAATCCTCTAAGATTCCTACAAGTTCATTATCTGATGCATTCTGTGCCTTTCTAAGGTCATAATACAGGATGAATCTGCTCACATCATGCTGTGAAGATTTGCTGTATTCTTCATAAAGCTCGTTAGCATTATCAAAATCTCCAACTTTAATAAAGAATTCAGTAAGCTTATAAACCAGCTTTCTTCCGCCAAGGTTTCTGTTATAAGCAAGAATTGCCATGTCTCTTGCTTCTTCATAGTCCCCGACTGCTTCCTGTACATTAATGGCTGTGGCAAGTGCCTGCCAGTCTTTAATCTTAGTCCAGTTAATATCCTTAGCTATGGCTGCCGCTTCTGTGTATTCCTTTTTTGCTGCCAGCTTCTTAATCTGGTCTATCTTAATTCCTAATTCGTATTTATTCATGATTATATATTCCTCATTCCAATGCTTACTTGATGAATGTTGTGAATAATTTATTTATCGCATTTTACAACTCATTAAAGTTTAGCACAGCCTAAGTTCATTGTAAACCAAGTTCACAGAATTGTTACAAATATGTTACAAAAAATCAAATGTAGCCTGTTCGTAATCCATTCTCGTGTATTCCAATTCTGATTCCTTCGTGCTGCTGTAATAATCAACAACCACAGTCTGCTGCCTTGAATCAACAAGCTTCTGACCAAGTATGTAATTAACATCGAATCTTCCTGTAATAGCAGGAGTTGCACCTCTTGCCGGAACAATAAGCTGGACATGATTAGTTGCAAGCAGCTTGAATATTGGCTCCCATATGTATATATCCTTTGCCGCACCGAATGGGTTATCTATGAATATTGTCTTACCCTCAACACCTTCATTACCTGAAGAATTCATATTAGATATGTAGTTGATAATCGCAATAAGGAACTGGATATATATACCCTGTGACTGTCCTGTTGAGCCAACCGCTTCCTCATATCTTAAATAACGGCTCTGGTCCTTGATTCTCTCTCTCTTATACAGATTAATTCTGATTGAATTCATATCTGTGACAATAACTGAGAAAAGTCTCTTCCATGACAGTCTGTTTCTTATATACTTGAGTCTTTCCGCAGGCTCTTTAAAACTTTCCGCCATAAAAACAGTTTCATCAATATATTCAGACATCTTTTCCTTATATAATTCTTCCTTTATATAAGGAATCTGCAAACTGATTATTGCAATCTGTTCTCCGTCAAGATTGATATTAGACAACTGTGGCAGACGGTCAAGCTCAGTCTTAATATTACTGCATGTCTGGATACAACGATTTTCAAAGTTATCCTTAATCATCTGCATATCCTCTATACCCTTGGCAATGCGGTCTTTTTCTAACTGTATAAATGTGTTCGTCTCATTTAACGATTCAATCATACTTCTTGTCTTAGCCACATTTTCAGGAACATTAAGTGATATCCTTACTTCATCAGCAAGCTCGACTGCATTAAATCCGTTAAGCAGGTCAATAAGCTTAGATTTATTCTTATTAAATTCATCAACCTTCTTATACTCTAATCTGGTAATTGAAGCATATTCTTTATGAACAGCCTCATATTCTGTAAGATTAGCTGTAATTCCCTGTGCATCCTCAGGACGGAATTCTTCTGGAACATGCATGCCCGCATCAGACACGATTCTTTCAAGGTCTTTTCTGCATACAAGAATGTCTTTTAATGAATCAGACATCTGTCTGCGTGTCTTTTCCTGAACCTTGGTGTTATCCTCTAACTTCTTAATAAGTACCTTGTGCTGTGTAATGAATTCATCCGGGTCATCGCATGGGAATTCATTAAAGCTTCCATAATTATTCTCAATCTGGTTAATACCATGTGCGATACTTCCCTCAAGTCTATTAAGAAGTGCTTCCTGTGACTCAAGCTCTTCCCTTGCAGAATCACTGCTCTTCACAAGATTATTAAGAGCATCCTTGGCATTCCTTAACTGCTGTGAACCTGCTGCCATAATCTCACCGGCTTCATACTTTGCCTTAATATCGTCAAATGTATAACCTCTGTACTCTATTGCATCACGACATTTGTTCATAGATGCAGACAGATGGTTCATCAGCGCCTGCTTATCTGCAAAGTCACTGTTCTTCTGTGAAAGTGCTGTCTTTAATCCGGTGAATCTGCTCTCTATTTCATCCTTATCAAGACGGTATGTATCGTCATCGATTTCTATTGAAACATTTTCATCATAATAAGGTGCGTACTGCTCCTCCCACTTAATGATTTCATCATATGCCTTTCTTGTACTGTCCTCGAAATCTCTCGCGGTATCATACTCAGAATTAGCAGAAGCTGCTGCCTCCTCGCACTCATATATGCGGTTTCTTGCACTGTCCACATCAGCCTTCAGTCCCTTTAAGCGCTCATACTTTTTATCTATAGAAGTATTCATCTCCATAATACGCGAGAGCAGGCTGCATGTTGTTTCCTTCTCTTCTATATCATCTCTTGTCTGTGCGAGGTTCCTTGAAAGCTGCTCTTTAACCTCATTTAACACACTTCTCTTCTTCTCAGCCTCAATAATTGCAGCCTCGCTGTCAGCAATCTTTAATCTGATTGCTTCTGCCTCGGACGCATCCACCTTTCCAGACGCAGCATTATATACAAGTGCAAATGTATAATCATTCCACACAAGCTCCATTCTGTCGGCCAGCTTTCCTGCCTGCGCCTTATGCGACTCAAGCTCCTCCTGTGCAAGCTTAATCTGTGTCTCAAGCTTTGCCTCATCACGCAGGAACGACATATCCTTTAATGCGAATACAATCAGGTCTTTGTTAATCTCTAACTTAGTATCAATAAGCACCTGCTCGCTTATAACAGGATAAGCAGCCGCACCCTTGCCAAAATCCTTAAGCATCTCATCTGCTTTGATTCTCTCGAAATCGTTCTTTATTATAAATGCGTACTCAATGAAAGGTGTTCTCTTTAACACATCTCTCTTCTGTCCTGCATTCAGGGCTGCAAACCACTCATGTCCCTCAACAACATCTGAACCGTACTGGCTCTCAAGGTATTCCTTAAGCCTGTCTCTCTCAGGACTCTTACAGATATATGTTCCCTTTCTTGCATTGTCAATAAAGTTCTCAAGTTCCTGTGCTGCCTTACACTCTTCTGTAAATTCACTGCGCATCTTCTGGTAAGTCTCAAGAATAACCGAAAGCATTGCCTCGTCATTATCTGCACTATATATTTCACGGATTTTGCCCATACGCTCAGCATCTGCATTACCAGCTTCATCAGCCTTTTCTAGCTTTTCTGACTGCTCTGTGAATATATCAATAAGTGCTTTATTGGCAGATATTGTCTCATTAAGTGACATTAACTGCTGCTGCACATCATTGAATTTTTCGGACATTCTTGTCTCTTCATTCTTTAACAGTTCTTTATCCCTGAATGACTTATCATATTCTTCAGACGCATTTTCACATACGACAGTTCCTGCCTCTGATAAAGATGCTCCAAGCTGTGCCTGTAATTCCTGTATCTCATTCTCAAGATTATCCGAAAGACTGCCAAGACCTGCCGCCTCTTTGTCAGCATTTCTAAGATTATCCTTAGCCTCTGATAATCTGACTTCCAGAGCCGTAACACGGTTAGCTGCTATATCAAGCTTTTCCTTAAGTCTTCTGGTCTCTGTCTCATAGAATTTTCTGTAACCTGCAGCAAGTATCTTTAACTCTGCTGTTATATCCGTATCTTCTCTTAATCTGTTATCTATCGCAATCTGAAGTCCTTTATAGGACTTCTCATATTCTGCATAATCTTTATAATCACCCGCAGACTCCATCAAAGAAAGCTTTCCTCTTGCCTCTTCAATTGCAGCGTTCTTGAGTTCAAGTGCCTTTCTTGTCTCATTAACAAGGCTCTCAACTCCTGCCATCGAATTCTTTTCAGACATAACCTCTGCAACTGCTATAGCTTCCTTCTCGTGTGCAAGCTCATCATACATCTTAGTGATAAGGTCATCCTGACTCTTAAGTTCCTTATCCTTCTTATCACTTTCCCGCATAGCAACAAGAAGCAGGTCATATAGCTGCTTCTCTATTTCTTCTTTTCTGTTGTAAAATGCTTCATATGTCGACAGATATTCTTTAAAACTGTCGATAGCTGCAATCTGGCTGTCATATGCTCCAAGCTGTGAGTGTTTCTTTGAAAGCTCCACTAACTTGTCCTTAATATCCATAAGAGTCTGAGCCATCATGCCCTCATCATTATCAACTGACAGCTTGTTATTGAAGGATTTCTGGATAATCTCCTCTATAAGCAGATCCTCAACAACCTTACGGCTTGTCTTATAATTTGACTCGAAATATGTTCTTACATGTCCCTCTGTCTTGTTAATTCCACGCACAATTTCCCATGCACTCTCATATATTCCGTAGTTGCTTATGAAGCTCTGGTAATCACCTTTTCTGTCAAATATCTTAACAACATATTTGTACCCGCCCTTCTCAAGGTCACGAAGATAAGCCTTAAGTCCGTTATATGTAATTCTCTCTCCATTACTTACAAGTG
>OBAH01001530.1_pt1 | contig 13022 bp, 12 predicted proteins | sample 1517491 | NCBI WGS metagenome assembly OBAH01 (sample SAMN04571697, study PRJEB22368) | human gut metagenome | biome: human gut; material: stool | host: Homo sapiens | place: Luxembourg | collected 2012-08-03
CAGCTGCCAGCTGTAGCTGTCTTTAGCGCCGAAGATGGACTGCCATTCATCCCGCATGAGACGGTTGAGGGCAAACCAGGCATCTGCCTGCTCTTTCTGAATTTGATGCTGTTCCGCATCGGTAAAGGAGGGGTGATAGAAGTGAACCACGCGATTTCGGTGTTTCCGGACTTTGTCAAAAACGTTATGGGTTGTATCACTCAGTGGTTTTTGGAGAACATCCCGGAGGAGGGTACGAATTTCGTCATAAGTAATAGACTGAAAATCCCCGTCCAGGTAAGTCTGTTTTTTGGGGGGAGTCTTTCGGCTGCAGACAAGACTCCAGTGCTCATGGGCCAGAGGAACCTTCAGCAGAATTTCAACTGCAGTCCAGAAGCTGACAATGGAGAACTTTGGCTTTGCTGCTTCCAGCTCCTCCCGCGCCTTGTCCAGAAATTCCAGACCGTTGTTAATCAGGGCCTGAACGTCCGGACTGAGTTCAGGGGGCCGGGGTTCCAGGTCTGCGTCATCATCATCAAACATGTGCCTTTCCTTGCTTTAGTTATTACCGCGCAGCAGCTGCAGCGCGTCACGCGTATCCAGGCTAAACCGCAGCTGCTGACTGGCGGCCACGTCAAGCGCAAATATCTTCGTATAGACCTCTGTACTCTCAAACTTCTCATGCCCCAGCAATCCCTGTACTACTTTCGGGTGAACGTGGCCATATAAAAGGTGCATTGCAAAACTGTGCCTGAAGGTATGGGGGCTAACTCCGATGCTGAGTTTCACTCCGTCGCGTTCAGCCGTATCGATGGCCCTTACCAGCCAGTTGCGAACGGTTCGATCGGACACATTCCACACTGGCAAAGCCCGCCGTTCACCCGTAATCGGGTCATCCTCAAACTGTTCCTTCGTGCTGGCGAACAGCCGACGCATCTCATCGACATAGGCCGGGTCCGATAATGGCACCACACGGTTGGCGCTTTTACCCTTACGCGGACGACCACCACCTGCACGCCGCTGTTTGGCGGTGCGAAGTACGACATGCGGAATGCTCTCGTTAAGGTGGAAGTCACGCCGTCTCAGGGCAAGCCCTTCGTTCAGGCGTGCCCCGGTATTCCATAACGTATTGAAAAAAGCGTGCTGGCTCCAGTCCGGGACATAGTGGAGCAGTCCGGCCACTTCCGGGGCCAGCAGGTATTTTGGCAGCTCGGTGTAGTGCCGGGCCATCTCGCGCAGAGAAAGCGCACGGCCATAGTCCTGGCCAGCCAGCTGTCCTGTCGACGGCAGGGCAGGGGAGGCGTTAATAAAAGAGGGCAGAGTCATGGTGTCCCCGTTGGTCCGCTTACGCCACGTAAATTCTGTCGGGTTATACCTCTGCAACCCAGCCATTTTTCACGCAGCGCAATCTGATGAAGTTCTGCTGTCATTTTCGTTGCTCGCGACCGCGACCGCCACGGAAAAAACCCGCAGAGCGGTGTGCGCTGAATTTCCGCTTTCTGGATATATACCATAAATCAGAAATAAATATTTTAATGTGAGGAGAGAACGGGATCGGAAAAGGATCAAGAAAGGATCGTTTTTGCCTGGATGATGGGGTCTGAAGGGGAGTGAAGGTCCGTATGTTGTGTTCTGTGACAAACTGCCCTCAGTGAGATGACCTTTCCTGAAATAGCAGAAAACGGAAAGCAGATTTCTCACAGAGAAAGGATGCGCAAAAATTGCACTCCTTTAAGATTTGCTATAGTATTAACTCATAGAAATCTTTAACACCCGAGGCGAGGCCATGATGACAAGCTTAAGCTATCCACCAAAAGCCCGTGCTCACCTCAAAAATCGTGAGCACACCGAAACCCAGCTGCTGCTGGCACGCATCCAGAATGTGGGCACCAAGTTCGTGGAAGCATTACACGAGCTGCCACAGGAGCAGCTGATGGAAATGCTCACACTTCAGGATGAAGAGTTCTGGGCAGAATTAAAAAAACAGGCTCAGCTGCAGACTTTAATTAATGCCAGAACCCCTGAGAAGCAGGCGCAGGAAGATCGTGCCGAAGCCAGAGCTTTATTTCTTAAATCTCTGGAGAAATCCGGAGGCGTGCACAAATCAACCGCTGTAATTAAAATTCTGTCGACGACGGTACCGACCCTGATTAAAAAAGGAAACCGGGGAGAAGTTATTTTTATTAAATGGGGCGCTGAAAACCTGTATCCGGTATTTCAGTTCTGCACCCGGGAGAAAAATTCAGAAGGTGGCATGTTGGCTGGCATCCCTGAATTATTATCCCTGATGAAACACCAGACGAGTGCGGTCAGAAAGTGCCAGTTCTTTACCCGTGAAGTAGAAATTCCGGAAGCGGAAACCAGCGTCTCTATCGTGGAAGCGCTTCGCAGGGGAGCCACGCCTGAAGAGTTTGCGCACTTCCGGATACTGGCTGAAAATTTCGGCACCAACCATACCATGTAAAAAAAATGGGCCTTCAGGCCCATTTTTGATATCAGGTAATCTTGTAATTTAGCTGATATTTTAAGATGAGTTCCGCACTCATTCCATTATAGCTGTATTCAGATAACGGCTTGACTGAAAGGTTCTCAAGCATGCCATTACCATCCACAGCGTCGGACCACAGCGCAATGCAGGGTTTGCCAGTGTGTCGTGACAAATATTCCATACCATCAGCATAATTTGACAGCACTTCCGCCAGTAACTGTGTATCTTCGTACACAGCCTTTGGCCCCATCAAATCGCCTAGAGCGACTTTCAGGAGCGGAGCCAGAACAGCTAAATCAATAATTTTGATCGTGCGAGCTGCCTGAATTTCCGCCATACAGTTGAGTTCCAGATCTTCTTCTATATCGATGAACTTGTATTCCTGATAATACTCTTTCAGCCCCGTATGTGGCGTGGTGGCCAGATACATGACACCTTTGGATTTACTGATAAGTGAAAAGCGGTTATTAGCCTTCAAGTTGAAGTTAATGCCGTTTCCACCGTGATACTGGTCCTGAACCTTATAAAAAACAGTATCAACCGCCATTTCTTTAACGATCTGGCAATAAGTGTTATCAACGCGGGCAAAAATTTGAGCTACTACATTATGTAGGTCCTCTTTGAATAAAGTCATAAATAATTCCTTCAGTAAAGTTTATATATCTAATTCTTTGAGTTTCCATAGGGAAATCCTCTCAGAGTTTGTAAGTGTGTTGCGTCCGTTATCCAGACGTAACGTCAGGTAGCCGCCCGTTAAGCTGACGACTGACGGTATAATACATGACTGGAGACTGGTTTTACTTATTGCGCGAAAATTCTAAGATAAAAGTTTGGAAAACCATGTTTTCTGGCAGTAAAAGCGGAAGTAACCTGTGTTCAATGTCACTGATTCTGGTGATGTATTGTCATAAAAAAACGCCCTTTTATCAGGGCGTTCTTTGAGCAGGAAAAATTTAAGTAAATATTTATTGACTACATTTGTATTTCATATGAACTACAAATATTGGTGTCAGATGTTATCTTTAATAGCTCTGAGGACTTTTTCTGGGCCGGCTGACTGAGCCAGGTAGAGCCCTGCACGCAACAACGTCGATACCGTAATGTTCTTGTGCGTCAGCGCCTGGATCTGCTCGACCAGTTCCTGTGCGAGTACCTTTTCTGCCGGCGTCATACGAACAGTTTTGGGCGTTTCGCCAGTCGTGTTTTTCTTTTTAGCCGCGATATTCGTAAGGCTGCTGCCTGCAGCAGAACGCTGTGGCTTTTCCATTTTTGGACGGGCCAGTTCTTTGCTCATTTACGCTACCTCCTGTGCCAGCAGTGCTTCTAATTCACGTGCGAGTTTACTGTAATCATTCAATGCCATTGCACTTTTCTGGTAGTAATAAAGCGGAACACACTGAACCTGGGATTGTACAATAGCCTGGTCAGTTCTGATTTTTGTTTCGAGTAGATGCGGCGATATACGCTCATGCTCAGTGAGCGCCTTATCAATGAAGGCATTAATTTTTTTGTTGGCTCCGTTGTAATTATTACGGAACACGCTGAAGCGTGAGTAATCTTCTTCAGATATCTCATCCATGTAATCGAGCATAATTTCCAGCCCGCTCAGGGAAAAACTTCCCCCATCAACGGGTACCAGAACATGATCTGCGATATAGATTGCGTTCCCTGTCGCGATGTTCAGGCCAGGTGCACAGTCAAAGATAATGTAGTCGTAATCGGAGCGAACCTTCTCCAGATGACGAGCCATGATTTTTTCACGGTGGCTACGCGTCAGCGTCTGCTCGATAATTTTTTCAAATGTCGGGTCAGAGGGGATCAAATCCAGATTTGGGATTGAGATCTCACCTGCGACGGCCGGAACTATAGCGTCGCGGACATCAAACCGGGCGTTGTTATACAGATCGCAGATAGTGGCACCGTACATAGAATAGTATTTTTTGCCATTGGCCAGAACCTCTGTTGAGTTGGCCTGCTGATCTGAATCCACAAGAAGCACCCTGTTACCGGCTCTTGCCAGAGTTACGGCAAGGTTTGTCGCCGTACTGGTTTTTCCAGGACCACCTTTATTGTTCATGATCGCATAGATTTTTGCGCCTGATGACGGTGCCTTGCCTGCCATGACTCACCTCGGAAGTTATACGATAGAAGTATGGTTGAATGCCTTAAAGAATACTACAGCATTACAAATGTAATACACAAGTAGTCTTTTATGGTTTGCTGAGAAAGCCCATAAACCAACTTATCTTCGCCTCATTAACTTCAAACTTGTGCTGGTAATTTCCAATCAGTCTGTTCATCGATTGTTCCAGTAATTCGCAGATACGGAGTTTCAAGTTATCGAAGAATAAGCTCTCATCTTCAGTCCATTTCACATGTTGAAACTCGAAATACGCATCAATATCGGTATAAAGGTCATCAAGAGTTATCACGTTCTCTGAAGCACCGCTGGCAGGCACCATTACTATTTTATTCCTTTCATATGCAGGGATGCTTCTGGCGAGGTTCTTCAGCTCATGCGGGCTGGCTATGTTTTTTATCAGGCCGTCCTTATTCTCATAGTGACCACCTATGTACTGGGCAACTGACTGACACTCATCATGCTTTTTTCGCTTTGCAAAATACGTATCTTTGCACTGCTGAAAAAAATAACGGGAGCAGGACTGCATTGCTAACTGTAAGGCCCGGGTATGAGGGCTGTTATAAATAGCTGCGCAGGTCAGAAATGGGGTGGTTAAACAATCCTCCGGCATCATTTTTATTTTTTGACCATCGACAATTTGCTCAAAGAACATAGCGCCAGGTTCAGGGATTTTCCCCTTTTCCATCGCATCGCGACAGATTTTCAACACGAAAGATAACTTTGTGCGTAATCTTAATTCAATGTGATACGTTTCTACAGCCAGGTTGTCGCGTATATCAACATCAGGTTCGCGGTGTTCTCTGAGGCTCTTAATTGTTTGTGCGAAGGGTTCATTTGCTTTCCAGGGGTTGGAAAAAACAGCGTGCTCAAAGAAATTAAAACGATGAAGCAGCTTTTGATATTCAGGATAACCAGCAACTTTCAAGCGATCGCTTCTGACGTTGAGGGCATTGATTGCGATTAAGAAAAGTACGTCATTTCGGATGTAAGATCGCAATGGTGAAGAGTAACGCCGCTTTTCGGCGTCGGTCTTGTCCGTAATGTAAGGATCGGAATTGATGTGCTTCAGGAGATGGAACAGAACGCGCATGTAAGGGCTGATAACTGGGTGGCCGGTAAGATAGTAAAAGTAATGTTCCAGCGCGTCATAACGGTCGTTACTGTCCTTCAAGTCGAGTTCGTAACCATTTCGGTTAACAGCCAGTGGGGTTTCGTCTAGATATTCGCACAGGGCATCATGCAAGACATTGTGCTGTGTGAGAAGAAGCGCGTATCGCTGTTCAAAGCCCTGCCTGACACTCATTTCCTGAGCGTTCCTGGCCGTTTTTTTTGTGTTCCTGAACGCCCGATATGCAATTACTGCTGATATTGCACTAACCCCTGCGCCAGCTATGGCTGTGTATGCCTGATATGTTTCGTTTAATGGAGACATGACGTCCTTCTTATAGGTACTTTTAATGTCGAATTGATTTGCCTGTAGACAGAATGGACAAGCAAACCTTGGCTGAAAGCGCGTTTCTGGAAAGATAAGGCAATATCTGAATTTCTCGGCAAAGTTCAAAAAGCTGGCCCCATAATGGCCTGAAGGCTGAAGGATGCCCAGAAGGTCGGGAGTACTCCTGAATTTATTCCTTCATTATTGAGAAATCCCGTCTGTACTCTGTGTCTGTGAACCTCAACGTTTTAATACTACCAGTACCAGAAGGAGAAACATCAGCGTCAGCATTTTGTCCAGCGTGGACAGTCCCAGAAACAACTGGATGATTCGAAGTAATAACTCACACATCTTAATAGGCCCCTCGTGATTCAGAATCTTTGAGGCCCGATAGTAAGGAGTCTGTACTTTGCGTATTTAGTAAAGTCCGGTAAAGCCTCTGGCGAAGACTGAGCGCGCTTCCTCATATACGGATGAAACTGTCACTCAGAGTAATTACACTCTCCCGCATAATATTTCGTCAGGGATGTCCTTTACGCAGGATGTCATCCCCATCCTGACATTTTCGCATCAATTGCGTCCGTGATTATCACAAGTCGTGACAGCCCCGGATACATTAAGAATTTTCCCCACACCACTTAAGAATTTTCTCGCATCGCTAACACAAGTGATGATAACGCCAGATGTAATTTTTTATCTACAACATCACAATAGAGATAATAAGCAGACATATAACCACTACGGTAAATTACAGGATGCCGGTTTTGAGGTGATCCGATTTTCTGTCTATTCACGACTTTCCGGAAGAGTAGCACGGTTATGCCCTGAGCAAAGCGCCCTTTAATGGGGTGAGCAGCGTGTCACGAAGGAGAAAGAAAACACCACATACAGGCAAAACAGCCGCTGCCGGGTGGCTACATCTTGTGTTTGCTGGCCGCCGGGCGCCGGGGAAGGATCAGAAGATTCTACTCTTACTTTTTTCGGATCTCAGGTGAAATAAGAAGACAGGGATACAGACATAGCTACATCAGCATCACTTTCTGTGATTGCGGTTACATCACAACTTTCTGAGTTGAAGATTAAATTTTATAACAAGCATCATAAATGCTAGGTTAGCATGATGAGCAAAACAAACATGAAAGGAACGATGATGCTCAGCCAGCTTAACCTGCGTTTTCACAAAAAGCTGATCGAGGCGCTGAAAGTGCGCGCCGGTCGCGAAAATACCTCGGTCAACGCCCTGGCCGAACGCTTCCTTGATGATGGCCTGAAAACGGTCGCGCCCGGTGACGGGTATTTTCAGCTGGTTGCCGATCCGGAGGCCACGGTCCGGCAGCTGTACCGGCATATCATTCTCGGCCAGACCTTCGGCACCGCGCCCGTCTCCCGGGACGAGCTGCGCTTCATCCTGACCTATGCCCGGGAAGCCTTTCTGCGTGGCAAGGACAGGGTGGCCACTCTCCCGGCCCTGCGCACCCTGCTGGACATCACCCGGGATCTGCTGGCCTGGCATGTGGCATCCGACCGTCCGCTGGATGACCATTACCTGACGGGGATCTTCCGTCTGCGGGGGGATAACCTGGTTAAGGAGTTTGATGCCTTCCGGGCGGAGCTGCGTCCGGTCGTGGATCAGATGTATGCCGAGCACCTGCTGCGCCCGCTGGAGAGCGGGTGCTTTGAGCTGTCAGAGGTTTCGGACGCGGCACTGGCAGAAATCTTCACCCTGCCGCGGCTGAAGGCCATTTTTCCCCTGGTCCTGCGCGGACTGGACTGGACCCCGGAGCAGGCCATCGCGATGGCTCAGGATCTGCGCCCGGTGATCCCGGCCGTCACGGAAACCATCGAAGCCGGTATGCTGCGACTCCAGATCCGCACCGACGGTCAGCAGCCCGGGGAGCGCCCGGGGGCCTGGTATGAGACACCGCGCCTGCACCTGCTGATCACCGGCCAGGACTTCGTGGTGCCGTACGGCTGGAAAGCCTTCTCCGAACTGCTGGGCCTGCTCACCCTGTATGCTGCGCATCCTGAGGCCCTGGCGCATGGCCACCAGGGCGAACACGTGATGTTCTCCCCGCCGGGACACGTATCAAAGGAAGGATTTTTTGGTATCGACGGGCTGCGAATTTTTATGCCGGCGGAGGCCTTTGAGACGCTGGTCAGGGAGCTAACCATAAAGTGTTATGAAGGCTCGCTGGCAGAGGCCCTGACCGGGTTGCGCTGCCTGTACGGAGATCTGTAGATGAAGACTGAAAATGTACTTTCCCGTGCCGGATTTGATGGCCCGGTAATGAATGCCGAAGATGACCGATACGGGTATACGGTGATAGCGGAGGGGTTGGCCCGTAGCATTAGCGCCCTGGATGACAATGTCAGCACCGTGATTGGAATCGAAGGGCAGTGGGGGTCCGGCAAAACCAGCCTCCTCAATCTCCTGACGGCTCACCTGAAGACTCAGGTACCGGCAACCACGCAGATCGTCGTTTTCTCTCCCTGGGTTAACTCACCCGATGAAAGTCCGGTAAGCGCGTTATTGCTGACAATCGCGGCCAGGTTGGCAAAACTGGATACTCCGGTTATGGCCCAGGCTGGCAAGATAGTGCCCCTGGCAGAGAATATCCTTAACTACGCGCAACAGACCTCGCGCCGGCTTGCACCTGCGGCCCGGTTCGCCGGTAAGTTTGTTCCGGGTCTGGAACTGGTAGCCGACGGGATGGACGTACTCTCGGAAACCAGCCTGAGCCGTCGGGAAAAAACTGCGGCTGAGTTGCGGGCTGACATTGAGGATAAAATTGCCGGGCTGGGCGTCAGCTTTATCGTTGTGATTGACGATCTGGATCGTCTGGAACCTGCTCAGGCGGTTGAGGTACTTCGTATGGTACGATCGGTAGCTGACTTCTCGCAATTCCGCTACGTCATGTGCTACGACCTTGACGTGCTGGCGCATGCTGTTGAAACAGGCCTCAGTGTGCAGAACGGTAAACTTTACCTGCAGAAAATTATCCCGTTGTCGTTCAGCCTGCCCCGACCGGAAACCTTTGTTCTGCGCAGGCAATTTCGGGAGGAGGCCATCAGATTATACCAGACGGTGAACGGGCGTTTACCGGGCCGGAATATGATGGCTGCCCTGACGAGCGTAGCCGAAACTTATGGTGCCGCCCTGAAAACGCCCAGGGAGATCCGAATAACCATTAATGCGCTGGAATTCCGATATGCGAGTATGCGGGACTACGTGTATTTCCCGGATCTGTGCTTCCTGCAGCTGCTGCGCACAACTAATACAGGCCTGTATGACTGGGTGGAAGAATATCTGGCTGAACGGGCGGTGGTGGTGTCCGGTGATGGTTATATTAGTGAAGAGGAGCAGAAAGCACTGGCCGAAAGCCTGAAGATTCATCTTTCGCGGTATTTTCCTGCTGATGCGCATACCGTCGATGCACTGAGTCAGTGGGTGCCGGGGATCTCTTCCGCGTTAACAGACCTCCCCATAAACCTGTTCAGACCTGAAAGCGAACAGGAAAAAGCCATGCTGACTGCCGGAAAGAGGCTGGGTAGCCAGGCATACTGGCGTTACTATTTTGCCTTCTCCGCCCCGCAAAACGTCCTACAACCGGCTATTCTCGATCAAATCTTCGAGGTTGCTGGCCATCCCGGAAAGCAGCAGGAACTTGCTGAACTGCTGCTCGGGTATATTCAGAGCAATAAATTGTCCTCACGGACCTGGTTTGAGCATATTCTGACTCAGCTGACCACTTCACACATCGAATCACGGACCTCCGTTGAATGCCGCGGTTTGCTGCAGTTCTTCTTTGACTACGGCGATAAAATGCTGGAACGCTATCGGGCTGAAGACAAGAGGTTTGGGCTGCAAGACCTGGACACCTACAGCGTGGCTGACCGGCTCATTAGTCGGATGTTACGGGATAACGCGGAAAACGCCCTGGCATTCCTGACAGAACAAGCCCAGAACGGACGGGCCTGGTACTGGATCACACAATATGTGCGACACCTACTGTGGCAACACGGGATGGCCGGGGATACGTCGCAAGATCAACTGGAAGCGTGGATGGAAGTGAATACATTAGAGACGCTTCGGGACACGCTTGGCAACAGACTGAAAAGCACAGCCATCACCGATCAGCTGTCAGATTTCCCCTTGCTGAACGGATATATCTGGGCATGGTGCGACATTAGCGGAGAGAAAGCCGTGCGGGAATGGGTTAATATCCTGACCCAGGCGGATGACGCTTTCCTGAAGCTGCTTCTGCAACTGCGGGATCATGGCCCCCGTTCAGCAGAGGGGCGTTACCGCACCCTGAATCTGGCCAACATGACCGAAATAATGGGGGATGTGGACCAGATTAAAGCCCGTATCAGTAATATCAGAACTAAAGGTCATTATGCAGAACAGGTTGCTCAGGTCGAGCAATCTATCGCCGGGATCCGGGTATCATAGTCCGACCGCTAAGGCCCCTAACAGGGCCTTTTTTCGGGTGATGCAAAGCAGTCTCATGCGCTTAATGATCTATCTTTATCAAACGGCACCCCAGCATACGCCAGTTCAGTAAGCAATTTTCGCTTCCATCCCCCATGCTCATCCAGCTGGGTATACAGCACGCCAGCAAGATCCGAAGGGATTTCAATATCGCCCTTTTTGAGCACCAGTACCTTCCCGCGCCCCAGCTTCCCGGCAAAATATCCAAGTTCATAAAGAACGTTCTGCCGCGCACGGAGCCTTGTGCTTTCAGATGCCACGGCATTACCGGCATCGTCGGGTGTCATCAGCACGATTGCAAAGCTGGCGTCTCCTGATTCCGCTTCAAATTTCTCAATAACGGTCCTCGATCCGTCAGGGCGTTCGGAAAGGATGATCTCCTCAAGACCTATCCGTGAAATGAAACGCGCAACTGACTGAAGGGCATCATTATCATGACCATGGACAATAAAAATTTTACGGCTGACCGGACGAAATACTACCGGCTCAGGATCTAATGCATTTTCGACGTACTCCTGATAATCACGAATGAACGGGGCGAGTAACAACGAGGTAAATTTACGGAATGACTCTATAATTTTTCGGTCATAGAAAAATGTGTGACAAAAATTAAAAGCAAAACGATCTTGCGCTGACATTTTTTCAATCAGCAATAGCTTCAGGCCTAAAATTTCACGCGGTTCTTCAGGCCACTGGAGTACTGCAGAGCCAGCCATACTGGACTCGGTCTCTTCGCTCCTGGCCAGAAACGCGTCGAGATTAACATCGCGGATTAAACCTTCATTCATCTTCTGCAGACTGGCTGAATTCAGAAGACGCGCCAGCTGTTTAAGCGGTTGCTGATAGTTCTGTGCATCAGCGCGCTGCAAGTCATAAACGCAATTTTTGAGCGACTGAAAAATGTCAATTGCCATCCTGCCCGTTCTCCTGTCTTTGCTGTTCGGCACTATCCAGAATTTGCTGACGTAGATTCTCTTTCATGGCCTCAATCAAGGGACTAATCATCGGATTAGTGGCGTACCGTGAGGCTCGCTCATCTACCAAGCTGTACGCTTCCTGAATCGCTGTTTCAATGCTGACAGGATCATTTGCGTCGAAGCGAACCGGATAACTACCATTCAGAGCTTCAGTTGTTTCCTCAACTTCTTTCAATTTTTTCTGTAATTTATCTATACCTGTAATTTTAACGCCCAAATCAGCCTCCGGAACAGTGCTATACCCAAGCCAGTATAGATAGCACGTTGAAAAAATCCGGAAGTGAATACGAGTCAAAAATCACAGGGTTTTATCAAGATCCGGAACTACCTTTTTTCGGATCTGCAGGAGAGGAATGACTGATTACTGCCTGAATCGCAATAAATTAACTCCACTATCTCATTAGATGCATTAATGCCAATTGGAGCACAATCACTACCGATAAATGCAATACACGCACAAAACAAAGTAAAGCAAAAATGCTTTACTAATTATGTAAAGCGAATATGCTACACAGGCAAGTAAAGCAATAATGCTTTACTCAAAAGATTCGTATAAGGAAAAGAACCATGCCATTAGCCATGATTAACGTCCGTCTGGATGCCGGACTAAAAGAACGCGTAGATCCCAAATTACAGCAACTGGGGTATTCAGCCACCCAGGCCATTGCCGCGCTCTATCACTATATCGACCAGAATGACAGCCTGCCGTTTACCATCGATACCCGCGTCTGGCGGCCGGAAGAGTCACTGCAGAACACGCTGGACGGTCTGCTGTCTGCCCGGCCCCGGCTTGCGGAGATCAGCCGACTGCTGACCGCTGATATGCTGACAGCCGAAGTGCGCCAGAAATACGCCCAGGAGCTGGCCATCGATGTCGGTATGATCAAAGAAGATATGCGTCTGTATGACGCGGCCGGGCGCGCGGGAGAACATCTGCAGCACTACGTGCAGTATTCGCTCAGCGAAGCCTACCTGGCACTGGTGCTCTGCCACAGCATCCTGGAAGATGCGCCGAACAGCTATGGGCGTAGCTTGTTCCTGAAAAAAGAAAGAGTCTTTGCCGAAGCGCTGGAAAGAGCGGAGAAACGGATGATTGAGATGGGTCTCCATCAGGCCGGGGCGGTGATCACCTCGACTTTACACAAGGGCGCGTACTGTACCGTCGAGGTTTACCGTCCGGAGGATTACCAGTATGGAGCCTGGCAGGTCCGGGTGACGCTCAATCCGGCCCGCAAAGGGCAGACAGTACCGAAAATTGAAAGCTGGCTGACCTTCGCCTTCCCGAAAATACCTGAGCGGATCTTTAACGTGGCCAGCCCTTACAGCATGCCGGTGACGGTGAATGAGCAGCTGGAGATCGGTTTCCGGTTTGTGGAAGGCTACACGTTCTTCCACCTGTACTCGAACGGCACAGCTGAGGAGGACAACACGATTAATATTGACGAGGTGGCGGGGAGGCTCGGGGACTATATTGACAGTGAACTGGCTAGGTATCTGCCGGCCTGAGC
>OBAH01001538.1_pt1 | contig 12983 bp, 10 predicted proteins | sample 1517491 | NCBI WGS metagenome assembly OBAH01 (sample SAMN04571697, study PRJEB22368) | human gut metagenome | biome: human gut; material: stool | host: Homo sapiens | place: Luxembourg | collected 2012-08-03
ATTGCCGCCGCGGCGGGTATCCATTACCCGGCTTAAATCGGACATCTTATCATCGCTGGTACGCTTGAAGCGTGCCATCATATCTTCAAAGGCATCTCCTGTAGCAGGCGTATAGGGCTTGGGCGGCTGATAGATATAGGTATTATTCCCGCGAGAGCCACGGCTATCCCGGTTTTCTCGCTGGCCATCACGACTGCGATTTTGCTGGGGCTTTGGCTCCGGCGGTAACAGTGCCTTAATGGAAAGGGCGATTTTATTGTTCTCGTTGATGGCGACCACCTTGGCCTTGACACTGTCCCCCACTTTCAGGTGCTCATTGATGTCCTTGACATAAGTATTTGCTACTTCCGAGATATGTACCATCCCGGAGCCGCCACCATCAATATTAATGAACGCGCCAAAATTGGTGATCTTGCTGACCTTTCCTTCAACTACGGTGCCTACACTCAGCTGCATCTATGGTTGTTCCTCCAGAATTGGTTAGATTACGGGACTACGACATAAACATTTTCTTCAGGATCGCAGTAGTCATTTTCGCCGCGCGCTTCCTGGTTCAAATAGTAATCGCTATTTTCCAGCATACGGTCTATTTCGTCATTTTCGGCCTGTTGACTGGCCACGCGCTGTTGTGCGTCGGCCAGTTCGTTTTTCATCTGGGCAGCCTGCACACGGCCTTTCACAAAATACACCGCAATGAGCAGTACGAGAAAAACGATGATGAGACTTAGAATGCGGTTGGTCTGTTTGATGGTCAGGTGCTTTTTCATTCCCGTTTTCCTCCATACTGTTTTTGGATACTTTATTATACAACAGCCACCGGGACTTTTTCAAGCTGTTTTTAGGTGTTTTCCTCTTGATAGTGGATTTTTTACAGACAGTGGATATGGAATGAAAAAGCCGCTGGGCCAAAGTGATGATCGGACTCAATAAAAAAGAAAAAACACGGTGGACCATCAGCAGTAGCCAGTTAAAAAAACGGATTACCAACCGGCTGACTGTATTGTGGTACAGCAACCAGCCGATAATAACACCAAGGATGATGAAGTAACGCAAGCGGCCGGCCGATTCCATGAGTAGATAGTTGAATAGCAAGACTCCGAACAGAAGAAAATAGAGAATATCAAGGATAACATGGGGTTGTGCTTGCGCGGGAAATAATCCGCGAATAGTGTAGAATGCATCATAAAGCAAACTGAGCAATGTACCAAGCAGCAGCGACTGCAAAAACTGTATAACAGGAGGAACTGCGGATATCAGTGTCACGCCGGAACATTCCCCCTTTAGCGGAACAGACGGCCGAAAAAGCCGCTGGATTGCGGTTGGTTATCGGTATAAGTTAGGCTGATGATCTCTCCTTCCAAAGAAAGATCGCCGCTTTCCACATCGATGCGGTTGATGTGCAGGTCATAACCGTGGATAATGAGTTCGCCCAGTTCGGTGGCTAAGGCTACGGTTTCTTCATCAAAGCTCTCTACATCAGTCACCCCGCTGACAGAAAGCCGCTTTCGATCTTCAATTACGAGGGTGTGAGGAGCACTCATTGCAGTAGAGCTCATGTCTTTCATGCGTTCCATTTTTTGTCCCCCTTTTTATAAAATGGTGAGATCTTGCTACACTATATGCGGTGGCTGGACAAAATATCCGGGAAAAGAAAAGCCTGAGGTTTTTGAAACCTCAGGTCTTATTCTTTATAGAAATGTTTCATGAAACATTTTGAAGGCAATTTACCCGAAAAAGCTGATTTGACTGCTTTCTGGTAGAGAGGCCAGTGAACCATGCTCCCGGAGCAGATCGATGACCGTTTTACTGACGCCGGCACGGGTTGTCAAGTCATCGATGGAAAGGTAAGGACCTTTCTTCCCGGCTTCCGCCAAGGAGGTGGCAGCGGCTGCGCCCAATCCTTTTAACGCTGTAAATGGTAAGCGCAGTTTATCCCCTTCTAGACGATATAATGTTGCATCAGATTGATACAAATCCACGGGAAGCAGCTCAATTCCACGCAAAAGCATCTCATAAGTTACCTGCAGTGTTTCCAACTGGTCGCTCTCCTTCTGGGAGATATCATTCCCCTTAGCTGTGAGCGACAAGATCTTTTGCTTTACAGCTGCGGGCCCAAGGATAGCTGTATTGGCGTCGAAGTCATCTCCGCGTGAGGTGAAATATACAGCATAGAATTCCCGCGGGCGGTAGACCTTGAACCATCCCAAACGGACGGCAGCGATAACATAGGCTGCGGCGTGCGCCTTCGGGAACATATACTGGATTTTGAGACAACTATCAATATACCACTGCGGAACATTATGAGCCAACATATCCTGCTTCATTTCATCGGTCAGCAGTTTGGGGGCTTTACCTTTACGGGTGATCTCCATGATCTTAAAGGCGAGCTTGGGTTCCATCCCATGGTGCAGCAGGTATGTCATTATGCTATCACGAGTACCGATTACTTCGGAAATAGTACAGGTGCCGTTGCGGATCAGGTCCTGTGCATTGCCCAACCAAACAGCGGTGCCGTGGGAAAGCCCGGAGATTTGCAACAGATCAGAGAAAGTTTTCGGCTTTGCTTCCAGCAGCATTCCGCGTACAAACCCAGTACCCATTTCCGGCAGAGCCAGTGTGCCATTGGCAATGCCGATATCATCCAGTGTGATTCCAAGCGCTTCACAGGATGTGAACAGCGTATAAACTGCCGGATCATTGGTAGGGGTATCATTGATTTTAAGCCCCGTATAATCCTCCAAATGCTTGTATAGTGTTGGTACAACATGCCCCAGTTCATCCAGCTTGAGGATAGTATCATGGAGTGAGTGGAAATCGAAATGGGTGGTGATGATATCGGAGTTTGGATCATCGGCCGGGTGCTGCACTGGACAGAAATCGTAGACCTCATAGTCATTGGGAATAACGACCATGCCACCGGGATGTTGGCCAGTGGTGCGCTTGACACCAGTGCAGCCTTGGATCAGTCGATTTTCTTCGGCATTGGTGACAGTTTGGCCGCGCTCCTCCAGGAAATGCTTAACATAGCCAAAAGCGGTCTTATCCTTAACGGTACTGATAGTACCTGCTTTGAACACATGGTCACGGCCAAATAGTTCTTCGGTATACCGGTGGGCACGGGACTGATATTCATTGGCAAAGTTAAGATCGATATCCGGTTCTTTATCGCCATCAAAGCCCAGGAAAGTCTCAAATGGGATCTCGTGACCATCCTGGTACATCTCTATCCCGCAGTTCGGACATTTTTTATGGGGAAGGTCAAATCCGGAACCATAGCTGCCATCAGTGATAAATTCGCTGTGCTTGCACTTACGGCAAAGATAATGCGGCGCCAGCGGGTTGACCTCCGAAATGCCTGCCATAGTAGCTACAAATGAGGAACCAACCGATCCACGGGAACCGACCTGATAGCCTTCCTCATTGGAACGGTAAATAAGCTTTTGGGCGATCATATACAGCACTGCAAAGCCGTGTTTGGTAATAGAATCCAACTCGCGATTCAGGCGCTTCTCCACAATCTCTGGCAGGGGGTCGCCGTACATTTCCTTGGCGCGGGTAGTGGTAATGCGAATCAGATCCTCTTCCGAGCCTGGAATGCTGGGCGGGAATGTGCCTTTTGGAATTGGACGAACATATTCCACGCTTTCGGCAATTTTGCGGGGGTTATCAATAACGATTTCCCGCGCGGTCTCATCTGGCAGATAATCAAATTCCTTCAGCATCTGGTCAGTTGTACGGAAGAAGAGTGGTGCCTGATTATCCGCATCCTTAAAGCCCATCCCAGCCATCAGGATTTCCCGAAAGCGAGCATCTTTCTGTTCCATAAAGTGAACATCACCGGTGGCAACGACCGGAATACCAAGCTGTTTGCCGAGTTTAAGTACAGTGATATTGAAGTTCTGAATGTCCTTTTCACTGCGGACCTCTCCATCCCGTACCATGAACATATTATTACCTAGGGGCTGGATCTCCAAATAATCGTAAAAAGAAGCGATATCGCAAAGCTCAGCCCATTTCTTCCCTTCCCGGATTGCTTTATAGAGTTCGCCGGCTTCACAGGCGGAGCCAACCAACAGTCCCTCCCGGTATTTTACCAGCAGACTCTTAGGAATTCGAGGCTTTTTATGGAAGTATTCCAAATGAGAAGCGGAGATTATCTTGTAGAGGTTTTTAAGGCCAACTTGATTTTGCACTAGCAGAACAATATGGTAGGGATGAGTTTTGGTGTTGTTCTGCTGGCCAATGGAGTGATTAATCTCCGACACCATAGTAATCTTCTTTTCTGCAACCAGTTCGTCCAGCATCTTGAGGAAGATCTCGGCAAGTACGCGGGCATCGTCATCGGCACGATGATGGTGCTTCTGTTCCACACCCATATGCTCCGCTAGGGTATCCAACTTGTGTTTTCTCAGTTCCGGATACATGGCACGGCCCATCACCAGGGTGTCTATCTGCACCGGGTCCTCTTCCCTGCCACAGCGACGGATGGCTGTCCGCAAAAAGCCCATATCGAAATCTGCATTGTGGGCGACAAAGATATCACAGCCATCACAGAAATGGAAAAACTGTTCTAGCGCTTCGCTTTCGGTGGGGGCACCGGCCACCATCTCATTGGTGATACTGGTAAGTCGGGTAATTTCGGGTGAAATGGCTTTTTCGGGGTCGACAAAGGTATCAAATGAGTCGATGATCTGGCCGTTTTCTACCTTAACCGCACCAATTTCGATGATGCGCTCACTGGCGTTAGAGAGACCAGTGGTTTCCAGATCGAATACAATATATCGACCATCGATTACTGCGTCTGTTTGGCCCTTTACGGCGGGCAGCATGTCATTGATGAAATAGCCTTCGACGCCATAAATCGCCTTAAACTCAGGATCATCCTTCCGAATCTTATCAACAGCGTTCATGACCTCTGGGAAGGCCTGCACCACGCCGTGGTCGGTAATGGCGATGGCCGGATGCCCCCATTCATGGGCACGGTATACCAACTGTTCTGCCGGGGTTACGGCATCCATGGCTGACATGGTGGTGTGCAGATGCAGCTCTACACGCTTTACTGGGGCGTCATCGGTGATAATGTTCTTCTTGACGGTGTTGATATTGCGAGGACGCATGACCATATCGCGGTCATATTTATCGTATGAAATATCGCCTTGGATCAGGATCGTGTCACCGACACTGATGGCTTCCAACTTGGCCTTATTGCCAATCTCATCAAATATTTTGAGATTGATGGAGCCGGTATAATCGGTGATCGCGATACTCATGATGAAGTGGTTATTATCCCGAGTGATGCGGCTTTCCGTAGAAAAAACATCACCCCAAATAACCGCTGAACCGGTATCCAGTGCCAAACCGGAAATGGGCATGGGGGAGCCTTTAATTAGACGGTAATTGCCTACAGGCTTTTTGCTGCTTTCCTCATAAGGGGTATCCGCTTTTTCTCGCTTAGGGGCACGGGGCTTGGAAGATGTCTTTGGCGCTGCAGGAGCAAAAGCGCTCTCTTCCTGTAGCGGCTTCGACAAAGGAGTAGCATCTTCCCACGGAGGCCTCTTCCGGAATGGGAGGAGTCTCCGGGATATAGTCATCTACTACAGTTGGTCTCGGATCCATGGGTTTCAGCTCGTAATCCGGAACGGGAATAAAACTAACCTGCGGCCGTATACCAAATAACGCTTCTGCTTGTGCGGCAATTTTCCCTGGCAAAGCAAGTGGCTCCAGAAATGTCACCGTTTGTTCCGGCAGCCTAACTGTAAAGCACCTGTTATCATACATAATCTCTGCCCGGCGAAAAAAGCCATTGACGGGAACATTAGCAGCCTTTAGATGGTCTATCACGAGGGAAAATGCTTCGGGACCAAGTAACTCAGATGGATACCGAGCAGAAATGGCAACTGAACGAGCGCTGAGATTCATGGAAAGAATGCGCTGAGCTTCGGCAATTGCTGAATATGGGATAATGCATGGAGAAGAAAGGGCAACACGAATAGCATTGTCCTCTGTGGCAATTTGTAACCCTACCACTTCGCTTTCCCGCAGTGGGGCGTTATAGCAGTTTTTTTCTATGTATTTACCGAATACATCTTCAAATCTCTGCAAAGCTATTCTCCTTTACAGCTTTTCAACTTCATCCAGTAGAGTATTTATTACTTGCTCGGGTGAAACCTTATACAGCGGTTTGCCCTTTGCAAAAAACAAAAACTCCCCATTGCCGCCAGCAATGCCGATATCAGCATCAGCGGCTTCACCAGGGCCATTGACCGCACAGCCCATTACAGCAACTTTAATGTCCTTATGTACTGCGGAAAGTACATGCTCCGCTTCCTCTGCAATTCGGAGCAAATCGACTTGGCAGCGGCCGCAGGTGGGGCAGGATACAAATTGAACCCGGCTGTGTTCAAAACCAAGCGCAGCCAATAAATCCCTGGCGGCATATACCTCCCGTACAGGATCAGCAGTGAGTGATACACGAACTGTATCGCCTATGCCTTCGCACAGCAGCGCCCCAAGGCCGGCACTGGATTTGATAATCCCCATGCGTTCGGTGCCGGCTTCTGTCACACCTAGGTGCAGCGGGCAGTCCACCTTTTGCGCCAGCAGTCTGTTCGCTTCCACCGTTGTAATGGTATCGCTGGACTTAATGGCAACAAGATAATCGGTAAAATGCTCGTCCTCCAGCAGCTGAATATGCCTTAATGCCGATTCCACCAGTGCTTCCGCGGTGGGGCGGCCGTATTTTTGCAGAATATCCTTTTCCAGCGATCCGCTGTTAACACCAATCCTAATGGGGATATGTCGATCACGGCATGCTTCTACCACGGCATGAACGCGATCACTTCCGCCAATGTTGCCTGGATTGATTCGGACTTTATCGATGCCGGCTTTAACTGCTGCAATTGCCAACCGATAATCGAACTGAATATCGGCAACCAGTGGGATATCCACTTCATTTTTGATGGCGGAGATCAACCGAATATCATCCATAGTGGGAATGGCCAGGCGTACGATATCACAGCCAGCCTCTTTTAATACCAGCGTTTGAGCAATGTTGGCCGCAAGATCTGAGGGAGCAACACATAGCATAGATTGCACCGCTATGGGATGGCCAGAACCGATCGCTATATCACCAACATGGACTGTATTTGTTGTTCTGCGCTGCATGGTACTTCCCTCCCTGCTTTTAATGAATGAGCTTTATTATATCGCTGAATGTGACGATGGCAATAAGTCCCAACAGCAGAATAATGCCAATGCGGTGTACCCATGCTTCAAACCTTAGAGGTACAGGCCGGCGGAGGATCATTTCAATAAGAACGAACAGGATGCGTCCTCCATCCAATGCCGGCAGAGGCAGCAAATTAAATACACCAACATTGATGGTGATATAGGCCACAAGCAGCAGGAAAGAACGAAGCCCCTGCGAAGATGCCTGTGAGATAATCGTCGCAGTGCCCACTGGACCGCTGATTGCCTGCAAGCCATATCGGCCAGTAAAGACATCAATGACAGAATACCACACCTGCTTAACGAGGGAGAAGGTCCAGTGCCATGCATAGGTGATGGTATTGCTGAAATTCACCGGTTCGCCAAGGAATTTGAAGTCCATGTGCATCCCTGTAATGCCATCGGAGAGCTCCTCGGTTCTAAATGGAACGGTGACCTCCATCACCTCGCCGTCACGGATCAGGGTAAAATCAATTGTGCCATCCTGGTCACGAAGCATTTGAAAGGTAGCATCGCCATAAAATCGGGTGTTGTAACCATTTACCTTGATGATCTCATCACCGGCTTGCAGATAATTGGCAGAAACGGAATCCTCATCAAATACTGCTACCGTTGTGGTGCCGATGAGTCCGGACATGGCGGTGACAACGATGAGAATGATAAAACCAAGGATCACATTCATGACGGCGCCTGCAGCCATAATAATAAACCGCTGCCAGGCTGGTTTTTCATACAGTGGGCCGCCCTCTGCCGCGGAAACAATTTTCTCCCGGACAACTGCACCGCTTCCAGCGTCATCCTCTCCTTCCATGGCCACATAGCCGCCGATGGGAAACGCCCGAAGGGTATACTGTGTACCGCGTTTAATGCGGCTCCACAGCTTCGGCCCCATACCAAAGGAAAACTCCTCCACTTTTACATGAAAGAGCTTGGCAAAGAGAAAATGGCCGCTTTCGTGCAGCATGATGATAACGCCAAAGACCAAAATGGTGAGAATAACGGTTTTCAAATGTGCCTCCTAAGATTAAAAAGCAATGGGCCAGTAAGTAGCGATGAAATATACCGCCGGGGTGATGAACAGTACGCTGTCAAAGCGATCCAGCACACCGCCGTGGCCCGGCATTAGGTTACCATAGTCTTTAATACCGTATGTACGCTTGATAATGGAGAACGAAAGATCCCCCACAACACTAAGCAGTGCCAGCAGCGGGGTAAGCAAGCAGATACGACCAAAATGAAGAGTAAGCGGATTGATAAGATAGCCAATCCCCTGCGCAGCCAGCCAGTTGATAAGCGCCATAATACCTATATTGCCCAGAATGGCAAAGACCAAACCGCCAATGAGCCCCTCCACTGTCTTTTTAGGACTGATCTCCGGGCAGAGCTTATGTTTTCCACACAGCATACCGGTAAAATAGCCACCGATATCACTCCACCAGGCACTGCCAAGCAGGAAAGCAAGATATAAAATCCCCTGTTCATTGCCAAACTGATCCCGGAACTGAAGAATCAAACCAAATACGACCGGCAAACCAACTCCCATTAAAAGGGCGTAAGCACCTTCTCGGATGGTGAACACCTTATGGTGTTCCAAAATATATGCAAATACCAGTACGACCAATGCATATACGGCTGGCATGATGTAGCTTCTGCCATGCGGAATAAGCAGAATAAGAACAGCAAACAACATACTGTAAAGCGTAACACGCCAGTGTTTTTTAGTTAAGCTGGCGGCATGGTGGCCTTCATAGATGCCGATAACCGCCAGTGCTGTAATAAACAGATTAAAGATGATCGTATCGTAAAACGCAATGGCGACTCCCAGAATGATAAGACCAACCAATGCGGAAATGATCCGTGTTTTCATTTGATTCCTCCAAAGCGGCGGTCCCGCCCGACATATTCCCACAAGGCTTCATTCAGGTGCTGCTGGGTAAAATCTGGCCACAGTACATCCATAAACACAAATTCAGCATAGGCACTCTGCCATAGCATAAAATTAGAAAGGCGTTTTTCCCCACTAGGCCGGATGATAAGATCCGGATCCGGTTGCCCGATAGTATACAAGTATTGCTCCAAATCCGGAAATTCGAGCTGGGTGGCGTTTTTCTTTCCTGTACTGCAGTCCTGCGCTATCATGTGTGCGGCATGCAGTAGCTCTTCCCTGCCGCCGTAATTAACAGCTAGATTGACCGTAAGATCGGTAAAATGCTCACTGGCCTTTTCTGCCTTATCAATGGCCTTTTGCAGTCTTTCACTTAGGCGGGCGCGGTCACCGATGATACGCAGACGGATTTCTTCTTTGATATACTGCTCACTGTCATCCAGGTAGTGCTGCAGCATTTGCATGATGACTGCTACTTCGTGCGCTGGTCGCTTCCAGTTTTCCGTGGAAAAGGCATATACCGTCAAGTAACGAATACCAATTTTTTTGCAGTAGCGGGCAATGTCCATAAAGACCTCGCTGCCACGGCGGTGTCCATATTCACGAGCCAGTCCGCGTGCCTTGGCCCATCGGCCATTGCCATCCATAATAATGCCGATGTGCTGAGGGAGGTATTCTGTCGGGGGCGGTACAGCAGTTTTATCCTTAGGCATATATTCCATTGCTAATCTCCCTCCTGTGCTCAAAAACCAAAATTCAAAATCAGCCCCACCAACCGGGAACGGCCGGTGAGGCTGACGATTTTTGTGGACGGCCGTAGGTTCCACTTAAACGGACATGATCTCTTTTTCTTTTTCGGCGGTAATCTTATCGATCTCTGCGATGTACTTGTCAGTAATCTTTTGACAATCATTCTCCAGGTTTTTCAGGTCATCCTCTGTGATCTCGCTGGCTTTCTTCATCGCTTTCAGTTTATCGTTGGCATCACGGCGGATGGAGCGGATCGCAACCTTGGATTCTTCACCCATCTTGGCGATGCTTTTCGCTAAATCTTTTCTGCGCTCTTCGGTGAGAGGTGGGAACAAAAGGCGCAGGACAGTACCATCGTTATTGGGATTGATACCAATATCAGAAGCCTGAATGGCCTTCTCGATGGATTTAAGGGTAGACTTATCGTATGGCTGGATGACCAGTGTACGAGCCTCCGAAACAGATACCGCGGCCAGCTGGTTAACGCGGGTGGGCACGCCATAGTAATCCACCTCCAGCTTATCCAGCACGGCAGGGTTGGCGCGGCCGGCACGGATGGCAGCCAGTTCCTCACGCAGGACGGAAATAGTTTTGGTCATTTTCTCTTCATGCAGTTTTAGTTCGGGGTTCATTATTTTATGCCTCCTTCACAATTGTTCCAATATCATAGCCGCACAGCGCACGGCAAATATTCTCGGGATCAGAAAGATCAAATACTACAATCGGGATTTTGCTTTCGCGGCAGAGAGACGCTGCTGTCATATCCATCACATTAAGATTCTGCGCCAGCACCTGCGAAAAGCTGACGGTGCTGTACCTCTTGGCATCGGGGTACTTCTTAGGGTCTTTGTCATAAACACCATCCACCATGGTAGCCTTCAGAATCGCATCGGCATCGATTTCAGCAGCTCTCAGCGCGGCGGCTGTATCGGTGGAAAAGAACGGATTGCCCGTGCCGCAGCCAAAGATCACAACACGGTCTTTTTCCATGTGCCGTACCGCACGGTTGCGGATATAGGGCTCCGCGAACTGTTCCATGGTTATAGCGGTCTGAACGCGCACCGGCACATCCAGCGATTCCAGTGCATCGGCCAGGGCCAACGCGTTGATAACGGTAGCCAGCATACCCATGTGGTCTGCACGAGTCCTGTCCATTTTACCGCTGGAGCGGCCACGCCAAAAGTTGCCGCCGCCGACAACGATGCCCATCTGTACTCCCAATGTTTGGACTGCGGTTTTTATATTTTTACAGATCTCCAGCACCACATCATAATTGATGCCATTCCCCTGCTGCCCGGCAAGAGCTTCTCCGCTCAGCTTCAGAATCACACGCTTATAGCGAACTTCCAACGGACTGTAACGACCCAATCTGTATTCCCCCTTTGGTTGATACCGCTGCTTCTTAACTATTATACATGAATGAATCAAATCAGTAAAGAGCAATCAAAAGATAAATTTTGAACAGTTTATTTCAAAAGGCCGTCAGCACCGCCACGATCCCGCAACAGCGGGATCATTCCATCAGTACATTCTACTGTTCCGTCCGCGAAGATCCACATGGCCTCCCAGCCCATTTTTTCCGCCATAGCACGGGAATCCTCATATGGAAGGGTATACAGTGTTGTGGATGCAAGGTCAGCAATACCGCTATCCGGGATAATAACAGTGACACCTCGGTAATAAGCAGCAGGCATCAGGGTGTCTGGATCGATAATGTGGTGAACACGCTGTTTTCCTACCATATAGTAGCGCTGGTAGTCTCCGCTGGTAACTACGCAGGTATTATTGACATATGCCACATCAATGGAATTGCCGCCGCCCAGTTCTTCCGCCGTAAAGGGATCCTGAATTCCAATGCCCCAGCCGGAACGAATACCGTCAAGGGGTGGATCGGCGGCCACTACATTGCCACCGGCACTAACAATAAAGGAGGTGAAACCGGCATCGTAGGCTTCCTGGCACGCCAACTGCGTGGCATACCCTTTGGCTACAGCGCCAACATCGAGGCTCATGCCTTCCTTTGCTAAATACACTGTTCCTGCTTCCCTATCCACAATGACATCTTCAATATTACACACTGGGAGCTTTTCCATCAATGATTCTATCTTAGGCAACTTGGCATCGGTGGGGTCAGCAGAGTAGCGTTCCATATAATTGTGCCAAATAGATAGCACGGGCCCCAGCGCAATATTTACTTTTCCATCGGTTTTTCCATACCACTCTTGGCAAAATTCGATAAGGTCAAGTATTTCTTCTCGTACCGGAACAGGCTGGATTCCAGCATTATCATTGATAGTTTTGAGATTATTTTCATCGCTATATTCATAGTAGATATCATACAACTGGCTCAGTTCCTCCATGCGGGACTTAATCTGCCCCGCATACCGCGAAAATTCCTCCTCGGTCTTGCAGTATCCCACGATCTGCACCACCGTATCAAAGGTCCCGTAGAACTGGGCGGAATATTTGGTGTAGCCGGTATCGGGCGTTTTTTGGACGCCGCATCCGGGCAGCAGCAGGAACACCGCCGTCAGCAAAGCAATCAGTTTTTTCATCTTGAACTCTCCGTTTCTTGTCTTTCTTTATATTCTACAATTCTTATGGCATAAAATCAATCTTTGTATTTCCTCCTCATACAGTTATAGTCATTCGTGTGCTGTAACAATTAACAGATATACGGATTATCGAATTAGAAAATACAGCATTTTAACAAAAAAATTATAGGCATCTTGCAGAATAACTTGTAAAATAGTATAATAAACAAGTATCGAACAAAAAACAAAACGATACATACTTTTCAAGGAGGAAAAGAAAATGAAAAAGTTTATTGCAATGCTTCTGGTTGCGATGATGGCTCTTTCTCTGGTAGCCTGCGGCAATGATCCCGCTCCTACTCCTGATCCCGAGCCCACCGCTTCCACCTACAAGACTGGTCTGGGCATGGTTGTTTCCATGAGCGGCACTGATGCCGAGGATGAGGATCCCGCCAAGACTCAGGCTGATGTTACTGTTTGCGAGGCTACCTTCGATCAGGATGGTAAGATCGTTGCCATCTCCTTTGATGTAGTTCAGGCGAAGGCTACCGTTGATGCTGACGGCGTTGTTACTGTTGCCGAGGATG
>OBAH01001543.1_pt1 | contig 12939 bp, 14 predicted proteins | sample 1517491 | NCBI WGS metagenome assembly OBAH01 (sample SAMN04571697, study PRJEB22368) | human gut metagenome | biome: human gut; material: stool | host: Homo sapiens | place: Luxembourg | collected 2012-08-03
ATGTCTCAGAAATTTGGACTGATGGGACTGGCATCTCAGGAAAATCAGTATTTGTCAGGACGTGCGGTGCTGAACTGTGGTGATGATACTGCAACAGAGATTGATCATGAGGTTATGCAGCTTCTGCATTATTCTTATGAAGAAGCCAAGAGACTTCTGAATGAGCACAGAGAGGCACTGGATAAGATTGCCGGATATCTCATCAGCAGAGAGACGATCACTGGTAAGGAATTTATGAAGATCTTCCGTGCGGTTGAGAAAGGACTGGAGATTCCGGAGAATCTGGATGACCTTCCGGATGAAGTACAGACGACTGCCGACAGGACAGCAGTGGAAAATACAGAAGGGTTGACAGCGGAAGAAACACCGGCAGAACCTGTACATGAAATTTCTGCTGTTGATGTGACTGAAACAGACAACGACGAATCTGATTCTGAGGAGTAATATGTTTCAGATTGAAGAAGAACTAAAAAAACTTCCCGCGAAACCGGGTGTCTATCTGATGCACGATGAACGGGATGAGATCATTTATGTAGGAAAAGCGATCAGCCTTAAAATTTTCAGAGTAGCCGTAACAAAGGTGCCAAGATTGAGCAGATGGTCACCCACATAGCCAGATTTGAATATATCATTACAGATTCTGAACTGGAGGCCCTGGTCCTTGAAAGCAATCTGATCAAGGAACATCGACCGAAATACAATACCATGCTGAAAGATGACAAGAGTTACCCGTTTATTAAGGTGACTGTTCAGGAGGCTTATCCAAGGGTATTGTTCGCCAGAAGAATGAAAAAAGACAAGAACCGTTATTTTGGTCCATATACCAGTGGTGGCGCTGTAAAAGATGTCATAGAACTGGTACGTAAATTGTATCAGGTACGTTCTTGTAATCGGAACCTTCCGAGAGACTGTGGAAAGGACCGTCCATGCCTGTATTATCACATGAAACAGTGCATGGGCCCGTGTACCGGCCATGCGGATCAGCGTGCCTATAAAGAAAATATCCAGAAGGTCATTCGTTTTCTAAACGGAGATTTTCAGGAAACGATCGATCAACTCACTGAAAAAATGCAGAAAGCATCTGAAGAAATGCGCTTTGAGGATGCTGCAGAAGCTCGAGATCTGATACGAAGTATCCAGAAGATCGGCGAGCGGCAGAAGATTACAGCATATGGAGAAGAAGACAGAGATATCATAGCGTGTGATATGGATGAAAGCCTTGATCTGCGAGAACAGGATGCAGTTGTTCAGGTGTTTTTTATGCGTGATGGCAAGCTGATTGGAAGGGATCATTTTTATCTGAGAGTGGCCAGAGGAGATACCCGGTCACAAGTATTGTCCAGTTTTGTAAAGCAGTTTTATGCCGGTACACCATTTATTCCGGGAGAGATTACACTGCAGACAGAGATAGAAGATGCGGATGTTATTGAGGAATGGCTGACATCCAGAAGAAAACAGAAAGTTCGTATTGTTGTGCCCAAAAAAGGAACCAAGGAAAAGCTTGTTGAACTTGCATGGGAGAACGCGCGAATGGTTCTGGAGAAGGACCGTGAGCGTATTCGAAGGGAAGAAGGCAGAACGATCGGAGCGGTTCATGAAGTGGAAGATTGGCTTGGCCTTAAAGGTCTTAATCGAATGGAAGCCTTTGATATCTCTAATATCAGTGGATTTGAGTCCGTAGGTTCCATGGTTGTTTATGAGAAAGGAAAGCCAAAGCGCAGCGATTACCGTAAGTTTCGCATTAAATCTGTGCAGGGCCCGAACGATTATGCAAGTATGGAAGAGGTTTTGACAAGGCGGTTTACACATGAAAGCAACGGAGAATTTGACAGCTTTTCCAGAATGCCGGATCTGCTTCTGATGGATGGTGGAAGAGGCCAGGTAAATATAGCACTGGGTGTTCTTGATAAACTTGGAATACGGATCCCGGTCTGTGGTATGGTAAAAGATGATCATCATCGAACGAGAGGACTTTATTTTGATAATATTGAAATACCAATCGACACCAACAGTGAAGGATTTCGCCTGATTACAAGAATACAGGATGAGGCTCACCGTTTCGCAATAGAATATCATCGATCGCTTCGAAGTAAAGAACAGGTTCATTCTGTTCTGGATGATATTCCGGGAATCGGCGAACGGAGACGAAAAGCTCTGATGCGACGTTACCGTTCGATAGAAGGAATCCGTGATGCAACGGTAGAAGAACTTGCAGAGACGGAGTCAATGAATATAGGAAGTGCAAAACAGGTGTATGAATTTTTTCACCCGAATAAATAAACATTAAAGGAGAACACATTATGAAAGGTGTATTGATGACAAAGATGGTACAGGAGCTTAACCTTACAAATCTGACTCCTGAAATTGATCTGTCCGAGATGCGGATCATGACGGCGGAAATCAACCGTCCGGCACTGCAGCTGACCGGTTATCTGGAGCATTTTGCAAATGAACGTGTTCAGATCATTGGTTATGTAGAGTACACATATTTGATGCAGCTCAGTGATGAAAAGAGAATGATGAAATATGAACGTTTTATTTCAAGTAAGATTCCATGCGTTATCTTCAGTACGATGACCAAGCCCTCACAGGACATGATCGATATGGCAATCAAATACAATGTGCCGACATTTGTTACAGAGAGAACCACTTCCAGTCTGATGGCAGAGATTATCCGCTGGCTTGGTGTTCAGCTGGCTCCATGTATTTCCATTCATGGTGTGCTTGTAGATGTTTATGGCGAAGGAATTCTGATCACAGGAGAGAGCGGTATTGGTAAGAGTGAAGCTGCATTGGAGCTGATCAAACGAGGACATCGTCTTGTAAGTGATGATGTTGTAGAGCTGCGTAAAGTCAGTGATGTTACTCTGGTAGGCTCGGCACCGGATATTACCCGTCATTTTATCGAACTTCGCGGCATTGGTATTATTGATGTCAAGACACTGTTTGGTGTAGAAAGTGTTAAAGATACGCAGTCTGTTGATCTTGTCATCAAACTTGAAGAGTGGGACCGCGATAAAGAATACGATCGTCTCGGACTTCATGAAGAATATACAGAGTATCTTGGAAACAAGATTGTCTGCCATTCTCTGCCGATCAGACCAGGACGTAATCTGGCGGTTATTGTAGAATCAGCGGCTGTCAACCACCGACAGAAGAAGATGGGATACAATGCGGCAGAAGAACTGTACAAACGTGTACAGGCTAATATTGCACGTAAGCGTGAAAGTTGATAAAATATTTTTTTATAAAACGACTGGCAAACAGGGAAAGGTGGATGAAAATGGGTTCATATTGTTTTGGGATTGATGTAGGGGGTACAACCGTAAAATGCGGTCTTTTCCAGACAGACGGTAATCTTGTTGATAAATGGGAGATTCCTACAAGAACAGAAAATAAAGGCGAAAACATTCTTCCGGATGTGGCAAAGGCTATTCAAGACAAAATGGCAGAAAAAGGTATTGAGAAAGCCGATGTGGAAGGTGTTGGAATCGGAATTCCGGGACCGATCAATTCTAAAGGGGAAGCCGCATGTGCGGTAAATCTTTACTGGGGATTTACACCGGTAGCACAGATCCTTCATGATCTGACAGGACTTAAAGCATGTGCAGGAAATGATGCCAATGTTGCTGCTCTGGGAGAAGCGTGGAAAGGTGCAGCTGCCGGCTCTGATAATGTCATCATGGTGACACTTGGTACAGGTGTGGGTGGCGGAATCATTGTAGATGGCAAAATCGTTGCCGGAACACATGGTGCCGGTGGTGAAATCGGTCATGTGCTGGTTGTACGTGGCGAAGCAGAAAAATGTAACTGCGGCAATCAGGGATGTCTGGAACAGTATGCATCTGCTACCGGAATCGTACGTGTGGCAGGAAGAATGCTTGCTGCATCTGAAGAAGACAGTACTCTTCGCGGACTCCAGAACATCACAGCAAAAGATGTCCTTGATGCATTCAAGGAAGGTGATGCACTTGCAGTGCGTACCATGGAATATGTAGGAGATCTTCTTGGTGGAGCACTTGCTGGTTTTGCAGCAGTTGTTGATCCGGAAGCAATCGTAATCGGTGGAGGGGTATCCAAGGCCGGACAGCCACTGATTGACTGCATTCAGAAATATTATATGAAATATGCATTTCCATCCTGCAAAGATACGCAGATTGTTCTTGCAACACTTGGAAATGACGCTGGGATCTGCGGCGCAGCTAAAATGGTTCTTTAAGAATAATATTCTGAGAATAAAAGATCGTAAAATAAGAGATAAATACATAGAAGAAGCTTTCTATAAAAGGGAAGCTTCTTTTTTAATGTCAAAAATGTGAAGTTTTTATTTAGGGCTTTATTTACGAATTCTTATTTGTTATAATAAAACGGACTATTAAGGAGGAAAACCATGAATTACGGAAAAAAATCAGTCTCAAAGAAGCGAAATTCGCTGATTTCCCGTACTGCCATGATGGGAAAAAGAGCGCATGTTTCGTTGATCAGAGTCCTGTTTGTTGCTTTGATCACAATTTGCGTGGTTATAGGATGTACAGGAATCGGGGCTTTTCGAGGAATAATAGACAATGCACCGGATGCGAATGATATTGATATATCACCTCTGGGATATGCGACTTTTTTGTACGACGGGGACGGCAATCAGCTTCGTAAACTGACAGCACCAAGTTCCAACCGACTTCCGGTTTCCATAGACCAGATCCCGCTGGATCTTCAGCATGCAGTCGTGGCAATTGAAGATGAGCGTTTTTATGAGCATAATGGAATTGACGTAAGAGGTATTCTCCGTGCGTTTGTAAAGAATATCACATCTGGAGACCTTTCAGAAGGTGCCAGTACTATTACACAGCAGCTGCTTAAAAATAATGTATTTACGAACTGGACACAGGAATCAACCTGGCTGGAGCGTTTTACGCGTAAGATCCAGGAACAGTATCTTGCTGTTGAGGTCGAGAAGAACATCAATAACAAAAATGTAATTCTTGAAAACTATCTGAATACAATCAACCTGGGAGCCGGCACTTATGGCGTTCAGGCAGCGGCACACAAATATTTTGACAAAGATGTCTGGGATCTGAATCTTTCAGAATGTGCGACTCTGGCAGGAATCACACAGAATCCGACACAGTATAATCCAATTGAGCATCCAGAAGCAAACGCCAAAAGACGTAAAGAAGTTCTGGACCATATGCTGGATCAGGGATACATTACACAGGAACAGTATGATCAGGTGATCAATGATGACGTATATTCGGGTATTCAGGCAGCACAGGTTTTGAACTCCGAAACAGAAAATACGGTTTATTCTTACTTCGAGGATGAACTAATCGATCAGGTGGTCGATGACCTGATGAATATTAAAGGTTATACCCGCACACAGGCACAGAATCTTGTGTACAGCGGTGGATTGAGCATTTATACAACACAGGATGCACGAATCCAGAGCATCCTCGATGAAGAATATGCAGATCCATCCAATTATCCGGATTATGTACAGTATGCACTGGATTATGCATTGACAGTCAAGAATCCACAGGGTGAAGAAGTAAACTACAGTAAAGAAATGCTGAAACTTTATTTTCAGAATGAGGATCCGGAATTTGACCTTCTGTTTGATTCACAGGAAGAAGGACAGGAATATGTGGATCGTTATAAAGCAAGTATTCTTGCGGATGGCAGCACGGTTAGCTGAGCGTGTAAGCTTTGCACCACAGCCGCAGTCTTCAATGAGTGTTATTGATCAGCATACTGGTTATGTTAAGGCCATTATTGGTGGTCGTGGAGAAAAGACAGCCAGTCTGACTCTGAACCGAGCAACAGATACGACCAGACAGCCTGGTTCTACATTTAAGATTCTTTCCACGTATGCACCAGCTCTCAATGAGAAGGGAATGACACTTGCAACAACGTTTGAAGATGAACCTTACAACTATCCGGATGGATCTCCAGTCAATAATGCTTCCAAGAGTTATGGTGGAACAACGACGATCCGAAAGGCAATTCAGAATTCCGTTAACGTTGTGGCAGTAAAATGTCTGGAAGAGGTTACTCCACAGCTTGGTCTGCAGTATCTGGATAATTTTGGATTTACAACACTGGCTCATGGAACAGAAGCGGACAGAGATGCCAATGGAACGGTCTGGACAGATGCGAACCTTCCACTTGCACTCGGCGGTCTGACACATGGTGTAACGAACGTAGAGCTTTGTGCAGCATATGCGGCAATTGCCAACAGTGGTAATTATATTGAACCAATCTATTATACAAAGATTTTGGATCATAATGGAAATGTCCTGATTGAAAAGAACTCTGCAGGAAGATCTGTGATAAAAGAGAGTACAGCATGGCTGTTGACGAGTGCTATGGAAGATGTTGTAACACAGCCTGCCAGCTTGATAATATGACAGTTGCAGGAAAGACAGGTACAACAGATGCGTACAATGACCTCTGGTTTGTAGGATATACACCATATTATACATGTGCAGTTTGGTCAGGATATGACAATAATGAAAAACTTCCGGAGGACGCCCGAAACTTCCATAAGAACCTTTGGAAGAAAGTAATGACACGAATTCATGAAGGCCTTGAGGACAGAGATTTTGATATGCCTGCAAGTGTTGACAAGATAAGTGTTTGTGAAGAGACGGGACTTCTTCCAAGAGCTGGCTGTCCGGTTATTACAGAATACTTTGATATTGGTGATATACCGACTGATTATTGTGATCAGCATTTCTACGGAGATGACGAAAGCGGTATGCAGGAATACACAACGGAAGAAGAAATATACAATCCAGAACCGACACCGGATCCGAATAATCCGAATGGTGATAATACCGGTGATAATACGGGCGACAATACCGGAGATAACACGGGTGATAATACGGGAGATAATACCGGAGATAACACCGGTGGTAATACGGGAGATAATACCGGAGATAATACCGGAGATAACACCGGAGATACCGGCGGTGGAGATGCCGGTGGCGGAGATACTGGTGGAGGAGATACCGGTGGCGATACTGGCGGCGGAGATGCCGGTTATACAGAAGAATAGTATCTGAATATAGGCTGTGATCGTCCTGGACGGTTGCAGCCTGTGTTTTAGGAAGGAGTACTTATGCTGGAACAGTACAGAACAGTATATGAAGGTGGAGAAGGCGAGATCACTGAAAAAAAATCACGCTTCATCGCGACAGTTCATCCAGTGGAAAGTGAAGAAGAAGCGTTGGCTTTTCTGGAAGAGATGAAAAAAAAATACTGGGATGCAAGACACAATTGCTATGTGTATTCGATTGGGATGAACCGTGAATTTACCAGATGCAGTGATGATGGAGAACCTTCCGGAACTGCTGGAAGGCCAATGCTTGATGTGATCCTTGGAGAAGATATTTACAATGTGGCGGTTGTAGTAACAAGATATTTTGGAGGCGTGCTGCTTGGAACAGGTGGACTTGTAAGAGCGTATTCCAAAGCAGTGCAGGAAGGCCTTGCTGCAAGCAAGGTGATTCTTAAACAAAAGGGAATCGCACTTAAGATTACGACAGATTATACAGGACTCGGCAAGATACAGTACATTGCAGGAGAAAGAAACATTCCAGTGCTGGATAGTGAATATACGGACAAAGTGGTCATGAAACTGTTGGTTCCAGTGCAGGATGTAGGAAGCGTACAGAAGGCAATTACAGAAGGAACGAATGGAAGAGCCGGAATCGAAAAAGATCAGGAACTGTATTATGCAGTGATCGACGGAAAAGTTATAACATTTGATCATTAGAATATGGGAATAAAAAAGAAGCCGGAAGGTAACGGGTTCTATCTGAAAAGGATAGATATCGCACCATCAGGCTTCTCTTCATTTACTTGAAGAGTTTGCTGAATCAGCACTTCTCTGGTTCTGGATAATCTACACCAAAGGTTTCGACAGTCATAGATTTGATCTGCTGATCATCCAACGGTCTGTCTCTAAAATCTGTTTCGGTTTCAGCAATTTTGTTTACAACATCCATGCCCTCGATCACTTTGCCAAATGCAGCATAGCTTCCGTCCAGATGTGGAGCAGCTTTGTGCATAATGAAGAACTGGCTTCCACCGGAATTTGGATGCATGGCTCTTGCCATGGAAAGAACTCCTGGGGTATGAGCAAGATTATTTGCAATGCCATTTTGAGCAAATTCTCCTTTGATGCTATATCCCGGACCACCCATTCCGGTTCCGTCCGGGCATCCGCCCTGAATCATAAATCCATTGATGACACGATGAAAGATAAGTCCGTCGTAGAAACCTTTTTTGACAAGACTGATAAAATTATTTACTGTATTCGGTGCAATTTCCGGATACAGTTCTGCTTTCATAACATCACCGTTCTCCATAGTGATAGTTACAACAGGATTTGTATTTGCCATAATCATAGTCTCCTTTTGCAAAAAGTATTGTTTTTCTCTGTGCGCTCTATTATAATATGCAAAGAACAATTCTGCAAGGAAAAAGGTGATTCAACAGATGGTAACAGAGACAAGAAGCCCTGAAGAAACATATGCTCTGGGTGAGAAAATAGGAAAAGCAGCCCAGCCTGGACAGATTTATACCCTGACCGGAGATCTGGGGGTAGGTAAAACGGTTTTTACACAGGGGGTGGCAGCGGGACTTGGTATTACAGAACCGGTAAGCAGCCCGACATTTACAATTGTACAGGTGTATGAAGAGGGGCGTCTTCCTTTCTATCATTTTGATGTGTACCGAATTGGAGATATCGAAGAGATGGAAGAAATCGGATATGATGATTATTTCTTTGGAAATGGCATCTGTTTGATCGAATGGGCTGAGCTGATCGAAGAGATTCTTCCGGATAATGTTATTTCTATTACAATAGAAAAAGACCTGACACAGGGATTTGATTACAGAAAGATAACTGTAGATGGCTTATAGGAGAAAAAATATGAGGATTTTAGGTCTTGACAGTTCCGGAATCGTAGCATCCGTAGCTGTCGTAGAAGATGATGTTCTGGTAGCAGAATATACCATTAATTACAAAAAAACACATTCACAGACATTACTTCCAATGCTGGATGAGATCGTAAAGATGACCGAACTTGATCTGGAAAGCATTGATGCGATTGCAGTTGCGGCTGGCCCGGGATCTTTTACCGGACTTCGTATAGGCTCTGCAACAGCGAAAGGGCTTGGATTGGCATTAAAGAAACCATTAGTGGCAATTCCGACAGTAGAGGGACTTGCTTACAATCTGTATGATACGCCAGGACTGATCTGTCCGATCATGGATGCAAGACGTAAACAGGTGTATACAGGTATCTATCGTTTTACGGATCATAGGCTGGAAACAGTAGAAGAACAGATGGCTGTGCCAGTGGAAGAAATGATCAAAAAGTTGAATGCATATGGACAACCTGTGACCTTTCTGGGAGATGGAGTACCGGTATTTTGTGAACTGATCACAGAGAAAATGGAGGTTCCATATTCTTTTGCCCCAGCACATGTAAACAAACAGCGTGCAGCAGCAGTGGCTGCACTGGGACTTATTTATTATCGTGAAGGAAAAACAGAAACTGCAATGGAACATGTACCGGACTATCTGCGAGTATCCCAGGCAGAGCGTGAGCGTGCAGAACGGGAGGCGGCAAAAGCTGACGGTAACGCATGACGTTTCGTGAAATGACAGTGGAGGATCTGGAACAGGTTGTGGAAATAGAAAACAGATTGTTTTCAGATCCGTGGACTAAAGAAGGCTTTTTTACTTTTCTTACCAAAGAAAATACAATGTTTTTTGTCATAGAAGAAAAAGAAAAAATACTGGCTTACTGTAGCATGCAGACGGTTCTTGATGAGGGCGATATTCTGAACGTGGCAGTGAGTCCGGACAGACAAAGAGAAGGAATTGGTTATTTTCTTGTAGATAGTATGTTGAAGATGGCAGAGATGATTGGAATCCATATCGTACATCTTGAAGTGCGGGAAGGTAATGGGACGGCCAGAAGACTGTATGAACGTCTTGGCTTTAAAGAAGATGGTCTGCGTAAAAACTATTATACGGACCCTACAGAAAATGCGGTTTTAATGACGAAAATGCAGGAGTGAAAATATATGTTGGATTTATGTTTGCTTGGAAGTGGAGGGATGATGCCCCTTCCGAGACGATGGCTGACTGCGCTGATGACAAGATATAACGGCAGCAGTCTGCTGATCGACTGCGGAGAAGGTACGCAGGTTGCAGTTAAAGAAAGAGGCTGGAGTTTTAAACCAATCGATGTGATCTGCTTTACTCATTATCATGGAGATCATATCAGTGGACTTCCGGGATTGCTTCTTACTATGGGAAATGCGGACCGGACAGAGCCACTTACACTGGTAGGACCGAAAGGATTGGAACGGGTTGTAAATGCCCTTAGAGTCATCGCACCGGAACTGCCTTTTGAAATTCGATTTATAGAGATTACAAAGCCGCAGGAGGTTCTGGAATTGAATGGATATCGTATTACGGCTTTCAGAGTGAATCACAATGTAATCTGCTATGGATACACGATAGAGATCCTGAGACAGGGTAAATTCTCACCGGAGCGGGCAAAAGAGCAGGCAATACCTTTAAAATACTGGAATCCGCTCCAAAAGGGGCAGACGATAGAAGTAGATGGCGTAGTTTATACACCGGATATGGTTCTTGGACCAGATCGAAAAGGCATTAAAGTTACTTATACAACAGATACCAGGCCTACGGAATCAATTCTACGAAATGCTGCAGAATCAGATCTTTTTATCTGCGAAGGTATGTATGGAGAAGAAGATAAGATTGAAAAAGCAAAGGGATATAAACACATGACCTTCCGCGAGGCAGCAGCTCTGGCGCGAGATGCAAATGTAAAGGAACTGTGGCTTACACATTACAGTCCGTCTCTGATTCACCCGGAGGAATATATGGATATGGTACGAGGCATTTTTCCAAATGCCTGGCCGGGAAAAGATGGAAAAAGTGTAGAATTGAATTTTGAGGAAGACTAGAGGAGTCTGAAAATGAAAGATACATTGATTTTGGCAATTGAGAGCTCTTGTGATGAAACAGCAGCTTCAGTAGTAAAAAATGGAAGAACGATCCTTTCTAATGTAATATCATCGCAGATAGAGCTTCATAAGCTGTATGGGGGTGTTGTACCTGAAATTGCATCCCGTAAACATATTGAAAAAATAAATCAGGTAATTGAAGAAGCGTTAAAAGAAGCAGATGTGACACTGGATGATCTGGATGCCATTGGTGTAACCTATGGACCGGGTCTGGTTGGTGCGCTTCTTGTTGGGGTTGCAGAGGCGAAAGCAATTGCATATGCGAAAAAGCTTCCGCTGGTTGGTGTGCATCATATAGAGGGACATGTATCTGCTAACTATATTGAGCATCCGGATTTGGAACCTCCCTTCCTTTGTCTGATCGTATCTGGCGGTCATACGCATCTGGTTATTGTGAAGGATTATGGAGAATTTGAGATACTTGGACGAACACGTGACGATGCTGCAGGAGAAGCTTTTGACAAAGTGGCTCGGGCGATTGGACTGGGGTATCCGGGCGGGCCGAAGATTGACAAACTTTCCAAAGAGGGAAATCCGGAAGCAATTGTATTTCCTCGTGCAAAAATCGGAGATTGCCCGTATGATTTTAGTTTCAGTGGAGTAAAATCAGCTGTTCTGAATTATATAAATCAGGCTCAAATGAAAGGTGAAGAAGTAAATAGAGCGGATCTGGCAGCATCTTTCCAGAAGGCGGTGGTAGATGTTCTTGTAGAACATACAATGCTTGCTGCAGGGGATTACAAGATGACTAAGATTGCTATTGCAGGAGGGGTTGCTTCCAATGGTACACTTCGTGCTGCAATGGAAAAGGCATGCGCAGAAAGGGGATATACGTTCTATCGTCCATCACCGATTTTTTGTACAGACAATGCTGCGATGATAGGGGTAGCTGCATATTATGAATATATGAAAGGTACTCGGCATGGCTGGGATCTCAATGCAGTACCGAATCTGAAACTTGGAGAGCGTTGAATATACAATAAAACAAGGGGCAAAGAGATCTTTTGAACAATAAAACAGGAGGTTACTGAAATGAAAGAAAAAACAACCGCAATCGTGCTGGCAGCAGGGCAGGGAAAGCGTATGCACAGCAAAATACAAAAGCAGTTCCTGGAAATTCAGGGACATCCTGTTTTATATTATTCTTTAAAATGTTTTCAGGAGAGTCCTTTGATTCATGATATTATCATAGTGACAGGAGAAGACATGATCTCTTACTGCAAAAGAGAAATTGTGGAACGTTATCAGCTTACAAAGGTTTCAGCAGTGATTGCCGGAGGAAAAGAACGATATGATTCCGTGTACAAGGGGCTTCTTGCGTGTGAAGAATGTAAGTATGTCTTTATTCATGATGGGGCGAGACCGTTTATTACCGAGGAGATTTTGGAAAGGGGAATGTTTGGAGTGCAGGAAACAGGCGCCTGTGTTGTCGGCATGCCTTCTAAAGACACAGTAAAAGTAGCAAATGAAGCTGATTTTGTAAGTGAGACGCCAGACCGAAAGAGAGTCTGGACAGTTCAGACTCCTCAGATATTTTCTTATGATTTAATAAAGAAAGCGCACGAGAGTATCCGTAAAAAAGATATGACTGCGATAACGGATGATGCCATGGTAGTAGAACAGGAAAGTGGCGTTCAAGTAAGACTTGTAGAGGGCTCCTATCAGAATATTAAGATCACGACTCCGGAGGATCTGGACGTTGCTGAAGTGTTTTTGAAAAAGATCGAAAAAATGTAAAAATTTGTATTGACATCAAAAAGATTTGATGATAGAATACATCTTGCGTCTGACAGAGACGTGGCGAACACTGAAAAGTGTATATGGAGAGATATCGAAGTGGTCATAACGAGGCGGTCTTGAAAACCGTTTGTC